>JACCDU010844598.1_pt1 | contig 10820 bp, 11 predicted proteins | sample 7446081 | NCBI WGS metagenome assembly JACCDU01 (sample SAMN15323447, study PRJNA562643) | freshwater metagenome | isolation source: river surface water | place: USA:Blue River Watershed | collected 2017-08-17
ACATCGACATGTGGGAGTCGTTCATCGACGATGCACTTGCCACACTTGAGAGCGACCACGATTACAAACTGCACGACGCGTTGGCACTGCTGCGCCGCGAGTGCAATGTGGCCGACTAAGCTTTAGCACTGCTAGCCTCCCACTTCGCCTCCTCGTGTCTATTGACTTGCCTCACGCTGTTTCTCGTTTACGCGCTGCCCGCCTAGCCCGCAGCGTCAAACCTTTTCTCGCACGCGGTGGCCCCAAAGGCGAACGTTGCACAGGTTGCCGCTTAGTCCCCACGCACTGCATCTGCGCCCTACGCCCAGTGGTACCCACACGCGCAGGCATGTGTTTGCTCATGGCCGACATTGAGCCGCTCAAGCCCAGCAATACCGGTTGGTTGATTGCCGACGTGGTGGCCGACACCTTTGCCTTTGCATGGACACGCACCGAGATTGACCCCGCTTTGTTGGCACTTTTGGCCGACCCGCAATGGCAAGCCTATGTGGTGTTTCCGTCTGAGTTTGCTGCGCCTGAGCGTGTGGTGCACACGTTGCATGACACAAGCTCTGCACAGGGCAAGTGCCACAAGCGCCCTCTCTTTATCTTGCTCGATGGAACTTGGGACGAAGCACGCAAGATGTTTCGCAAAAGCCCTTACTTGCAACACTTGCCCGTACTCAGCTTGAACCCAGAACAACTGTCGCGCTACCAACTGCGCCGCGCACAAAGCGACAACCATCTGTGCACCGCCGAAGTCGGTGCGCTGTGCCTCAACTTGGCCAACGACACACAAGCGGCCCACGCACTCAACGCTTACTTTGATGTGTTCACCGAGCACTACCTCAAAGCCAAGCAACAACTGCCAGTCGATTTGGGTGACGACGTTCACCTTCAACTCCAAGCGGCCACACGCGCCGCTTGAACGACAATCAGCACTATGGCTATTCAATGGTTTCCTGGGCATATGCACCTCACGCGCAAAGCGATTGAGGAACGCATCCAATCAATCGACGTCGTCATCGAGATGCTCGATGCTCGCCTGCCCGGCTCCAGCGCCAACCCCATGCTGGCCCAACTGATCAAAAACAAACCGGGCCTCAAGGTGTTGAGCAAACAAGACTTGGCTGACCCAGCACGCACGGCGCTCTGGCTGACCCACTACAACGCACAACCCCACACCCGCGCCATTGCGCTGGACACCAGCATGGTCTCGCCCGCCAAAGCATTGATGGACGCATGCTTTGAACTCTCACCCAACCGAGGCGGTATGGCCAAGCCCATGCGTGTGTTGATTTGCGGCATCCCTAACGTGGGCAAGTCCACCCTCATCAACACCCTCAAAGGCAAACGCGCCGCGAAAACGGGCGACGTGGCGGGTGTCACCAAAACAGAACAACGCATAGACATTGCCAACGACTTTTATTTGTTCGACACCCCGGGCGTGCTGTGGCCACGCATCATCGTGGCGCAAAGCGGCTACAACCTAGCGGCCAGCGGCGCTGTGGGCGTGAATGCATTTGATGAAGAAGAAGTCGCACTAGAACTGCTCAACTACCTCATTCCCGAATACCCAGACGCCTTGCAAGCCCGCTACAACGTCACCGATGTGGCCGAGCACACCGACGAAGAAATGCTCGAAGCGATTGGCCGCAAGCGGGGTGCGATGCAAAGTGGTGGCCGCATCAACACCACCAAAGCAGCACACATCGTGATTCAAGATTTCCGTTCTGCCGCCTTGGGCCGTTTGACCATCGAGACGCCCGAGCAATTTGAACAGTGGTTGGCCGAAGGCAAAAAGGCCGATGCCGAACGTGCGGCACGCAAAGAAGAATTTGCGCAAGCTAAAGCGGCCAACAAATCGCGTCGCGCAGTCACGCGCCGTTGAGTTGGCTCACCATGCAGCGCCCACACATCCCCGACAAAGAAGCCATCGCCCTCTTGCCCTTGTTTCCAAGGCTGGGGTTAGACCGCATCACTTTAATCAGCACAGGCACACAAGCCCGCGCTGCGCAAGCGCAACTCATGCAAACCAACGCATGGGGCTTTGACACCGAATCCAAGCCCACCTTCCGTGTGGGCGAAAGCTCTGACGGACCACACATCTTGCAACTGGCCACCGCCGAGCACGCTTGGGTCATTCAACTGCACGAGCCCGAATGCCGCACCGTCGCTGCCGAGTTGCTAGCAGCCCCCGACATTGTCAAAGCGGGCTTTGGCTTAGGCGACGACCGCAAACGTATCGTGCAAAAACTAGGCATCGAGCCGCAAGGCATTGTGGAACTCAACACCTTGTTTCGCGACCGTGGCTACCGCAAGGAAATGGGCGTCAAAGGTGCCGTGGCTGTGCTGTTTAACCAATGCTTTGTGAAATCTAAAAAAGCCGCCACCAGCAACTGGGCCAACCCACGCCTGAGTGAATCGCAGCTGATCTACGCGGCCAACGATGCGTATGCGGCTTACGAGGTTTGGGCTGCATTGAGACAACCCCGCGTTTGAGTCGCATGTCTCATGCGCGTCTCTGAGGGGGCGACTTTTTTCCTGAGATGAATTAAATTGGTCCTAGACAAACCAATATTCATTTAAGGAGAACACTTTGCGCATCGCTACTTTCAAGCTCAACGGTCAACGCCACGTGGGCCAAGTTTCTACTGACGGCAAGCACGTCACCGCTTTTGCACTCACACAAGACCAAGCGCATCTGGGCGCACAACCCATCATTGATGCATTAGTCGCTGGCCATGCACTGCCCGAGCTGGCAGGTACACCGCACGACATCACACACGTTCACCTCGAAGCCCCCTTGCCTGTGCCGCGCCGCAACGTGTGGTGCGTGGGCCGCAACTACCACGCGCATGCCAAAGAGCTGCAAGCCTCGGTCTTCAAAGACAGCAACACGGACACCAAAGCGTGGCCCATCGTCTTCACCAAAGTGCCCGAGTGCGTGGTGGGCCCACATGACGACGTGCACTTGCCAGGTGCTGCCATTTCAGAACAAATCGACTACGAAGCCGAGCTGGCCGTGGTGATTGGCAAAGGCGGCAAAAACATTGCGGCCAGCGACGCCATGAGCCATGTGTTTGGCTACACCGTGGTCAACGACGTAACGGCACGTGACGTGCAAATGCGCCACCAGCAGTGGGACATGGGCAAGTCGTTTGACACCTTCTGCCCCATGGGCCCATGGATCGTCACCGCTGACGAAGTGGATGGCCGCAACACACACGTGCGCTGCTGGGTCAATGGTGAGTTGCGCCAAGACGGCCCCACCGAGAACATGATTTTCGACATCCCTACCTTGATCGAAACCATCTCACGCGGCATCACGCTCTACCCTGGCGATGTGATTGCCACCGGCACCCCTGCTGGCGTGGGCATGGGTTTGAACCCACCGCGCTACATCGCCAAAGGCGATGTGATCCGCGTCGAAATTGACGGCGTGGGCAGCATCGAAAACCGTTTCGTTTAAAACTCAAAAAGGAAGGCAGACAGGCGTTTGCCTGATCTGCTCCTCAAACTTCGAAGGAGACAAGACATGCAACGACGTCAATGGATACGTGTGGCCATCAGTGCAACATTGGCCGCCAGCAGCCTCTGCGCCATCGCTCAGGGCTACCCCAACAAACCTATCACGATGGTGGTGCCTTTCCCGCCGGGCGGCGTGGCCGATACCGTGGGTCGCCCTGTGGCCGAGGCCATGTCGCGTTACCTCAAGCAACCCATGGTTGTAGAAAACAAAGGTGGCGCAGGTGGTGGCATTGGCATGGCGCAAGTGGCCAAGTCCAAAGGCGATGGCTACACGGTGTTGATGTCTCTCTCGTCGTTGGTGGTGTTACCCGAAGCAGACAAAATTCTGCAGCGCGCACCGTTGTACCAAGTCAGCCAGCTCAAACCCATTGCTCGCTTTACCGCCGACCCAACGGTACTGGTAGTGCGCAGCGACAGCCCTTGGAAAACCTATGCTGAGTTCATTGCCTATGCCAAGGCCAACCCGGGAAAAATTTCGTTTGGTTCATCAGGCAACTACGGCACCATGCACGTGCCGATGGAGCAACTGAAATCGGCCACCTCCACCTTCATGCTGCATGTGCCCTACACCGGTGCTGGACCTGCTGTGTTGTCGCTGTTAGGCGGTCAGATTGAAGCCTTGTCCACGGGGCCTGCCAGTGTGAAACAACAAATCGCATCAGGCCGCTTGCGTGCCCTAGCCCATTGGGGTGAAGGCCGTTTAGCCAGCATGCCCGATGTGCCGAGCTTCAAAGAACTGGGGGTACCCATTCAATACTCGCAATGGTCAGGCATGTTTGTACCTGCCGATACACCTGCCGCGGTGGTGGACAGCTTGCGTCAAGCCGCGAAATTTGCAGCACAAGACGCACGTGCTGTCGGTGCGTTGACCGCCTCTGGTACGTCATTCATGTATCAAGATGCGGCCGACTTTGAACGCTTTGTGCAAAACGATGCCAAAGAGATGAGTGCCCTTGTGGCGCGCATTGGCAAAGTTGACTGATTCGCAAAATTTGGGGTTCATTTCACGGAGACACAACATGCTGAAATTTGCACGCACCTTCAAAACCATGGCCTTGGGCTTAGGTCTTCTGACAAGTCTCGCGTATTCACAAGCGCATGCACAAAACTATCCCAACCGCGCCGTCAAAATCATTGTGCCGTTTGCCGCAGGTGGCCCTGCCGACAACTACGCCCGCTTCATGGCCCAACGCTTGAGTGATGAACTCAAGCAACCCTTTGTGATTGACAACAAACCCGGCGCTGGCTCCATCATCGGTACTGACTTTGCAGCCAAGTCGCCTGCCGACGGCTACACGCTGTTGATGATGTCCAACGCACATACCGTCAACGAGTCGCTCATTCCCAACAAGCCCTTTGGTTTGATGAAAGACTTTGTGGGCATCGCCCCCGTCAACTACTCCAACTTGCTGTTGGTGGTTCACCCCTCAGTGCCCGTGAAAAATGTGGGCGAACTCATTGCCTTGGTCAAATCCAAACCTGGCAAGCTCAACTACGCCTCATCGGGTAACGGCACGCCGTACCACATGGCTGGCGAGCTGTTCAAACACATGGCCGGCATCAACATGACGCACATTCCCTACAAAGGCAGCTCGGGCGCTCGCACCGACATCGTGGGTGGCCAAGTTGATGTGATGTTTGATGCCGAAACCACCATGGCCGAATTTGCTCGCAACGGCCAAGTGCGCATGCTGGGCGCAACAGGCGTGACACGCTCTGCCAACTTGCCTGATATGCCCACCGTGGCTGAAACCGTCCCCAAATACGAAGCCACCATTTGGCTGGGGATCATGGCCCCCAAAGGCACACCAGCTGACATCGTCAACAAGCTCAACGCCGAGATGCGCAAGATCGTCAACAACCCAGACGTTAAAGCTACATGGGCCAAGCAAGGCGCTGTGCCTATGTCGATGAGCGTGGCTGAGTTTGACCAATACCTCAACGCCGACATTGCCAAGTGGGCCAACATCGTCAAAGTGTCGGGCGCTAAAGCTGACTAATTCGACTTTTTAAAACTCTCAACACCGAGAAAACAACATGCAAGTACTGAGTGGCGGCGCAGCCGCAGCCGTAGTCAAAGCGGTGCAAGCCGAATTTGAAAAATCAACCGGCACATCCATCCACGGCACATTCAGTGCTGTGGGCCAAATGCGCGACCTACTGGTGGGCGGCGCAGCTTGCGATGTGGTCATCCTCACCAAACCATTGATTGAGCAACTCATCAACTCAGGCCATGTGGTGGCAGGTAGCGCACGTTCGTTAGGCAAAGTCAAAACAGGTGTGGCCGTGCGCACAGGCACAGCACACCCCAGCGTCAAAACGCGTGCCGAACTACACGCCGCCATGAGCGCAGCACAAGGCATTTACTTTCCAGACCCCGACAAAGCCACGGCCGGTATTCACTTCATGAACGTGCTCAAAGCCTTGGGCCTAGATGAAACCATGCGCAGCAAATTTCGCGTGTTCCCCAATGGCGCAACCGCCATGGGCGAAATGGCCAAGAGCCAAGAGAGCGGTTTGATTGGCTGCACCCAAGTGACCGAAATCAACTACACCGAAGGCGTGGACTTGGTCGATGTGTTGCCCGCTGAGTTTGAGCTCAGCACCGACTACACCTTAGGCATTTGCACGCATGCCAAGAACCCAGCGCATGCCGAACTGTTGGCAGACTTGCTCACGGGTGCTGCATCAGCGACTGTGCGCAAACAAGGCGGGTTTGAGTTTTAAAACCAACTCTAAAATTGGGGCATGTCTGCCCTTATCGATCTCAGCGCCCACACACATCCTGAAACCACCTCGGTGCTGAACTTTGCCAACGCCCAGTGGCGCGTGCGCAGGCCACGCCCGTTTGTGCTGGTCATTGAAGGCGAAGTGGGCCACGAAGGCACCGAGCCCACCGACTACCTGCACGACAAGCTGCTCTTGCCCGAATGGCGCGAAGCCTTTTACAAGCTGGTCGATGCCACGGGCTTGGTGGTGTGCCTGAATGTGCACGCCCAACACCCCACCTACCGCGACGTGCGCGGGCGCTCCAGCAAAGGGCGACTGAGCCAGGGCGAGTACTACCACCATGACGGCTGCACTGGCCCCGTCAAGCCACGCTTTGTAGAAATTCGCTGCCCCATTCAGCCGCAAACACGCGGCGTGGCCACCGCCGTGGCACCCCATCACGATGTGGTCAAAGCCATGGTGCAAGTGCTGCCCGCCGAGTTGGCCGCCGCGCCCGCGCTGGCCGGTCTTGACATGAGCCTGGCCACCATCAGCCAAATGGACTATGCCGCGCTCGACCACTTGCAAGGCCTCATCACGCGCACCGTGCGCAAGAAGCTCAACGCCGAAGGCGCGCGCAGCTACTTTCGCCAAGTGGATGCAAAGGCCAACGCCTACTTTGAACCTTGGGCCTTGGGCGAAAGCCGCTTCATTGCCAACGCCAACAGCGGTATCACCATGCAACACCGCCGCGCCTACCAAGCCCCGCACACCGGCGGCGTGGCCAACGGCCACTTGGTCAAACGCTGGACGAATGAAGAGTTGCTGCTACCCGGCCAAGTGGTGGACCAAGCCTTGATTGCGGCGCTGTGCAGCGAAGAAGGTGATGAAGTGGATGGGGAGCGGGCTGAGGGGTGCTACCTCGGGGCGCATTGATTAGCCATGATGCGAGACGGCACCAAATGATCTGCGCTCAATAAGTTGAGGTCAACGTTCGTTATTGTCCTCTTCGTAACCGGCGTAATCATCTTCTGGAGCGTAATATTCCGCTGCATCGTAGACCTTCTTTTTCTTATAGCGATCACCCAGGCCAATTACTGTTAGACGGGATAAACCAGCCACCTTTAGTCCGCAAGCAATGCATTCAAATTGGTTCGGTAGATACTCTTGAGTCTCGATAATTTGATCATCGGAAAGTTTCTGCACTGGACTCGAAACGGGCTCTCCCAATACCAACGCTTGCGACGTGCAGGCAGGACAACTTACACGATGACCAGCATGCCTTGTTGCCCAGACAGAAGCTTGGTTAATTAAAGTAATACGCTCCGCTTCTCCCTTTGCAAGCCAGACTTTCTGATGGGCTTCAACATCACCTTTAATTGCTTTTGCAGTGTCATCTGCGGCGGCATCAATCAGCTGTCTTGCAACAGCTTCTTCAGCCTCACCGACAAAATCCTTGAGGGTCATTCCCATTGATAAAAGCAACACTTCGCACAACTGATAAAACCGGGGTTGCCATGCTGACCCTTTCACACCATCGAAAGCAGGCTCACCGGAGTGAAGCTCACTATTGCGCCTTCCTGTATGGGTGATGCCAAAATTTTCATGCTCCTTGGTGAAGTTCGGCAAGATTGCATTCAGGCGCTTGAACACTTCGCTTATGGCGATAGATTTGGGAGAGTATTTTTCCTCCTTTGGAGTAAAACCAAGAGCGTAGTAAAGGTGTGACCAACTTTTATCCACTTCCGCAAGTAACGTTGGATTGATATTTGCGAGTGCAGCTCGCGCCAAAAACTCAATCGTAAAACCGGACCAAAGCGCGTACGACCAATCATCGCCTTCTAATTCGCTCATACGTTGTACGTAGCGCTGCGATTTAAGGTACAGCGCTTCTGGGTTGTACGCGGCAGGAGTATCAGTGGGTTGAATCAGCTTCTTCAATTTAGATCCTCTAAATAAACTCTTTGAATTCTTCTATCAATGATGTGCGTCGGAACCAGCGAACGTGCGTGCAACATTCGCCAGTTGTCGATCAAAAGCACATCCCCTGGATTCACGAGAAAAATCTTTAATGGGGAGGCGTTAGCTAGCAACTCTTGCATACGCTCTCGAGCAATAACACCGACAGGACTAACCGGCCGAAGAAATACGTCATCCCAACGCAAACGATAATCTTCCTCAACGGGCTCACACAATCGAAATAAAGATATTTTTCCATCCAGCGGACGACGAGGCCTGAAGATAGCGCGAGTCAACACACCCTTCATCTGAGAAGTAAAAATTTCATGCCCGTCAAGCAATAGCGTTGGCACTTCTGGGTAACCAATCAAGCATCGGAGCAAAAGATACCGAGGAGGACGAGGCCAATGGGCGAGATCGGTATGAAATGGAAAATTATTGAGGCCGTAAATTCCGCTGTACGTATTCGGGGTCGCGCTAGCGCGTGGCACCAAGTCTTGAACTAGCCCTCCAACCCATGGAGTCAAAGGTCGCCCCAGTGCACGTGCAACATCCTCTGTTGTTGAGTTAGTTTGGTAACTCGGCATGAACACAAAGCCGTTTTCGGAGAGTTGATTTTTCACAATCTACAGTGCTCAGTTCATCTTGACAGGTTGACTCCTGATAAGTCGATCTCACCCCTAAATACCTTCTGACTCAGTTCACCATACAAGTGATTGAGATCTATTAGGCTGGCTCGGTAATGCAACTGGAGAAACTCAACTTTATCGACGATATTTGCAAATTGCTTTTGTAAGTCTTCTGAAGGTACTGGAATAGGCAAGCTCGAAAGAATTTGCTGATTGATGTTTTGAATGTTCGCCCCTTGCCCGCCTTGAAGAAGAACTCGCCGGAATGCTGAAGACCTAAATAGATAAGCAATAAAGATCGGCTGGAGGCTTGCGTTATTGATTCGGTAACGAATACAAAACCCACTGTATGTAGCTTTTTCAGCCCCCGGATAGACAGCCATGCATCTGCCAACCAGCGCTTTATTACCGTTGGAGCGAACGAAAAGCAAATCATGGTCTTGAAGCAGGTAGTCAGCAGCAGGCTGCTCATTCAACTCAATAAATGAAAGGTTTTCAAAATCATCCAACTTTGCTTTTGATTTGAAATCACCCACTCCAAGGTAGCGGATCGAAGCGCCGCTTTCGCCTTTCCCAAAGTTCAGTCCATTTTTGAAGGAACCGTGCTGAGCGAGTGAAGTGATCATCCACCCCTTTTCATTACGCACTGGATCACCAAACATTTCCAGAAACACGCTCTTGAGCAGATCGTCGAGTTGTTGCAGGTGTTGTTTGCGTTGGGTGATTAGGGCTTCGACTTTGCCTAGTAGGTGGGCAATACGGATTTGATCATCAAGCGGGGGAACAGGAACTTCGATCTTCTTCAGCGTTTCTTGGGTAATTGCTTTAAAGGTCGAGCCTGTTCCTAGTGCATCAATTTGACGCTCATTAGCCTTGAGCCAATAGTAGAGAAATTTTCCGTCAAGCTCAGTCGATGGACGAATGGCTGCAAGGCCACGACCGATGATTGATTTCTGATTGCAAATATTGACCGCACCAACGGGTGCACGAACAGAAATAAGAATGTCACCTGGTTCTGCCTCTTTCCGCTTTTCGCTTGTGCACCACATGCGGGCCGTGGGGTACATATCTTGAAAGTCAGCCTTACCTTGGAAAAATGGCAATCCATCGCCGATCGAGTTGTAGGTGGAAGATTCCGGCGATTGTCCTGCAACAATTTTTGATATCGAGGCCAGTGGTTTGGAAATCATCCAACCATCTCCTTCAACTCCAACAGTTCCCGCACGATGCCGCTTTGCACCTGGGCCAGATCGACCTCGCTAGCTTCGCCTACTTCGGCTGCAATCAGGCGGTCCAGTATCACGCTGGGTGCGTCGTAGTGCACCTCTTCAAACACATCGGTTTTGTAGCGCGACAGTGACAGGTCGTAGCCCTCGCCTTCTATCTCGCTGCGCGGTACGCTAAAGGCTTTGGCGGTGCGGTCGGTGTCTGCCGCGGCATTGCGCGTGTGGTACTTAGCCACGATGTCTTGCAAGTCGCCGTTACCTTCTTGCTTGGTACGTTTGTCGTCTAGGCTGTAGCCGTCGGCGGCCATTTCGTAAAACCACACATGCTCGGTGGCGGGCTGGGCCACTTTGTCTTTAGCGCCCCACACTTTGGTGAACAGCAAGATGGCTGTGCTCACCCCCGCATAGGGTTTAAACACGCCGCTGGGCAGCGTGACCACGGCTTTGAGGTCGCAGCGCTCCACCAGCAACTGGCGCAGCGTTTTGAACGCACTGCCCGAGCCAAACAACACGCCTTGCGGCACGATGACGCAGGCCGTGCCTCCCTTTTTGAGCAAGCGGTAAATGTTCTCTACAAAGAGCAGCTCAGTCTTGGTGGTGCCCAGTTGCAGGTTTTCGTTGATGTCGCCTTTGTCAATGCTGCCGGTAAAGGGCGGGTTGGCCAGCACCACGTCGTATTCGCCCTCTTCGGTGTAGCTCTTGCTCAGGGTGTCTTTGTAGTCAATGTGCGGCTCGTCAATGCCGTGCATCATGAGGTTCATCAGCCCCAAGCGCACCATGGTTTGGT
>JACCDU011153338.1_pt1 | contig 10813 bp, 21 predicted proteins | sample 7446081 | NCBI WGS metagenome assembly JACCDU01 (sample SAMN15323447, study PRJNA562643) | freshwater metagenome | isolation source: river surface water | place: USA:Blue River Watershed | collected 2017-08-17
AGCGCAGACGATGCGCATGCCATCGATGGTCGCGCTGATGACGCGCTGCTGCTCGTCCTCGAAACGCGGATTGTTCTTCACCACATCGGCCAGCGGCAGCTTCGACAGGATCGCGACGCCGTTATAAGTCTTCTGACCCGTGAACGCTACCTGATAGCCGGCGGCCTCGATTTCGGCGACCGGGAATTTGTCGTCGGTCATCTTGGTTTCTTGCAGGCAGAGCACGTCGACCTGTGATGAGTCCAGCCATTGCAGCACTTGTGGCAGGCGGACTTTGAGCGAGTTGACGTTCCAGGTGGCAATCTTCATAAAATTTCAATCGTTAGCATTCATGCGGTCTATCAGGCGATTTTGCGGGGTTTTACCGTTATGGCTACCCGGCTAGCTACCCGGATTCGTACTGTGGTGGGTTATGGTACCCGACAACCTTGCCCCACCTGCCTGATCGGATTGGGGTTGAGGTTATATACTTTCTTCATGGATACTTCGCCCACCGTTCAGGAGGGCTTGTGAGTAAACACGATGTAGATATTGCAAGAATTAACACCGGGGCAGCCAAGTTCGGCAGCTTTATGGAGACCGTCCGCCATTTATCGGGTCGCGCAACAACGCTTGCGGCAATCTGGATGTTTTTTGATGGCCTCAACAAGGTCATTGCCGGCCGAGATGCAGCAACCATTGACGCGGTATCCAGGTTGGTCGCCGAGATGAAACTTGGGTCAGTAATGGGCTACGCTATTGCAGCGGTGTGCGGTGCGGGATGGTATTTTGAGCGAAAAGGCAAAAAACGAGCAATCCGGGAAAAGAGCCGCTATCAAGCTATGGTGGAGCAAGACGATCCATATCGCACCAGCAGCGGCCTGACCGAAACGGGGGAAACGCCGGCAGTGGAAGACAGGGGATAGGCTATGGAAACTTTGCTTTTCGGATTGGGCGTACTTGCCTTGCTCGGCGCGTGGAAATACATCTGGCTACCGTCGGTACTCGATCGCGTACGGGATAAATTGTTTGATCTGCGTGACCGTGATCTTCGTGAATCGTTCATGCGTGAAGGTCTGCCACTGGACCATCCGATCTACAAGCGATTGCGTGATCTACTCAATGGCCACCTTCGGCACACTGAGTCAGCTTCAATTTGGGAATTGGTGGCATTTTTTTATTTGGCGCGGCGTTCCAAGGCAGACTTGTCGGCGATGGCCGACAAACGGTTCCATTCGCATGATCAACGTGTGCAAACGATCGTCCAGCGGGTGCGGTTTCAAAGTGCCATTATTATGCTGGCCTACATGCTGTTTTCCTCTGTGCTGGCCATTCCGCTGCTGATCCTTGCCTTCATCCTGTTCACCGTCGTCAGGCAACTACCATTCAATAAAATTTACCTGACTCGTCCAGTCGCGCGTGCTCGTCTGCTGGTCGAAAACGCGGCGCTGGCTTGCTGAGTGCGCATGCTTTTCTTTTCATGGCAGACCGAGTAGCCGCTAGTTTCGTTTGGTTGCAGAGTCTACGAACCGACGTACGCTCTCGCTTGTAATGCCGGACGACTTCGGGCCAAGCTTCACCAACTCGAGCTTACCCGCATTGACGAGCCGGTAGAGCTGCGTGCGGGAAATGCCCAAGTGAGCCATGGCGACGTTGATGCGGTAGACCAGAGGGTAGGCCGGGGTCATTGGTGTTCTCCTTGAAGCGTGCAATGCCGGTCGGCAGGCCGGCGGTAAATCAATCTGAACGGCTATGTCTTAGGCGTCGTCAGCGAGTCGATGTACGCGGCCCACACCCACGCCCAGGGCGGCGAAGGGACTGGGACGATCATGCGAGCGCTGCTCGAACAGCTTGTGCGGGAGAGCGTCAAGGAACTCCACCAAATGGCTGGCCTGCTTGCTGGAAAGCACCAGACGCTTGCCTCCGACTTCAATTTGTAGCTCGCCGCTGGTAAATACCCCCACTTTCAGCGCGCGGTTGACCTCATCGGTTTCGATGCTTTTTCGAGCGCGCGCCGACTGCCCAAATGTGGGATCGGCCAGCCGATCGCGCCCGGTTGCGCTAAGCAAATACGTGAACGGCTTAACACCGACCTGATTGACCAGTCCCTCGTCGGCCAGCTCGCGCACAACCTTGTGAATGTTTTGCTCGACGGTGTTGAGCATGGTGGCAATGTCTGCCGTCTTCATGGCCACGCTGGCTTCGCTCAAGGCCTGCAATACCTGATCGCGTCGGTTCATTCCCCGTTCCCCTTCATGTTGTCGAAACCTCGTACACCAGCCCACTGTCGATGCGTCGGTGTACCTCTGTCATTGCTGCCCGCAATTGCCCACGGCTGACCTCTGCCACCTGCTGATCATGCCGGTGCAGCGCCGTGCGTATCGCTTGCAACGCCTCGCCATCAAATCGCCAGGCGCCTTTATGCACGGCGCGGACCTTTGCCCGGAATGCGCCATCGAGCGCGGCGATGAATTGCTGCTCGTGCTCGGCGCCGACGCCTTGCTCGGCCAGCACCAGGGCAATGTTCAGTGCGCAGGTGACGACCGACCACTCTTCCTCACCGCTGGTGCCGCTGGCCATCGCATCCAGCGCCAGCCAGTAGGCGGCGGCCAGATCGGTGACTTGACCATCGGCCAGCGGTCGCTGGTCTTCGGTGCGCAGGATTGCGCCCAGCAGCGTGGCCAGCCCAGCCTCGCGCGCATGCTGGCGCGGCCGGTAGCGTTTACTGCGGGCTTTGCGGCTCGTCGGCATCGTCAGTGCCTCGCGGCCGTCGGCTGCAGCTGGTGCAGCGGCACCTTCCACAGCATGCCGGCCATCGCGTGATCGAGCTCGACGACGGCAAACGGCTCGCCATTGCCCACATCTCTCGTCACGTCCAGCACGGTACCCACCTGCGGTCCGAACTCGCTGTCGAACTCGACCCGAGAACCCTGCATGACCTCTGCCGCCCGCATGGCCGGCCTCACGGCTTGCCCAGCAGGACCGGCACGCCGGACTCGCTGGCCTTGCTGACGTAGGCCGCAAAGGCATCCTCGATCGCGTTCTCCGGCCGGTCGAGCTCGTACCAGAACTTGACCTTTCCACCGCCGAGGCGATATTTCAGCCGCGCCTTGAGCTTGTAGCCGTCGCCGTTCTTGAAGATGCGCACGCCGATCCAGAATTCCCGCGGGATCTCGATGCTGCCGGCGCCGGCGCGCGCATCGATGTTCTCCGAATACAGGATCTGCACCTGACCGTTGTCGAGCCGCCGGCTGCTGTTGAAGGCGACCTCGGTCTTCGCCTGCAGCGTCAATGCAATGGCCAGCAGTTCTTCGCCGGTGGGTGCGCAGATGTCGGCGATGTTGTCCTCCAAGAAGACCGCGAACTCTTCCTGCTCCTTGACCTTCTTGTCGTTGGCTACCCAGGCGGCGAACTCGCGGCTGAGCTCGGCGTGGTAGACGGCGCGGAAGTCGCGCCAGCCGGGATACTCGCCCGAGCCAAAGTCGTGGTCGTTCAATACCGCCGTCAGCCGGCGTGCATCCGGGTCGGCATAGATGTACGAGCTGCCCTCGCGCGCCTGGTCGGTGACGTACTGGTTGAAGCTCTCGATGCTGGAGAGCTGCACCTGACCGCGCTTGCGTTTCGGCGAATCGTAGGCGGCCTCGACCATGCCGGTGATGTCGATGTGTTTCACATCGGCCGGCACCAGCAGGTGGAACGACTCGCCGACTTCCTTGACCTCGAGCGCGGCGGTGGCCAGTGCGCGGATCTCGTCGACCGGGTGGGATGCATGATCAGAGTTGAAATTCATTTGGCGGCTTCCTTGAACTGGGTGGGTTGAGTGGCGGGTACTTCGCGCAATTCGAGCGACTGCTGTTTCGGGTGATTGCGTGTGAGGTCGTTGTCGTCGGTGAGCCAGAAGAAGTCTTCACCGCGCTCGGGCTGCGGCAGTTCGACGCTGATGTGGTCGGCAATGACGACCTTGTCGACGTCGCCCCGCGAGGCCGGCTTGATCTTCAGCGTCAGCTTCAGGCTGCCGCCCTTGTGGGTCTCACGTACTTTCGCGATCAGGTGGTCGAGCTGCTCGGAGAGCTCGGCGTGGGCGCGACCATCGCGCAGATCTTGCAGGAATACAGAAAATGCCTTCATGGGGGTCCTTAGTCGGCGTCTGCCGCTTGCAGCTTTTTGAGATCCGCCTGTGCGCGGCGCTGCATGTGCCGGCGCGCGACGTTGTGAAGAATCAGCGACAGGGGTCGCGAGGCCAGCATCTGTTCGAGGTCGAGATCGGTGTGCAGCAGCCGGTGCGCGACCTCGAGCGCGGCGCGGTCGGGTTCAATGCGCGGCTGCATGAGGCACCTCGTCCACCGGCCAGTTGGCCACGATCGCCTGCACGGTGGGTAGCAGGCGCTGCTGCACGCAGGGCAGACATTGGCAGTCGCCGACCAAGCGCAGTGCGCCGGGGCCCAGCATCGGCGACAGGCCGCGCGCGGCGATGTAGTCGTGTCCCCGCAGTCCGGCATACGGATCGGGCAACGTGCAGCGCACGCGCACGGTCAGGATCAGATCATCCATTCGATCACTCCCGGCACGATCAGCACGGCCACCCACAGCAGGACCATCGCTGCGCCTTGGTGGCGAGCTATCCAGTCATCGTCGGCCGTCAAGAAGTCGGCCAGCCGGCTTTGTTTGCGCCGGCGCGGATGTGCCGCCCCGGCTCGGTTCATCGGTATATTGGCTGTACTGATCATCGGCATGGTCAGACTTTCAAAAAGGAGAACATCAGTGCGTTATCAGAAAGAGATTTCAATGAGCTACGGCGACCTCATGGGACAGGCTTCTAAAACCGCAAGGCAGTACTTGATTGAGGCAAAAGCCCACGTAGATGACCTGATGGGCCACGGCGCTGCGCAAAAGCACCCGGAGCTTGTAGCGGCTTTGGTTCAAGCCTCTGCCACCGATTACGTGGCGGCGATGCTGAGTCATCGTGTCGTTCCAGAGCTGGCCATGGTTGTTCAGTCAATTGATAACCTTGCGGAAATCGTCGAGCGTCTTGGGGAAGACTGGCCTATGCCAGACGACGGCTCTGGAGATCCTGGCCAATTTTGATCAGCAGATCACCGAGGGGCATCGCGCCCGGGACGTCGGGGTCATTGGTCAGCGCGAGCGCATCGAAGCCAAGCGTTGAAGCCATTGCGGCCGAGCAACCATCGATGATTGTGCGTTTGCGAAAATGACCGGCAAGCAGGCGAGCAAAGCGAGTTTTCCCGACACCGGCTGCGGCATAAACGATCAGCGGGCGATCAGGTGCAACCACAAACTCCCGCTCCGCGGGCGGCTGAAACAGCTTGCCCTCCGGTCCGCAAGGACCGTTGGCTTCGCGCATGCCATGACAGAATCCAGCGTACTTGCCGTGCACCAGATCAAGGTGTTCAGGAACGGGCGCAGTGCATTCTGGAAATTTGCGCGCGTCCCCAAGAAAATGCGCGCAGTCCTTGCAGAACTTCGGTTCGGGGGTGGGTTCGGTCATCGTGGTCTCCTGATAGTGGATGGTTACTGCAGCAGCGCGGCGACGTTGCGCGCAGCGCGATGGCATTCGCTTTCGCACGGCGCATTGCCACGGATGTTGAACTTCGTGATTTGTTTGGCGGCGACGAGCTCGGCCATCGCGGTGGCAGTGAGCTGCTCGATGCTCATCAGGTCGCGCAGGCTGACCTTGGGTGAGGGCTCGATGCCGTTGGCGCGGCAGACCTCGGACTTCGTGCCGCCCAGGATCGGGCGGTAGATGGCGTTCGTGCAGCGGCCATAGCCCTGGCCGGTGACGCCGTGATCCTTCAGCGCGGCAGTCAGTCGGCTGCGCGCGACCTTGCCTTGCACGCGCTTGAGCAGCCATTCCTGCTGTGGCGCAGTGGCCTTGTCGGCGATTTCATCGGCCAGCGTGACATCGCCGCTGGTTGCTCGCGCGTAGACCTCGTTGACCTGCATGTGCAGTTGCGGGCTCAGGTATTTTGCGTAGGCGAGGGCAATCTGCCAGTGCGCATAGGTGCCGCCACCCTTGCCGCGCCGGGTGCGGTAAATGTGAGCAGCGTTCACATTCAGCTGGCCAGCAACAAACGCAATGAAATCGCGTCCCGGCCCACCGCTGGTCGAGGCCTTGCCACTAGTGCCTGAGGTTTTTGATTGCGGTGCGCGCGCCCAGGCACGCGGGTCCAGTTTGTTGCCGACCAGCCCCTGTGCTGCAGCAGCAGCGTGCAGGTCGGTCAGGCAGATCAGACCGTCGTCAGTGCGACGAATTGAATATTTATAAATTTGAATACAGCGCATTTTGCACTCCCATCGAATGAGCAAAGTGCTCATTTCGGCAGAGAATAGCAAAATGCTTTTTCAAAGTCAAAGCAAAATGTTTTCTGTGCGACCATCTTATTTTTGTAGATACAAAATTTTTGCGCGACTGAGTTTTTGCATATACAATTAACCGCATGGCTTCAATATTTTCCTGGGATGAGGACAAGCGACGCATCAACCTGCGCAAGCACGGGCTCGATTTCCAAGATGCGCACGAGGTGCTGGAGTCGCGCTATCGGCTGGATGTGGCCGTTGTGCGCCATTGCGAGCAGCGGGTCCAGTCGTTCTCGTATGTGCTCGACCGGCTGCGGGTACTGACGGTCGTACACACCGACCGCGATGGGGCAATCAGGGTGATCAGCTACCGTCCCGCCGATGAAACTGAAACGGAGGCTTATCGTGAGTGGCTCGAAAACGAATGGGATGACGCGTAAGCAAGTGCTCGACGCACTGAAGACGCCGCCTGCCGGCGGCTATTACGTCTGGGATGGCAAGGATGAGGATGACCGCCCGGCGACAGCGGAAGAAATGGCCGCCGCCGTCAGTCTCGACCGCAAGAAGCGTGGCCGTCCGCTAGGTTCCGGCACGAAGGAGCAGGTCGCCATCCGGATCGATGTCGAGGTGCTGGAGGCGTTTCGTGCGGCGGGTCCGGGCTGGCAGACGAAGATGAATGCCGCACTGAAGGACTGGCTTAAAGACCACTCGCCGGCCTAGTTGCAAAGTCAGCCCTCAGCAAGGGCCAGCGCAAAGTCGGCGAGGTCTTCGGGCGTATCCCCAACGTGAATTTTGATGCGCGAGTTTTTCAGGAATGGCCAGGTGATGCGGTCGATGTCGTTGTCGATTTCCTCGAGCACGGCTTTTGGGTACATGCCACTGGCATCAGAGGGTCGCAAGATAAGCAGTGCGCCACGACCTGTCCGCGCATGTTTGGCTGCCTGCTCGAAATTGACGTAGCCTTCCAGCAGCGATGCGGACCGGTAAATCGGCGACTTGAACTTGGCCGACACGATCGTGCCGAACAGATCTGCGGTGAACAAGTCCGACCCGCGCCAGATCGGCAGGTCGATCTGGTGACGCTTCCCGGACTCATCGACCAACTCGACCGGCTGCTCCCGGAAAATGCTTGACCATTGCTGACCCATCTTGCGCCGTGCAATGCGCTCGATATCCTTGCGCAGCTTGATTGTCTTGACCACATCGGGTGTCGGTCCGTCGTCGCGCCCCAACTCGCGATTGCGCCCGATCGTCACCAGATCCGCGTACAGATCATCGACAATTTCCTGGGGGTTGTTTCCTGCCACATAGCGCTTTGACGTGAAGGTCAGTTGCGGGCTTGGCGATTGCAGTTTGCGCTGCTCGATCAGTAGCTCACGCAGTAGCTGAAGCAGGAAAGCAAAATTCTCGGCACCATCTGCCCCAAACAAGGCTTTGAAACCACCGATGCCTGGCACGATGCGCGCATGGGGCTTGCGCGATCCCTTCTGCGTGAACACGACGCCAACATTGAACCGTTCGCCAGAAAGCACATCGGGCTCAAATTGAATGGCCTGCCATGTCCCTTCGATCGCCGGCTTCGGCATCGATAGCGCAAACTCTGACAGGGCGGGAAAGTGGCTCATAGCGGAAGCTGATTGTACGCCGATTGGTACAAGCGCTTCAAAGCCACCGCGCGTCCCAAGAGAAATTGCTCAAACCCGGTTGCGTCAGTGTCGGCAACCAGACGGCGCCACCATTGACGAAGCTCGGGCAGCGCCAGCCGAACAGCGGTTTCGTGATAGTCCAGATGGAGCAGAATTTCCTCGACCGTCGCCTTTGGGACACCGGTGGGCCAGGCGTGCGCCAGCAGGTTGTCCGGTTGCATGTGGTTCAGTCGCGCTGCGAGCAGTGCGGTGTCCCAATCTCCCTGGTCCCCGACCAGTCGGCCATGGTCGATCAGCCGGTAGCTATGTTTTTTGATGCGACGAAGGTTGCCGAGATGCCGGTCAGTGTTGATGACGTGCTGGTCAAATCGCGTTGCCAGCGGCAATTCGGGCCAGCGTTGCAGGTCTTCGGCAAAGCGCGTTGTTCCGTTGGACTGCAAGGCAATGTAGGCATCCTCGCCAGCGACGGCGCTGACACAAAAGGCCGGGTATTCAGCGTCGGGATTGTTGGCCAGAATCGGCGTGATCCAGTTGCGATGTATCGGTGGCGGCGTCTTCATCTTGCCAAGTGGCACCATCACGATCGAAGCGTAATCCGCCATCGGCGCACCCAGCGCGCGCCCCAGCACAAAAGCCGTAATCTCGTTCATCAAGCCGCGCCGATCCTGCTGCGAGTGATAGATCTTGGCAAACACCCTCAGGCGCCCTGCTTGCGGGTGATGAATCACGCAGCCATGCACGCACGATGCCGTCTCTACCCTTGGCCAACCACGAAAGCCGAGGTAGGCGGTCGATGGCAGTAGCGGAACGACATCAAGGCTTGTGCTTGCGTCGCTCGATTTCGCAGCGGATGCCGGGGTAGTCGGACTCGGAGGCGGCGGGGGTGGGGCGGATAGCGACATGCAATACCTGCGTCAGGGCATAGATCAGTTGTCGGGAGGACGTTCCGGTTTCTTCTGCTGCAATAATTTCATTAATAAGCGCTTGTGTTCGCTCACTAATCTTTACTGATGATCTAAAAACAACCACGCCAGCATCATTTTCAGACTTCAGGTGTGATAGCTCCGGCGCGGCATCCATCCAGCCAGTCTGTTTGCCGCAAGCGCTCTCAATTTCGCGGCACGAATCCGGTCGCATCCCTCTCGGCCGGCCAGTTTTAGAGTCCGGCGACGCGTTTAGCCATTGGCTAATTTGTGCCGAACTTTTCCCTAGTTTATTTGCAAGTTTTGCAACTCCGCCCGCTTCGGAAATAAGCGTTGCAAGCCTTTCGCGCCTAATTTCATCAACTGTTCTCACCGGTTCTCAAGGCTTTCGCTTACGTCGCTCGATTTCGCTGCGGATGCCGGGGTAGTCGGACTCTGAGGCAGCGGGGGCGGGGCGGATAGCCACATGCAATACCTGTGTCAGGGCTTCGATCAGTTGTCGGGAAGACGTTCCGGTTTCCTCTGCAGCAATAATTTTACGAATCAGCGCACCTGTCTCTGGCCTGAGCTTTACTGAAGAACGAAACAGTTGTCCGTGCGGATTACTTAAATCGCTTGTGGGTGGCTCATCTCCCGGCCAATCCATCCATCCCAACGGTTTATCGGCTGCAAGCTCCAATCTTCTTGCAAGAGCATCACCCACCTCACGTGGCTTTCCATTTGATGAGGGCACACCATTTTTGACCTGACTGATGTACTGCGGACTTGTCTCTGCGAGTTCAGCAAGTGCCTCAATAGTTTTAAATTCGTTAATTAATTGGGCAAGCTTGTTTCGCCGAATTTCCTTTGACGTTTTCATAGGCCCATTCAATAGCAAAACGCTATTGCTATGAATGAGCATTTTGCGTTTACAAACGAAAAGCAAATTGCTATGCTTTGTCATATGAACCTCCATGATTACGTCGCTCAACTTGGTTCCCAGGCAAAGCTGGCGCGCACGCTGGGCGTGCCGGCCGTGCTGATCAGCCAGTGGGCCAACCAGAAGCGCCCGGTACCGCTGGACCGCTGCGTGCAGATCGAGCAAGCCACCGAGGGACAAGTCACCTGCGAAGAGCTGCGTCCGGACAAGGCGTGGTACTGGGCTTACCTGCGCGCGACCTGCTCGCCTTTGTGTGCGTCATCGGTTGCCTCCGAAGGGGCGGCGCAATGAGCCTGCCGCTCAAAGAGTTCCGGGGAAAGATCACGATCGAGGCCGATGCCGTGATCTCGACGCTGGCTGAGCGCGAAGGCCAGGAGAAGCAAGAGATCGTGCGGGACATCCTTCATCGGTGGGCTCTCGAAAAAATCAATGAAGCCAGATTAATCGGCCAATACCTGGAGCGCGAGGGATTGGAGGGGATCTTGAAGGAGCGCCGGGGCGCTCATCGATCACCTTGACCCTAGACCGCACATTACCGCTCGCGGTCATTACCAGCACCGGCAATCACGACCCACTTCTGACATGACACTTCGCTACTCCGACACCAACCAGCACGACGCGCTCTACAAGGTCGCGCGCATTTATCCGGGCGGCATCGAGGCGCTCGCGCAGCGCATGGGCAAGACGGCCAACGTGCTCTACAACAAGCTGCGCCCGGGCGTCGAAACCCACTACGCGTCGTTCGAGGAAGTCTCCGAGATCGTCGAGCTGTGCGCCGCGGCCGGCGTACCCAATGCGACGCTGCCGATCGAGGCGCTATGCCAGCGGCACAACCTGGTGGCCTTTGCCTTCCCGACGCTGGCGCACCTGACCGACGACGACCTGACGCAGTCGGTCTGCAAGGCTATGCAGGAGCTGGGCGACGTCACCGGATCGATTGCCGGCGCACTGGCCGACGATGGCCGCATCTCATTGCGCGAGCTCGACGCCATCGAGCGCGAGATTCAGCAGGCGCTCGGCGCCATCGGTGC
>JACCDU010601008.1_pt1 | contig 10812 bp, 9 predicted proteins | sample 7446081 | NCBI WGS metagenome assembly JACCDU01 (sample SAMN15323447, study PRJNA562643) | freshwater metagenome | isolation source: river surface water | place: USA:Blue River Watershed | collected 2017-08-17
CCTCATCCAGCCAGCGATATGCCTGCACGAAGTCCTTGTGCTTGCCGAAGCCGACCTGCACGTAGACCATCTTCAGCAGGCGGTTGCCATACTTGTTCTTGCGCTCGGCCAGCTTCTGGCCGATGACGCGAGTCTCGGTGAAGTCGCCGGTTTCCATCGCACGGTCGAACGCATCGCGGCCCTGAATGAACAGCCGCATGTTCTCGTTCTCGTAGTCGCACTTTTCCTGCGTCTCTTCCATGCACTTGAATGCATCCTCGGCCCATGCGCCGCTGGCCGACGCCATCAGGGCGGCGAATGCGGCGACGGCCAGGCGTCGGGATGCAGACTGTCTGTTCAACATGATTGTCTCCGTATCGTCGGGGTTTACTTGGCGATCGCCGCCAGTGCCTTGGCCTGGGCCGAGTCGAAGTAGTAGACCGCCGAGCTGAACTGGCCGCTGGAGCCGACTTCATAGACGCCAACCATCTCGATCTTCACGGCGTCACCGGTGGCGCGGTTGACCGCGTCCCACGTGAACACGATTGCGGCCGAGTTGCCCTTGATGAAGGTCTTCTTGATCTGGTAGCTGGCCTTGAAAGTCTTGAACTCGTTTTCGAGATAGGCGCCGAGGTCGGCACGGCCGGACTTCTTCACCAGCGGGGTCTCGAGCGTCGCATTGGACGAGAAGTACTTCAGGAAGGCGGCGCTGTCATTGGCCTCCATCGCCGAGTTGTATTCGACCATCGCGTCCTTGACCAGGTGCTCGACCTGCATCTCGACCGAGCCGGCCGCCATTGCGCTGCCACCGGTGGCCAGGGCAGCAGCCATCGCAAAGGTGCCGATCAGTTTGCGGCGGGTGAAAATTGATCGGTTCGATCGTGTCATTTGTGTCTCCGTTTTGGTATCGTCATGTTCGCGTTCCGATGCATGCAATCGGTGCCGGATTCAGGCGTGGAAGCGAGAAAAATGCATTGCTCCGCCGGATAGCTGTGGGTCTGGAAGGCGCTGCCCGGCAATCATAGCCGTGCGCGTCCATGATCGGCCGGGCGCAGGGTTTTAAATGATGGAAGACGGCTTTGGCCACATGGAAGCGGCCGGACCCAAATAATAATTCAGGAGACAAGATGTCAGAACATTCCGCCCAGGCCCCCGTCTGGCTCGAGGTCGCGGTCAATGGGCCCTGGTCGCGCGAGCGCCAGCCGGCGATACCGATCACCGAGGATGAAATCGTCGAGCAGGCCATCGCCTGTGCGAATGAGGGCGCAGCCATCATCCATTTCCACCCGTATGACCCGGTCACCGGACGCCAGCGCGACGCGTATGAAATCTATGCGCCCGTGATCGAGCGCGTGCGCTCGAAGGTCGACGTCATCTGCTACGGCACCCTGCCATTTGCCGGCGACGTCGATGCAACGGAAGCGATGACGGCCGAGCAGCGCTTCGCCGCCGTCGACAAGCTCGCGCGCAGCGGTTTGCTCGAGTGGTCCGTCGTCGATCCCGGTTCGACCAATATCAGTACCCGCGCGGCGCTGCCCTCCGGCCACGAGGGCTTCGTTTATACCAATCCCGAATCGCACATCCGCCATGGGCTCGAGCTGTGCCGCCACTACGGCCTGCATCCGTCGTATGCGATCTACGAGCCGGCCTTCATGCGGCTGGGTGCGGCGCTGGCGCGCTGCTATCCGGGGGTGCCGCAGCCGGTGTACCGGCTGATGTTTTCCGATACGCTGACTTTCGGCTTCCCGCCGCGAGCCTGGGCCATCGATGCCTACCTCGAGCTGCTGGCCGAAGAAGATCCGGGCGCACGCTGGATGGTGGCCGGACTCGGCGCCGAGGTGGCGCCCCTGATCGACGAGATCGTCTATCGCGGCGGCCATGTGCGCGTCGGACTCGAGGACGTGCCCATGGGGCACAAGATCGGCAACCTCGCGCAGGTGCGCGATGCGCGTACGCGCATCGAAGCCGCCGGCGGCCGTACCGCCACCGCTGCCGAAATTCGGCAAAGCCTGAAGGCCGTCAAGGTACCGGCTTAAGGTACCATCCTGACTTTTCTCAGCCGGCCACCCGCCGGCGACAATCACCAAGCAAACCACAAAATGGGGACATTGATGGAAGCCGTACATAACAACAACGAACTATCGTTTGAGGAGGCGACCTACCGCAAGGTCGCATGGCGGCTGATACCGCTGCTGCTGGTCTGCTACGTGATTGCCTACCTTGATCGTGTCAACGTCGGCTTCGCCAAGCTGCAGATGATGGATGAGCTCGGCTTCTCCAACACCGTCTATGGCCTGGGCGCGGGCATCTTCTTCGTCGGTTACTTCCTGTTCGAGGTTCCGAGCAACATCATCCTGCACAAGGTCGGCGCGCGCGTCTGGATAGGGCGCATCATGATCACCTGGGGCCTGCTGTCGGCGGCAATGATGTATGTCACCTCGCCGGAGATGTTCTATGTGATGCGCTTCCTGCTCGGGATTGCCGAAGCTGGCTTCTTCCCCGGCATCATCCTGTACCTGACCTACTGGTATCCCGCCCATCGCCGCGGCCGCATGACGGCGATGTTCATGACCGGCATTGCCCTGTCGGGCGTCATCGGTGGTCCGTTGTCGGGTGCGATCATGAAGCACGGGCACGGCATCAATGGCCTGTCCGGCTGGCAGTGGATGTTCGTGCTCGAGGGGCTGCCCTCGGTCGTGATGGGCGTGGTCGTGATCCTCGCGCTGAAGGATCGCATCGTCGACGCCCAGTGGCTGACCGACGAAGAAAAGACCCTGCTGGTCAATAACATCGCCGCTGAAGAAGCGACCAAGGAAGACCACAACATCCTGCACGTGATGGGTTCGGGCCGTGTGTGGCTGTGCGCAGCGATCTATTTCAGCTACGTGATGGGCCTGTACGGCGTGTCGTTCTGGATGCCGACCATCATCAAGGGCATGGGCTATTCGGATCCGCTCGACGTCGGCCTGATTTCCGCGATCCCGTACGGCGTATCGGTGGTGGTCATGCTGCTGGTGGCCGGCAGCGCCGACCGCAGCGGCGAGCGCCGCTGGCATGTGGCCATTCCCGGCCTGCTCGGCGCAGTCGGCCTGGCACTGTCAGTAGTGTTTGCCAAGGACCCGGCGCTCGCGATCGCCGCGCTGACGCTGGGCCTGTCCGGCATCATGGCGACGCTGCCGTTGTTCTGGAGCCTGCCGACGGCCTTCCTCGGCGGCGCTGGTGCCGCAGCCGGCATTGCGCTGATCAATTCGCTGGGCAACCTGTCCGGTTTTGCGAGCCCGTATGCGGTCGGCTGGCTGAAGGATGCGACCGGCTCCACCGACTCGGGTGTCTACATGCTCGCCATCGGCATGGTGGTCGGCGCGATCCTGACCTTGTCCGTGCCGGCGCGCCTCGTGAACGGCAAGCGCGACTGAGACCGCAGCGCTGTCGTCGTCAAATAAAAAGCCTCGCGCCGGCCATGCCGGGCGAGGCTTTTTTCATGGGCGGGTTCAGAGCGCCTGCAAGAAGGCGAGCAGGTCGGCCCTTTCCTTTTTCGACAGCTTCGCAAACGCATCGCGCGACGCCGTCGCTTCGCCGCCATGCCACACGATTGCTTCGGTCAGGTTGCGCGCGCGGCCGTCATGCAGGAAGCTCGTGCTGCCATTGACCTGCTTCGACAGGCCGATGCCCCACAGCGGCGATGTGCGCCAGTCACTGCCGCCGGCCTTGAAGTCCGGCCGGCCGTCGGCCAGGTCCGGGCCCATGTCATGCAGCAGCAAGTCCGTATACGGGCGGATACGCTTGTTGCCCAGTTGCGGCAGCGCCGGCCAGGTGCTGGTCTTCAGTTCCGGCACATGGCATTGCGCGCACCTGGCAGCGGCGAACAGCTTCTCGCCGCGCAGCACGGCCGGGTTGCTGGTGTCGCGCGGTGCCGGCACATCCAGCGCGCTGATCCAGAACGCAATCTGCCCCCACAGTTCCTCGCTCAGTTCGGTCTTCTCGGTCAGCTTCTCCTGCTGACAAGCCTTCTGCACCGGCGGACAGTTCTGCTCCGGGTACAGCGGCGAGGTGATGCCGATGTCGCCGTGGTAAGCGCCTGCGATCTGCTGCTTCAGGCTGGGCTGGTTGGCCTTCCAGCCGAAGCGGCCGAGGCTGGTCTGGTTGTTGATATCGTCGCGCACATAGTTCGGGCGGCCGTTCAGGCCCAGCGCCTTTTGTGCGTCGGCCAGCGCGAGGATGTCGGCTTCGCTGACGGCCTCCAGATAACCGAGGCCATAGATCACCTGCGTATTGCGCAGCGAGGTCATCAGGCCCGGGGCCAGCGGGCCGAAGTTCAGCTTCTCGATGCGGATCGCCGGCTTGCGCAGTTCGATCGTCTCGCCGTCGGCGAAGCGGAACTGGCTGGTCTTCCAGTCGACATGCACCTCGGCCTCGCCGGCCTGCCGTTTCTGGTCCTTGCTTTCGATGATGTCGAAGGACTGGATCTGCGTGCCGTAATTCGGATCAGGATTCGGGCCGCCGTGCGGGCCGTCGCCCGGGATCGACAGCCGCAGCGTCTGCTGGAACAGCGGGCCGCTGCTGCCCTCCGGGACACGGCCGCGGCCGGCCTGCACATGGCACTGGACGCACGAGGTCGCCAGGAAGGTCGGGCCCAGCCCCCAGCCGCCACCGCCCGGGCCGGGCTGCGACAAGTCCCACCATTTCGAGATGTCGGCGTTCGGGATCGCGATCCAGAAGTTGTTGAACACCTTTTCGCCGGCGCGGAATTGCTGCAACTGTTCTGGCGGCATATCGGCCACCGGCTGCAGGTAGGACGCATGGGCAGCCACCGGCTTGGCGGCAGGTGTGTTCTCGGTATTGGCGGCCTGGTGCAGGCTCCACAATCCGGCAGCAGCAAAGAGCGCGGCCAGGGTCTTGGCGATCGTTTGTCGTTTCATGTCTCGGGACGTAGAGCTGTGGCGCTGCGGCGCAGGGGCGCGCCGTGCCGCTGCAAATGTGTTTTCACATATCTTCGCACGGGCGGCGCCGACTTGCATCGGGGACTGACTTGCCCGCCGGCCGGCACCACCGCAGCCGACTGGTATGATCGTGCGCAGAACCAGAACAACAAACCCCACAGGAGACGGATGGACAGGTTCCAGAGCATCGACGCCTTCGTGCGCGTGGCCGAGGCTTCCAGCTTTGCCGATGTCGCGCGCCAGCTCGGCGTGTCGAAGTCCGTGATCACCAGTCGCGTGCAGCAGCTCGAAGAGTTCGTCGGTGCGCCGCTGTTCCACCGCACCACGCGGCACGTGCGCCTGTCCGAGACTGGCGAGCTGTTCTACAAGGAGTGCGCCGACCTGATCGCGCGCGCCAACGGCCTGGTCGACCAGATGCGCGAATCGCGCGTGTCACCCACCGGCACGCTGCGCATCCATGCGCTGCCCGGTTTCGTGCTCGGCCACATGGCCCATCTGCTGAACCAGTTCCAGAACCTGTACCCGGGCATTGCGATCGACCTGACCGTCAACGACGCCGTGGTCGACCCGGTCAAAGAGGGCTTCGATTGCGCCTTGCAGATCTTCCCGCCCGCGTCGGAAGACCTGATCGAGCGCCGCCTGTTCCAGGTGCGCCGCATCTTCTGCGCGTCGCCCGCTTACCTCGCGCAGCACCCGCCGGTGCGCGAGCCCGAAGACTTGCAGCAGCATCGGCTGGGGCTGTACTCGCGCTATCCGTCGCGTGACCGCTGGGTGTTCAGCGGGCAGGACCGGCAGGTCATCCTGGACCTGAAGCCCTCGCTGCGCACCAACAGCGTCCATATGCTGCGCGACTATGCGATCGACGGTGGCGGCATCGTCTGCATCCCGACCGTGGTCGCGGCCGAGATGATCGTCGCCGGCAAGCTCAGCTTGTTGCTGGATCAATATCAGCTGTCCCACTTCTGGCTGTCGGCCGTGTTCCCCAAGACGCAGCGCAACATGTACAAATTGCGGCTTTTCCTCGACCACATCACGCAAAGCTTTTCCGAGATTCCGCCCTGGGATCTGGGCATGATGGCGCATGACGCGCAGCGTGCGGCAGTTCGCTGATCCTTGCGCTGATCCTTGCGCTGAGCTGCGCACCGGGTTTCGCCGCTGAACTTCGTCGCCAAGCTGCGCATTCATGCGGCGCTGCCGCAAAAACGCCGGCCAGGTGATTGTTCGGTTTTGCCGAACACGCTGGTCGGCGTCACGGGTCTTCTGCTTTTGCGCGAGCCGAACTACAGTCCAGCATCAGAAAAAAATCGCGTGCAGGTCGGAGCCGTCACAGCCCCGGTCCTTGCCCTCGAATAAACGGCAATGCAAACAGAGGAGACCCCATGTCAACGTTCGTCACCCGCTTCGGCTCGCTCGACAATTACGAGAAGGGCCACATCGAGATCATCAACGACAGCCCGAAGAACTACGCGTTCTCCAATGTGTTCGAGGTGGCCGGCAACGCGAAGCCTTATGAAAAGATCGCCGTGGCCAAGAACCTCGAATACGTGATCGAGGCCATCCGCGCCGAAGGAACCTCGGGCTGGATGGCGGCATCGCATGATGAATTCTGCGTGGTGATGGATGGCGACGTGACCGTTGAATACGTCAAGCTCGACCAGCCCGATGCCGTGGCTCCGGCCGGCAAGGATGGCACCGTGGCCGTGGCCGGCGAGCCGCAGGGCAAGCGCATGGGCACCATCCGCCTCAAGCGCGGCCACCAGGCAATGCTGCCCAAGGGCGCGGCCTACCGCTTCAACAGCCCCAAGACCTCGGTGATGATCCAGCAAACCATCGTCGGCGACCTGACCGTCGAGAAGTGGGCAGAGATTTGCTACAAGTGATCGCCCGCATCAGTCACGACAACGCATAACAGCAACGCCGGACACCACCGCTCGCGCAGCCACGGTAGCAACCAGCCACCACAGCGCTTGCGCAGCAGCCCCGGCGAACCACACGACATACAGGAGACCTTCATGAACGCAGTCACCGACAAGATGCCGGCTACCGTTGCAGGCTACAAGACCTTCGAACTCGGCGCCTTTACCTTCCAGCGCGACGAGTATTTCGTCAACATCACCTGGCCGGTCAAGCACGGCCGCCAGTCGCATACCATCAGCGCCGACGCCTTCCTGCGCGCGCTGATGCGTGACGTGGCCTGGGGCTTCTTCTATGGCGTGGTCAACTTCGACCCGGTGTTCGGCACCCGCAACCTGTACGGCAAGGTCGAATTCTTCGGCGGCCGCCTGAACGAGCACTATCACAAGAATGGCCTGTCCTACACCGAAGTGTTCGACACGCCGGTGGCCATGAAGCTGATCAAGGAAATCCTCGCTGACTGGGTCAACGAAGGCTTCGACCCGTTTGCCGCGCCGATGGAAACCGGCGACGCCGCCTTCGGCGAAAAGCACGGCAGCAATATCTCCGCGATCGATCGTTACCGCGTGCCGACCAAGCGCATGCCGGGCCTGGAAGGCGATTCGCCGCTGCGTGGCGATGACAATGGCTACCCGATCAATCGTGCCTTCGCGGATGTCGCGCAAGACAAGCCCGAGATCCACGCCGAGCCCGGCTTCGAGAAGGAACTGCACGCCTTCAACCTGTTTGCCTACCTGTCGCGCTCCGACGTGACCTGGAACCCGTCGGTGACTTCGGTCTGCAAGAACAGCCTGTTCTGCCCGACCACCGAGGAATACATCCTGCCCATCATCCACGGCAATGACCGCGTCGAATGGTTCCTGCAACTGTCCGACGAGATCATGTGGAACATCTCCGACAAGAACACCGGCCGCCCGCGTGCCCGCGTGCAGATGAAGGCCGGCGACGTGGCTGCCATGCCGGCCGATATCGCGCACCAGGGCTTCTCGAAGAAGCGCTCGATGCTGCTGGTCTGGGAAAACGCGAATCCGGAAATCGTGAAGATGTACGAATCCGGCCAGCTGCCTCCATACCCGGTCGAATTCTGAGTATTCGCTCGATAAGCTAAACGCGACCCGATTCCGTCCCTGCGGTACTCGCCGTACATCACGTACGGCTCCGTTCCTCGGAACGGACTCGGCTCGCTCGCTACGCTTCTCGAGCAGATACAGCTAACCGTATTTTGAAAACCAAAGCAGGTGTGTATTCACCTGCCACGGGATCGTTCGCGCCTATTCAGCCGAAAACAGGTCTTCCATGAACAACGTACAGAACAAGCTCTTCATCGGTGGCAAATTCGTCGACGCGCTGGATGGCGCGACCATTGATGTGTTCAACCCGCACGACAACTCGCTGATCACGCGCGTCGCCGAGGCCAAGGCTGCCGATGTCGATGCCGCGGTCGCCGCGGCCGAGCGCGCCTTCCCGATATGGAGTGGCATGGCTGCTGCCGAGCGTGGCAAGCTGTTGCTGAAGCTGGCTGACCGCATTGAAGCCGAGGCCGATGCGCTGGCGCAGCTGGAAGCGATCGATACCGGCCATCCGATTCGCGATGCAAAGAACATCGACGTGCTGCGCACCGCCGCCTGCTATCGCTATTTTGGCGGCATGGCCGACAAGTTCCAGGGCAGCCTGGTGCCGGTCGAGACCGGTTTCCTGAACTACGTGTCGCGTGTGCCTATCGGTGTCGTCGGGCAGATCGTGCCGTGGAATTTCCCGCTGATGTTCACCAGCTGGAAGCTGGGCCCGGCGCTCGCCGCAGGCAACACGGTGGTGATGAAGCCCTCCGAGATCACGCCGCTGTCGACGCTGCGCATCGCGGAGATGATGGCCGAGATCGGCTTCCCCGAAGGCGTGGTCAACATTGTCGTCGGCTATGGCAACACCGCCGGCCAGCATCTGGCCGACCATCCGCGCGTGGGCAAGATCTCGTTCACCGGTTCGACGGCCATCGGTCGGCGCATCGTCGAGTCGTCGGCCGGCAACCTCAAGCGCGTGCAGCTGGAGCTGGGCGGCAAGGGCGCGAACATCATTTTCGAGGATGCCTTCCTGCCGGCGGCCGTCAACGGTTCGGCCTGGGCCATCTTCCATAACCAGGGCCAGGCCTGCATCGCCGGTTCGCGCCTGATCATCCATGAGCGCGTGGCCGATGAATTCCTCGACAAGTTCGTCACGCTGGCCAAATCCATCCGCCTCGGTAATCCGCTCGACCCGAACACCGAGATGGGCCCGCTAACCAGCAAGCTGCACCGCGACCGCGTGCTGAATTATGTCGGCATCGCCAAAGAGCAGGGCGGCGAGATCCTCGCCGGCGGCAAGGCACCGGACAATCCCGAGCTGGCAGCCGGCTGCTATGTGGAGCCGACCATCGTGCGCGCAAAATATACCGACCGCGTGTCGCAGGAAGAAGTGTTCGGCCCCTTCGTGACCGTCACCACCTTCAAGGATGACGCCGAGGCGCTGCAGATCGCCAATGCGACCGAATATGGCCTGGGCAGCGGCCTGTGGACCAGCAACCTGCAGCGTGCGCACAAGATGGCGCGTGATATCCGCGCGGGTATGGTCTGGGTCAACAGCTACAAGCGCGTGAATCCGGGCTCGCCTTTCGGTGGCGTCGGCCAGTCCGGCTATGGCCGCGAAATGGGCTTCGAGGCGATGCACGACTACACCGAGGCCAAGTCGGTGTGGGTGAACGTCGATGCGCAGATCCCGCCGCACTTCAAGCGCTGATACCCTGTGGGCCGACCAACAAGCTCAAGCAAAGGACAACCAGTGCGCTCTTTCGTCTTCAATGGCCAGCCTTCCCGCGTCGTGTTCGGCGCAGGTTCGCTTGCGCATCTCGAACGCGAAGTGCAGCATCTGGGCGCAAAGCGCGCGCTGGTGCTGTGCACGCCTGAGCAACTGCCGCTGGCCGAAGTCATTGCGCAGCGCCTTGGCGCGCACGCGGCCGGCATCTATCCGAAGGCGGTGATGCACGTGCCGGTCGAGACCGCGAATGCGGCGATCGAAGAAGCCAGGCGCGTCAACGCCGATTGCGCGCTGGCCGTCGGCGGTGGTTCGACCACAGGACTGGGCAAGGCGATTGCGCTGCAATCCGGCATGCCGATCCTGGCGATACCGACCACCTATGCCGGCAGCGAGATGACGCCGATCTGGGGCATGACCGAGAACGGCCTGAAGAAGACCGGGCGCGATCCGCGCGTGCTGCCGCGCACCGTCATCTATGACCCCGAGCTGACCGTGTCGCTGCCTGCTGGCCTGACCATCACTTCGGGCATGAATGCGATCGCCCATGCGGCCGAAGGGCTGTACGCGCAGGACAGCAACCCGGTGATGGACTTGATGGCCGAAGAGGGCATACGCGCGCTGGCGTCGGCGCTGCCCAAGCTGCGCGCCAACCCGGCCGACATCGATGCCCGTGGCGATGCGCTGTACGGCGCCTGGCTGTGCGGCAGCGTGCTCGGCAATGTCGGCATGGCGCTGCATCACAAGCTGTGCCACACGTTGGGCGGCACGCTGAACCTGCCGCATGCCGAAGCGCACACCGTGGTGCTGCCGCATGCGATTGCCTTCAATGCCGCGGCTGCGCCGCAAGCGATGCAAAAGATCTCGCGTGCGCTGCAAGGCGCGCCAGCGGCGCTCGGCCTGTACCATCTGGCGAAAGACAATGGCGCACCGACGGCGCTGCGTGACCTCGGCATGACGGCCGCCGACGTCGACCGCGTGGCGCAGATCGCTATTCAGAACCCGTACTGGAATCCGCGCCCCATCGTGCCCGAAGCCTTGCCCGCCTTGCGCGAGCTGCTGCAGCGCGCATGGGAAGGCGCGCCGCCGGTGGAATAAATGCAAGGCGAATCAGAGTCCGCGAATTCATGAAGTAAGCACACAGGCCCGGCAAGAAGGCCGACCCGCATCGGTAAACGGGGATGCAAGGCAGCAA
>JACCDU010239585.1_pt1 | contig 10811 bp, 7 predicted proteins | sample 7446081 | NCBI WGS metagenome assembly JACCDU01 (sample SAMN15323447, study PRJNA562643) | freshwater metagenome | isolation source: river surface water | place: USA:Blue River Watershed | collected 2017-08-17
TCACCTCAATCAGCGTGCCCTGATCACGGCTCAATGCCTCGAGCAAAGCGGGCTCAAACGCCTCGGTTTTTCGGATGCGTGTGGCGGCATAGCCATAGGCTTGGGCCAACAGCACAAAATCAGGATTGCTCAGTTGTGAGCCGGTCACATGCGTGGGGTATTCGCGCTCTTGGTGCATGCGAATGGTGCCGTACATGCCATTGTTGAGCAGCAAAATGATGCTCTTGCCACCATGTTGAACGGCCGTGGCCAACTCCTGCCCGTTCATCAAAAAGTCGCCATCACCCGCAATCGTGAAAGCCAATCGGCCTGTGAGCAAATTGGCCGCAATGCCTGCAGGCACGCCGTAACCCATGGATCCCACCGTCGGGGCCAGCTGCGTTTTGTGGCCTGTGACCAAGCCATGGTGCTTGTAAAAGCGGTGCATCCAGCTGGCGAAATTGCCAGCGCCATTCGTCAAAACGGCATCCTGCGGCAGGTGTTTTTTCAGCGTCGCCACGATGGCGGGCATGTCAATGTCACCCGGCAAGGTTTGGGGCAACAGGTTTTTCAAATAATCTTCGTTGATCGACTTTGTCCATGTGGCCCAAGGCAAGTCAGGCGGTGCCGTCAAGACCTCCAGACTTCTGGCTGCCGCATTCATGGTGGCGTGAATCGCCAAATCGGCCTGGTACACCCTGTTCAACTCTTCTGCACTGCCATGGATGTGCACCAGCTTTTGGTCGGTCTTGGGCGCTTTGAGTAAGGTATAGCCGCCCGTGGTCATCTCCCCCAAACGAGGGCCGATGGCCACAATCAAATCGGACTCGCGCACACGCGCCGCCAAAGCCGGATTGATGCCGATGCCGACATCGCCGGCGTACTGCGGGTGGTGGTTGTCGAAAGTGTCCTGAAAACGAAAGGCGTTGGCCACGGGCAATTGCCAGTTTTCTGCGAAGCGCTCCAAAGCTTGTGCCGCTTGTACAGTCCAGCCGCCGCCACCACAAATCACCAAGGGCTTACGGGCTTGCAGCAACATGTCCCGCAGCGTGCGCAAAGCCCCCGGATCACTCCAGGCCTGCACAGGTTCGACGCGTGGCAAGGCTTGGGCGTGTGCGATGGTTTGGGTCAGCATGTCCTCAGGCAAGACCAGCACCACTGGGCCGGGCCGGCCGTTCATGGCCGTCGCAAATGCACGCGCCACGTATTCGGGCAAGCGTTCCGGGTCATCGACGCGCTCCACCCGCTTGGCCATGCCTTTGGTCGAGGGCCCAAAGAAATGGGTGTAATCCATTTCCTGAAAAGCTTCACGGTCCCGTGTGTCACTGGCCACATCGCCTACAAAAAGGACCATGGGCGTGGAGTCCTGGAACGCGGTGTGCACACCGATGGAAGCATTGGTCGCGCCAGGGCCACGGGTGACGAAACACACACCAGGGCGACCGGTCAATTTGCCCTGTGCTTCGGCCATGAATGCGGCACCGCCCTCCTGGCGACAAATCACAAAACGGATGCTGTCCTGGTGCAGATGAAACCCATCGAGCACGGCCAGATAGCTTTCACCCGGGACTCCGAATGCATGGGTCACGCCTTGGGCCAAAAGGCATTCCACGAGAAGATGGCCAGCAAGTTTTTTTGTCATGCGTTGATTTTGCCCAAGCGCAAGATGGGCGGCTGTCGCACAGGTTTGAAGCGCTCACACGTGCGCGATGGTCCGCTTGCCCACCCCTAAAGCCGCCCCCACACTGAGCAACAGGACCAAGGCAGCTCCCAGCAAAGTGGCCTGGTACCAGCCACGGTCCATGAAGGTGCCAAACAACAAGGGCGACAAGGCAAAGCCCACGTCCAAGCCCGAATAAACCAGACCGTACACCCGGCCAGTGGCCCCTTTGGGTGTGGCTTTTTTGATCATCAGATCGCGGCTCGGACCGCCCACACCAATGGCCAAACCCGTCGCGGCCAATACCCACAAGGTGCCCATATCCCCAAACAAGCCACTGGCACACAAAGCCATGAGCACGGCGGCGCAAGTCATGCACATGGCCACCACACGGTCACTCCAGCGCGGCCAGCGTGCAGCCACAAAGCCCCCTGCCAGCATGCCCACCGCCCCAAGGAACATGTAGGCCGTCAAGGTCATCGAAGCACGCTCCAGACTCACCCCGTGCAGGGCTTTGAGAATGGGCACAGAAAAATTCTGAACCACGGCCAAGGTCACCGTGGACAGCAAGAAAAAGGCAAAGCACCACCAAACCACAGGCAAGCGCAGGAAAGCCAAATCGTTCGCGCCCGTGCTTGCGCCAGATGTTCGCACCGACACCGTGGTCTTGAGCCAGGCGCGGTGCCAAAACAAGACCCCAAGCACCAGTGCATACACACCGGCAGCGGCCAAAAATGCGTGACGCCAACCACAAAGCGCGCCCGTGACCGTGAAGAAAACAGGGGCCACGGCCCAGCCGAGATTGCCGCTCAGGCCATGAACGCTGAAGGCATACCCCAAGCGGGGTGTGGAGACACGTTGATTCAAAATGGTGAAGTCCACCGGATGAAACGGGGCATTGCCCAAGCCCGCCAACACCGCCACCCCCATCAGCAGGGCATAGCTGTCTGCCACCGAAGCCAGAAGACAGGCCAAGGTGAACAAGACCATGGAGCCAAACAACACCGGCCGTGCGCCCAAGCGGTCCACCACAAATCCGGCCGAAGCCTGGCCCACACCTGAAACCACAAAAAACAAGGTGCTGAGCAAACCGAGTTCGGAATAGGTCCACCCAAAATCCCGAATGAAGATCGGGAACATCAAGGGCAGCAAGAGATGAGAAAAATGCGAACAGGAATGCGCCAAACCCACCAGGGCCATCACTTTGGCATCGCTTTGCAAGGTGACTGGGGCTTCGCTGCCCGAAGATGCCAATGACATGGAGGTGTGCTCTTTTTTGAAGGCAGTCGCTGGCTTCGGGAATCGGAAGGCCTCATCGGTCTGCGCTGGCGCAGTTTAGCCCTGAAAAAAGGGGCAAGGTGTCGCCACCTTGCCCCTTGCTATGGGATACAGCTCAGATCAGGCTGCGGCGGGCACCACCTTGAAGTCAAACTGCCCGGGATGGCGAACCGGGTCCACCGAGACCTCGATGCCACTCTTAGGTGGGAAACGCCCTTCCAGCAGCAAGCGCGACAAGGGATTTTCCAGCCTTTGCTGAATGGCCCGTTTGAGCGGACGCGCGCCGAAGACGGGATCAAAACCCACTTTGGCGAGCTCTGACAAAGCAGCAGCAGAGACGTCCAGGTGCAAGTCCATGCGCGCCAATCGATCGCGCAAAGCCTGCAACTGAATGCTGGCGATCGAGGCGATGTGCTGTGCATCAAGGCCATGGAACACCACCGTCTCATCGATCCGATTGAGGAACTCCGGACGGAAATGCGATTTCAACTCATCCCAGACCGCTTCCTTGATGTCCTCAGCGGGCTGGCCGACCATGGACTGAATCAGGTGCGAGCCCAAATTGGAGGTCATCACAATCACCGTGTTTTTGAAATCCACGGTCCGGCCTTGACCATCGGTCAGTCGGCCATCGTCCAGCACTTGCAGCAAGATGTTGAACACATCGGGATGGGCTTTTTCCACCTCGTCCAAGAGCAACACGCTGTAGGGCTTGCGGCGAACGGCTTCGGTCAGATACCCGCCCTCTTCATAGCCCACATAGCCAGGGGGCGCACCGATCAAGCGTGCGACCGAGTGCTTTTCCATGAACTCGCTCATGTCCACACGGATCAGGTGCTCCTCGCTGTCAAACAGGAAGCCCGCCAGCGCTTTGCACAACTCGGTTTTGCCCACACCGGTAGGGCCCAGAAACAGAAAAGAACCGGTCGGACGATTTGGATCAGACAAGCCCGAGCGCGAACGGCGAATCGCATTGGCCACCGCAGAAATGGCTTCTTCCTGACCCACCACGCGCTGGTGCAATTTGTCTTCCATCTGCAGCAGTTTTTCGCGCTCACCCTGCATCATCTTGGACACGGGAATACCGGTGGCTCGGGACACCACTTCAGCGATTTCCTCCGCCCCGACCTGGGTGCGCAGCAAACGGTGCACCGGTTTCTCACCGGGCGCAGCCTCCTTGGCTTGGACTTCCTTGAGTGTTTTTTCCAAAGCGGGCAACTGACCGTATTGCAGCTCTGCGACTTTGTTGAAATCACCTTTGCGGGTGAGTTCTTCAATTTGCTGGCGCAGGGCATCGATCTGCTCGCGCACCTGCTGGCCGCCTTGGGCTTGCGCTTTTTCGGCATGCCAGATCTCTTCCAGATCGGCCGCTTCCTTTTTGAGCTTGACGATTTCTTCTTCGATCAAGGTCAGTCGTTTTTGAGAGGCCTCGTCTTTTTCACGGCGCACAGCCTCGCGTTCAATTTGCAGCTGAATCAAACGGCGGTCGAGCTTGTCCATGACCTCGGGTTTGGAATCGATCTCGATTTTGATCTTGGCCGCGGCCTCATCGATCAGGTCAATGGCTTTGTCAGGCAAAAACCGGTCGGTGATGTAGCGGTGACTCAACTCGGCGGCCGCCACGATGGCCGGATCGGTGATGTCCACGCCATGGTGGATTTCGTACTTTTCTTGCAGACCCCGCAAGATGGCAATCGTGGCCTCGACGCTGGGCTCGCTGACCAAAATCTTCTGAAAACGGCGCTCCAGCGCAGCATCTTTTTCGATGTACTTGCGGTACTCGTCCAAGGTGGTCGCGCCCACGCAATGCAGCTCGCCACGCGCCAAAGCGGGCTTGAGCATATTGCCCGCATCCATCGCGCCTTCGGCTTTGCCGGCGCCCACCATGGTGTGCAACTCGTCGATGAAGACGATGGTCTGACCCTCGTCCTTGGCCAACTCGCTCAAGACGGTTTTCAGACGCTCTTCGAATTCACCACGGAACTTGGCGCCTGCGAGCAACGCCGCCATGTCGAGCGACAAGACGCGCTTGCCCTTGAGGGAGTCGGGCACTTCGCCAGCCACAATGCGCTGAGCCAGGCCTTCCACAATCGCCGTTTTGCCCACGCCCGGCTCGCCGATCAGCACCGGGTTGTTTTTGGTCCTGCGCTGCAAGACCTGAATCGCTCGGCGGATTTCATCATCACGGCCAATTACCGGGTCCAGCTTGCCCAAGCGTGCACGCTCGGTCAGGTCGATGCAGTATTTCTTGAGCGCTTCACGCTGACCTTCGGCATCGGCGCTGCCCACGGTTTGGCCGCCTCGCACGGCATCGACGGCACTTTCCAGACTTTTGCGAGACAGGCCATGCTCCTTGCAAATGCGACCCATCTCCGCCTTGCTGTCGGCCAATGCCAAGAGAAAAAGCTCACTGGCAATGAAGGCATCGCCGCGCTTGATGGATTCTTTTTCTGCCGCTTGCAGCAACTTCACCAGATCGGGGCCAACTTGCACCTGATCCTGTCCACTCACCTGCGGCAAGCGCGTCACAGCCGCCTCTGCGGCTTGCAGCAAGGCGGGCACCTGCACGCCCGCACGCGACAACAAGGCTTTGGGGCCATCCTCTTGCTTGAGCATGCTCACCAGCACATGGGCTGGATCGATGTAAGCATGGTCACGCCCCAAGGCCAGCGACTGGGCATCCGCCAAAGCTTCCTGAAATTTCGTGGTCAATTTGTCAATGCGCATGATTGTTTCTCCAATGGGCTTTAGCTTGGGTTGCCTTGGCCATTTTCAAGCGGGGACAGTGGCCGGAACTTTGCCTAAAATCAAAGCATGAACATTCACCAGCTTTCCGTCAGTTACGAAGAACGCCAAGACCGTCTCTTGTTGCGCCTCAATACCTTGGACAAGCAGGAGTTCCGTTTTTGGCTCACTCGGCGCATGTGCTTGCGATTGATGCCGGCCATCGACCAGTCCGTGGTCCGCGTGGAAGCGAGTCAACCGGGCGTGGCAGTGCCCGATGCCACTTCGCAAAAAATGCTCACCGAAATCAAACGGGATGCTTTCTTGCAAAAAGCCGATTTTTCAACCCCTTTTGAGGCCCAGGCCGTCCAAAAGCCCCTGGGCGAAGAGCCGCTGTTGATCACCGACGCACAGCTGAGTCTGCAAAGCAACGGCGGGCTGTTGATCACCTTTCAAGAAAAGTCGGTGGACGCGCCGGTGAAGTCCTGCCAGCTGAACTTGCAATCCAGCTTGATCCATGGTCTGGTCCACCTCATCCAGCAAGCCCTGATCAAAGCCGATTGGGACTTCACCACGGCACCGGCTCAAGCTGCCGGCAAGTCGGTAGGCACCCCCCAAGAAGCACCGCCTCGCTACACCCACTGAGCCTGCGCTTTGCGCTCAGGCGTTGGATGCCTGAATGCCCCAGCGGGCCAAAGCGGCGTCATCCGACACGCGAGCATCGACCCAGTGCGCACCTTGTGGGCCTTGTTCTTTTTTCCAAAAAGGTGCTTGGGTCTTGAGGTAGTCCATCAGGAACTCACAGGCCTTGAAGCTCTCGCCTCGGTGTGCCGATGTCACGGCCACCAGCACAATTTGGTCTGCCGGCAACAGCCGACCAACCCGATGCACCACCCGCGCCGCATAAAAATCGAAGCGCTTGTGCGCCTCATCGATCATGGCCTCGATCGATTTTTCGGTCATGCCCGGATAGTGCTCCAGCTCCATGGCCTGAATTTGGTCCTGCGGCACCCCCGTCAAGGCTTGGGTGTCACGCACCGTGCCCACAAAACTGCACACCGCGCCCACGCGCAGGTCTTGCGCTCTGAGCGCCATAACCTCCTGAGACAAGTCGAAATCGGCCGTCTGCACCACCACACGCTGGTTCATGGCTTCAGCCTCCCGTGACCGGTGGGAAAAAGCCCACCTCACAGCCGGTCTGCAAAGCCGTGCCCTCGTTGGCCATGATCTGGTTGACGGCCACACGCACGGCCCGACCGGAGGCCAAGCATTCAGCATGTGCACCGCCCTGCGCGACCAGTTCGGCACGCAGTCCGGCCACATCGGTGCTGGCTGTCTCTACCGATTCACTGCCCGTGCCGATGGCTTCGCGCAAGGATGCGAAATAACGGACTTGAACTTTCATGACAACCACCCGGAAAAAGGCCAAAAATGAACCACATCCCCGTGCGCGATGGTCTGACCTGCGGGGTTGTCGATGACACCATCGCCCCAGACCACCGAAGTCAAAACACCAGAGCTCTGATTCGGGAACAGATCCAAACCGCCTAACGCATTGCGGCGAACACGCAGGAATTCGCGCCGTTTGTCCGCCTTGGGCAAGTCAAAGTGGGCGGGCAGTTGCAAGGACTCAGGCGTCGCATCGGCAACACCCTGCAACTTCAAGATCAAGGGCCTGACCAACAGCAAAAAGGTCATGAAACTCGACACCGGATTGCCGGGCAAGCCCACAAAATGCGCCGATCCGCTTTGCGACTCGCGCCGCACATGGCCGTATGCGAACGGTTTGCCCGGCTTCATGGCAATTTGCCACAAGGCCAATGCCCCCAAGGCCTGAACAGCGGGCTTCACATGGTCTTCTTCACCGACCGAAACACCGCCACTGGTCAAAATCAGGTCGTGGTGATCTGCCGCTGTTTTGAGCGCGGCCAAGGTGGCCTCCCGGCGATCGGGCACGATGCCCAGATCACTGACCTCACAACCCAGTCGGTGCAGCAAGGCGCGCAAGAAAAAGCGGTTGGAGTTGTAAATGGCTCCCGGGGGCATGTCTTGGGGCGCCACGTCGCCGGGCATCACCAGCTCATCCCCGGTCGAAAACAAAGCCACACGCGGCCTGGCCACCACCTTGAGGTGCGCCAAGCCCAAACTGGCGGCCAAGCCCAATTCGGCAGGTCCCAGTTTTTGGCCTTGGCGCAGCGCTGTTTGTCCCTGGCGAATGTCTTCGCCACTGCGGCGAATCCACTCCCCTACCTGGGCTTGGTGGAGGAATCGAACACGCGGCGTGTCACCGTCTTCGACCACTTCCACCTGCTCTTGCATGACGATGGCGTCTGCGCCCGCGGGCACAGGGGCACCCGTGAAAATGCGTGCAACCTGACCCGGCTGCAAAGGCTGGCCTTGGTGGCCTGCCGGGATGCGCTGGGTCACCGAAAGCACCGCACCAGGCACCAGATCTTCACAGCGAACGGCATAACCGTCCATCGAGGAGTTGTCGAAAGCAGGCACCTGCAAAGCAGACACCACGTCCTCGGCCAGAACGCGGCCGTCGGCATCAAAGGTGGCGACAGATTCAACACCCCTCAGGGGCGTGATCTGCTGCAGCAAGGTGGACAGCGCCTCATCCAGAGGCATCAGGGGGGCACGTGGGGCGCTGGTCATGCTGAACCTCAGCCGCAGTGCTTGGCGATGTAGGCCTTGATCTGCGCCACATCTGCCTGCATGACTTGGACCCGTTTGGGCAATTGCTCAATGCCTTCGAACTGCGCAGGCCGGTCGGGCTCGCGGCCCAAAGCCTCCACCAGGGTTGCGGCAAATTTGATGGGCAAGGCGGTCTCCAGCACGATCATGGGCACGGCAGGATTCAAATGCTCTTTGGCCACTTTCACGCCGTCAGCCGTGTGCGTGTCGATCATCACCCCATATTGGGCAAACACCTGCTGGATGGTTTGCAGGCGATTGGCATGGGTGCTCTTGCCGCTTTCAAAGCCGTAAACTGCCGCCGCCTTGGCAAAGCGCGGGTCTGCGGACAAATCGAAGGACCCTTGACGGCTCAAGCCTTCGCCAAAGATGGCGTTCACCTGCGCCGTATCGCGTTCGAGCAAGTCACACACGAATCGCTCGAAATTGCTGGCTTTGGAAATGTCCATCGAGGGGCTCGATGTTTCGTGGGTGTCAGCCGTGCCACGCACGCGGTAAAGGCCGGTGCGGAAGAACTCATCGAGCACGTCGTTTTCGTTGGTGGCCACCACCAAACGGTCAATGGGCAAACCCATCTGGCGGGCCACATGGCCTGCGCAGACGTTGCCAAAGTTACCGCTGGGCACGGTGAAACTGACCTTTTGGTCGTTGGTTTGCGTGGCCTGGAAATAGCCCGCAAAGTAATACACCACCTGCGCCAACAAGCGGGCCCAGTTGATCGAGTTGACGGTGCCAATCTTGTACCGACGCTTGAAGTCCAGATCGTTGGACACCGACTTGACCAGATCCTGGCAATCGTCAAACACCCCTTCAATGGCGATGTTGTGGATGTTGTCATCGAGCAAGCTGAACATCTGAGCCTGCTGGAACGGACTCATGCGGCCGTGCGGGCTGGTCATGAAAACGCGAACACCCTTCTTGCCACGCATGGCGTATTCAGCGGCGCTGCCGGTGTCACCCGAGGTGGCACCAAAGATGTTGAGCTCTTCACCACGGCGGGCCAATTCGTACTCGAACAAGTTGCCCAGCAACTGCATGGCCATGTCCTTGAAGGCCAAGGTTGGACCGTTGGACAGCGCTTCCAGGTACAAGTCCGGCTTGGCGCTGCCTGCGCTTTGCAAAGGCTTGAGCGGCACGATCTGTGGCGTTCCAAACACCTTCTCGGTGTACGTCTTCTGGCACAAGGCCTTCAAATCGTCGGCTGGAATGTCATCGATGTAAAGCGACAAAATTTCAAAGGCCAAAGCCGCATAACCCTGGCTTTGCCAGACCTGGCGCAAACGCGTCAAAACGGCTGCGTCCACCTGCGGATAAGACTCCGGCAGGTACAGGCCGCCATCAGGTGCCAGGCCTTCCAGCAGGATTTCGCAAAAACGTTTGCGGTCAGCGTGGCCGCGTGTGGACAGGTAGCGCATCAGTTCAACTCTTCTTTGCGGATACGAACGATCGGGGCCATCACTGTGGGCAAAGCCTGCATCTGGGCCAGCACCTCATTGAGCGTGCCTTCACGGGTGTCGTGGGTCAGGATGATCACATCGGTCTGGTTTTCACCAGCCTGGCTGACCTGATCGGCTTCGCGCTGCAAGACCGCGTCAATGCTGATGCCCGCATTGGCCAGCAAGCCCGTGAGTTTGGCCAGCACACCGGCTTGATCGGCCACGCGCAAGCGCAGGTAATAACTGGTGACGACTTCAGCCATCGGCAAGACCTTCAGATCGCTCATGGCACCCGGCTGGAAAGCCAGATGCGGCACGCGGTTGAGCGGATCGGCCGTGTGCAAACGGGTGATATCCACCAGATCGGCAATCACGGCACTGGCTGTAGGCTCAGAGCCCGCACCCTTGCCGTAATACAAGGTGGTGCCCACGGCATCGCCTTGCACCATCACGGCGTTCATCGCGCCTTCCACATTGGCGATCAGGCGCTGAGTAGGCACGAGGCTGGGATGCACGCGCAACTCCACGCCTTGCGCGGTGCGCTTCGTGATGCCCAAAAGCTTGATGCGGTAACCCAGTTGCTCGGCGTACTTGATGTCTGCCGCACCCAGCCGGGTGATGCCTTCGACATAGGCCTTGTCAAACTGAACAGGAATGCCAAACGCAATCGCGCTCATCAGGGTCACCTTGTGCGCAGCGTCCACGCCTTCGATGTCAAAAGTCGGATCTGCTTCGGCGTAACCCAGACGTTGCGCTTCCTTGAGCACCACGTCAAAGTCCAGACCTTTATCACGCATCTCGGACAAAATAAAGTTGGTGGTGCCGTTGATGATCCCGGCCACCCACTGGATGCTGTTGGCAGTCAGGCCTTCGCGCAGGGCCTTGATGATCGGAATGCCACCGGCCACAGCGGCCTCAAACGCCACCATCACGCCTTTGGCCTGAGCCGCCGCAAAAATTTCGGTGCCGTGCATGGCCAGCAAGGCTTTGTTAGCCGTCACCACGTGCTTGCCTGCGGCAATCGCTTCCAGCACCAA
>JACCDU010709051.1_pt1 | contig 10807 bp, 10 predicted proteins | sample 7446081 | NCBI WGS metagenome assembly JACCDU01 (sample SAMN15323447, study PRJNA562643) | freshwater metagenome | isolation source: river surface water | place: USA:Blue River Watershed | collected 2017-08-17
AATCTCTTCATTGGTTTTGTATGCATCAAAAGATTCTCCCAATAGTCTGGAAATAATTTTAGCAATTGACAACTTATTGTGTGCTATTTCCTCAGGGGAAAGAATTGGGCGTAATTGATTTTTTCCAGTTGGATCACCAACCCTTGTGGTTCCACCACCAAGCACAACAATTATTTTAAACCCAAAGGTCTTCAAAAGACGAGCCAACATTAGTACCGACAAATGCCCCACATGCAGAGAGGGGGCAGTTAAGTCAACACCAAAATAAAGGCATCTATTATTATTTTTTAAAAGATTTTCATCGGATGAAAGGCCCCAAAAAGAGTTCATCACCTCATCTGAATGGGTAACGCTGTACACCAATCCACGATCGCGAAGAACCTTCATCATAAAAGGAAAGAGCTACTGAGCTGCGGATTTGGATTTTTTTTGAACAGCGCGACGTATCTTCATTGCATAGTCAGTAAGGTTTTTTGCCCCAATGTTCAGTAAATAAGAATCAAGGCCACCGTGTTTCAATACGGTTCTAAGGGTTCTGGTTGCAATTTTCAAACGAAAAATCTTCCCCAAAACATCACTTTTCAAGGAAACTGGCTGAATGTTAGGTAAGAACCTGCGCTTGGTTTTGATGTTAGAATGGGAAACGCGATGACCGCTACTAGGCTTCTTGGAGTTATCTAACTGGCAAGCTACTGACATAACAACACTATATAATTGCAGGCTAATAATGGTAATTAACAAAACAAGACAAAATAATTGTCAAGAAAAAGTTGATCCTGATCATAAAATGCAAGATGAGCAAATAAACAAAATCAAATCAAGTATAAATTTACACCAAGACTAAACAATTGTATACCAGGTATGGCCATTAAAATGTCATCACGCTTGTTATATACAAAATTGTACTCAAACTTAAAGCCCAATCGACCACTAAGACGATATTCCAATCCTGCTCCAAAAATCCAATTATCATCGAATGAGTCTGGGGGCATTGAATACACGCCAGAAACGCCAACCATACCATATACAAACCAAGATGGGGACAGATTAACCCCAAAAAATATTTTAGCGTATAAAACTTGACTCAAGTACTCCCCTTGAACCATGCTGCTTGTCGTATTGTTTACACCGTATATGTGAATGGTACTTCCTCCTATTAAACCAAATGAGAACCACTGTATATCAACTATTTTATACCAACCTTCTACGCCAAACTGATGACCAGCTCTACGTATAACGGGGTAATAATGATCTGGTATATTTGGATTTCCATATAAATCACTCAATACATAAGAACCTGAAATACCTGCAACTGGTCTACCCTTGTAGGGAAAATTTGAAACCAACAACCAACTCAATAGAGCGGACCTGCGCTGAAATTTATTTGCAACCAATAAGTCAGAACCATCTGATCCCAATCCACTAGAAGATATGGCAACGGGGGCGGTAGGCGCTTTGTTGCTAACGGGAACAACGGGAGAAGATTTGGGTGAAAAAACAGATGTCCCTAGTTTATTCGTTACAGGAAGAAAGTTGTCTTCCAAAAGAGAATCTTTTATCCCAAGTGGAGCAGAGATTGATATTTGACAACTTGAAATCCAGCAAGATAAGGAAAAAATCAACGACAAAGAAATAACAAGTGGTCTTAATTGCAACACTCTTCTTTAGACAAAATTAATGGCACCAATATCAAAATTGATATTTTATAACATCGAACAGATCAATGGAAATAAAATTCAAGTCAAATATTAATATTACATTGGAAAACCTCAAGCTATAACTACAAAAATGAACCATTTTGAAGTCCATCACGATATCTCATAATAAAATTATCGCTCATACCAGCAACAAAATCACACACCACCACTGCGGCATCGGATTCATTGGTCGACAAGCTATATCTCTCTCTCCAAGGATAATCCGGTAAAAGCAGTGGGTTTTTCATGGTTGACTCAAAAGATTCGTAAATTGCTTCAGTAATAGTTGGTCTCCACTCAATATCTCTATCTGGATAGAGATATTTTACAGAAAAAGCTCTAATTTGTTTCGCAATATCTTTAAACTCATCGGAAAAATCAATTACACTTGATCCAGCCTTGAACACATCCGTCAAGGACTTTATTCCCATAGAGTCGATATTTTTAATAGAATTCCTCACCACGTCCTCAATAAAAAAAGATGTCATCTTGGATGTGGCATCTGAAACAATTCTGTCCATTTCGACGACTCCAGACTTTTGGCATTCATTAATAAGATCTCCCATTAGTGGCATATTTTTTAGCTGATCCAATGTCACCACCCCATGATTAAAGCTATCCTCCAAATCATGATTCAAATAAGAGATATCGTCTGCAATTGCGGCGGCTTGAGCCTCTAAGCTGGAATATTGATCCAAATGAAAATCAAATTTATGCACATAATTGTTGGCATAGTTGAGAACATACTCAGTCTTTAATTGATTTTCGGTAGTCGAAATATTGATCGGACCATTGTGCTTCAAAATGCCGTCCAAAGTCTCAAAGCAAAGATTTAAACCATCCATATATAAAAACTTCCGCTCCAACATGGTAATAAGCTTAAAAGTGTGAGTATTGTGATAGAACCTTTTGCCATACTGTGCCATAATATCATTAAGAACACTTTCTCCAGAATGACCAAATGGAGGGTGGCCCAAATCGTGAGCTAGTGCAATGGTTTCCGCAAGCTCTAGATTTAAGCCCAATCTTGTTGCCAAGGTTTTTGCAACACAGCCAACTTGCAAGCTGTGAGTCAAGCGATTGTTTATGTGATCGTTTTCCACCAATGGCCACACCTGCGTCTTTGAGGCCAATCTTTTAAAAGCGCTACTGCACAAAATTCTTTGCCTATCCTCTTCAAAATCGATATTTGGAACAACGTCTCTCTCTTCAAACATTCTGCCCATTGAGACCGATGGCGTTGCATAAGAATTTAAATGCATAATACTAAACAAAACATGATTGCATTTTATTTAATTAATTTAGATAAATGTTTACATAATTATTTTGCATACAGTGGTCTAATAGTCAAATGTTCAATTTTTATTCCCAACAAAACACATGAAGCAAATCATATCTTTATCTGAAGTCGCAATCAAAAAAATTATTTCTGTACAAAAACTCAATGAATCCGCAAACTTTCCCTATCTTGATATTAGTGGGGGCGGATGTTCTGGTATCGAGTGCAAAATAACCCTCAAAAAAGAACTTACAGAAGATGATGTACCTTTCTTTTCTAGTCCAGAATTGACAGTATATGGAAACAAAGAACTTATAACCATAGCGCAAGACTGTAGTGTGGAATTTGTGGACGAAATAGCGGCTTCAAAATTTGTTTTCCGCAACCCCAATGCCACAAGTAGTTGCAGCTGCGGGAAGTCTTTTGGGTTGTAGAATTGCTCGCTCAAAATTACAAAGCCGTGCCATATCTGTGAGTCATTTGATGTGCGTATCGGGCTCAAAGACAAATTTTTATTGTGGAAAAATAAGACAAGATTGCTAAACTATAATGCAAAAAATCCTATTTGGACCTCTTTAAATAATCTATGTGTATCAATCTTTTAAGCCCATCAGAACAGAGCACTTCGGCATATTTTCCAGTCAAAGACAACACTTTGCCAAAACCAAAGACGGCGTGATGAACTTGGTCCATTGTGGATATAGCTCCATGGCCACCGTGATCAGCAACTGGCAAGCTTTTTACAAAATCAGATCTATCGTTTATAGATTTGCCAGAAATGCCATTCCTTAATCCAGATTTTACATCCGAATAGCCATCGTCAACGTCATCCTCAATTGCACCAGCCAAGTTGCGCAACACAAAACTATCCTTATCCGAACGATCCACAATTTCCTTAATAAATCTAGATCTGACACAATCTTGCCACTTACCAAAAACAAATCTATTTTTGGCGTACATAATTATTAAGTTAATTTTGGCCCTTGTAATGGCAACGTAAGCCAACCTTCTTTCCTCTTCAAGGGATGCGTCTCCTCCGTCCTCAATCGATCTATAGCTAGGAAATACCCCTTCTTCCCAACCAGGCAAAAAAACAGCCTTATATTCCAGCCCTTTTGCGGCGTGTATGGTGGATATACTAATTGCGTTTTCATCCTGATTGGAATTTTTACTGTTGTAAAGAGCCATGTGCTCTAAAAATTCATCCATCGAAGCAAAATCGACAAGAGAGGCAACAAAAGATTTTACATTTTCAATTTTAGACTTCAAAGAGCGATCCTCCTGCGCCTCCGTTTCCAAAAGAGCCATATAGCCCGACTGCGCCACAATGGCCTCCATTAAAGAAGAAATACTTGTGCCATTATGTAACATCTTACGCCAAGCTTTAACCTGCCCTACAAAATCCTTCAAAGATTCACTGGCTTTTTTTCCTATTTCTTGAGCTGTGGCAACGGCATTACAACTATCCATTATGTTGACCCGATGAGACCTAGAATGACCAACTATAACGCTTAAGGCCTTATCGCCAATACCACGCTTTGGTATATTGATGGCCCTGATTAAGGCTGGCTCATCCCTGTCTGAATATACAATTCTAAGATAGGCAATTAGGTCTTTGATTTCTTTTCTGTCATAAAATTTAATACCGTCAACAATATTGTAAGACATGCCATTTTTCAACATCGCATCCTCTATTGACTGCATTTGATAGGCGGCACGCACCAATATGACCATATCTTTTAAGGCAACCCCTTTCTGATCTTGCAACATATGAACCAATTTACACAATAAGGCGCCCTCGTGTCTGCCATCTTTAACCTGAATAATCTGAACCTTGTCGTCAAATTCCACGTTTGCCCTTAATGTTTTGCCATACCTTGACTTGTTGTTTGATATTACCGCTGAAGCAATCGCTAAAATGTTTTGACCAGAGCGATAGTTCTCCTCCAGTCGAACAATTTGAGCGCCAGGAAAATTTTTGCTAAAGTTTAAAATATTACCCACATCCGCACCACGCCAACTATAAATTGACTGATCTTCGTCTCCAACACAACAAATGTTATGATACTTCATTGCAAAAAGCCTCAACAGCAAATCCTGACTAGAGCCAGTGTCTTGATACTCGTCTACCAAAATATAACGAAACCTATCCTGCAAATCATCTAAAATATCAGGATTAGACTTTAACATGTTCATGGTAGATAAGATTAAATCATCAAAATCTACTAAATTATAAAACTTGAGCCTTTCTTGATAAAGAGTATAACAAGGAATAATGTCCAAATCTCTATAGCGCAAAGTTTGAATCTTATGATGATCCTGATAGTTGATACCCTTTTCTTTTAGGGAAGAAATAACGTAGGCAACCAACTTCACAGGATACCTTTTTTCATCTAAACCCAACTCTGTCACCACTTGCTTTATTATTTTGTTTTTTTCTTCCTCGTCTATAATAACAAAATTCTCTTCTAAACCAGCAGCCTGGTGGTACATCCTTAAAATTCTAACACAAATTGAATGAAAGGTGCCCAGCCATATACCAGACAAGTCGCCCAAAAGAGCAACCAGTCTCTCTCTCATTTCATTTGCGGCCTTATTGGTAAAAGTGAGGGCTAAAATCTCGTGACTTTGAGCCTTTCCAGACAATATAATATTTGCTATTCTACTAATTAAAACCCTGGTTTTTCCAGTGCCAGCACCAGCCAAAACCAAAACCGGACCATCTATAGCTCTTATTGCTTGACTTTGTTGATCATTAAGGCCCTCAAAAATATCAGGCTTTGCGGGAACAGGATCATTCAAAGAATTCTGCGCTTCGTCCTCTAAAATATCATAAATCTCCATACCGACAATCAGAAACTAATTTGAAACCTTTGATATTGGGGTACAATCTTTGTTGAGATTAGTCCTCATTAACAACCTGTCTCCGTTTGGTTCGACCCTAATAAGAATCAGCTGCTTACAGTCACAGCCCTCCTTTACATCGGTATAGGGAGACAACAGTATAAACACATTAACAACGGAAAACATTATCACCGCCCCAATCGCAAAAGATACCAACAAGCCAATCCCAGTTTTACCAAGATAAGCACCATAGCCCATTACAACCAAAATAATTGCAACAATAATTTTTGTGATATCGCTTTGTGCCAACGATATCCCCCTACACAACATATCGGCAATGCCGTTAGCCTCAGGTAAAGACCTTCTAGCCCTTTCGGCATCTGAGACGTCTGGGACACCGTCCTCTCCCATAATTATATCTCTTGCAAAGGCAGAGTTGCCTACACCAGAAAAAGAGTCAATAAGCAATACACCTGTAAAAAAAGCAAAGATATATATAAAAAATGCAAACAATCGCATAGAAAAACTTAAAGTTTATAAGGCCCCACAAGGCTAAATTCATTTTATTTTATTTTCAAATTAATATTGAAACTAAATAAATAATGTCTAAATTTCACTATTGCTGATTATATAAAATCAAAAGTATGATTAAGGGATTGGACGTTATTAGAAGATTTTTTCGCAAAAGAAAAAAAACTGGGCTGTCTTACCTCATTGCCTGCACTTGGTTATGCTGTAGATTTATAATACGCATGTTTATTGACCCAACCGCCCCTCAGTTTGGAACCTTATGGGGAATTGTAAGTGTTTTGGGCTGGCCAATGTGGTTTGCCGATGAGGGTCTTTTGCAAGAAGAGATAACTCAGATTTACATGCCAGACTCACTCAAACAGAGTCACCAATTGGTGGGTATATTTATGATTGTTGTGGGACAAATTTTGCGCAGTATGCATGACACAGCAATCATTAAAGCTCAACAAAAAAGAACCGACAGGGCTCTTGGTGTAATAGACCACATAGAAAAAAGGGTCTCCATTGCCATACAACAATTTCAAAGATATGGCTATTTGGCGCAAGACGAAATATTGAATATATTAACTGGCGGAAATGGATACCTTTATTTTATACCCAAAATAGAAAACTCTCAGCTGATTTTGGATCCCATATTTATTGGCAACCATCCCTTACATGATTGCAAAATAACATCGGAAACAAAAATGATACAAGCTGGGGTCGATATATCACAAAAAGCCCATTCATACATCGAAACAGTAAAAAATGGCATGATACTAAGGGATCAAGAATATTTCTATCCAGTGATATATGGAAACAACTCTCATGAGCACCAAAGAATATATAAACTAAAATCCAAAGTTGATAGCGAATCTTTTGTTTGGATCAAGATCGTGATCAACTCTAGAAACGGATCAATAAGGCAAGATGTTGTGGCAAGATGGGATCAGTCCAATAGTTATAGCCTAAACTTCACAGTGATATGTATCAAAAACAAAAGAATGATTAATTCGGATATAGACATCGTTTCAACAGAAAAAACCCCAATGCAAAAAATCATCAAGGGAATCGACGAAGAAAAAACTGCGTTTCAATTTAAAAATTGCCCCGATCTAACAAGTATATTCCAAGGAAAATTCAGGCACAATATCAGGTTGGACAAAGGCATAAACCAGTGGACCTATACATCAAATTTTGCCCCTCAGTCAACAAATCCAAATCAACCACAGAAGTAAATACGGAAACTTGATCATGATCAGTCCGATCCTAAAATTGCACGTTAATAAGTTCTAAAATCAAGTCCTTTCGGCCAAAACCTCGTCCACAACCCTTAATATTGTGACCAGCAAATCTTGAGAAGAAGCCTTAAGATAGGGGCTTCCATTTTTATAAATCAAATGATTTCCACTGCCGGCGCCAGTAATTCCAATGTCACTATGGGCAGCCTCACCTAACCCATTCACCACGCATCCCAAAATAGAAATGGTAATTGGAAGTAACAGATGGGATGTTTTTTCTTCCACCAAATTTACCATCTTAATTACGTCAAATTGCTGCCTAGCACAAGAGGGGCAGGATATCAGGGTGACCCCACGGGATCTCAAATGCAAACTCTTTAGTATTTCATATGCCACCTTAATCTCTTCTTCTGGTGGCGCAGAAAGCGAAACACGAATCGTATCGCCAATCCCATTCATCAAAATTCTACCAAAGGCCATTGCAGTCTTTACCGACCCAGGTAAAAAACTACCAGCCTCAGTTACCCCAAGATGCAAAGGATAGTCGCATCTGTCTGCAAGCATTTCGTAACTTTTTACAGCCAACATAACATCAGAGGCTTTCACGCTAATCTTGGTTTCAAAAAAATCCCCATCCTCAAGCACCTTAACAGCCCCCATGGCACTCTCCACCAAAGCCTCTGGGCAAGGATAGCCATATTTTTGCAACAAGCTTTCCTCAAGAGACCCGCCATTCACCCCTATTCTAATGGCGCAGCCGTTGTCTTTGGCGGCAGCAACAATTTCTCTGGCCCTCTCTTTGCTACCAATGGTACCGGGGTTTATTCTGATGCACTTTGCTCCAGCGATTGCGGCCTCAATACCTCTTTTATAATGAAAATGTATATCTGCAATTATATCTACGGGGCTAAATTTTACAATTTCCCTCAACGCCTCTGCGGACTCTTTATCCGGAACCGAAACCCTAACCAGTTCTGCACCAGCAAGAACGCATCTTTCTATTTGGTCCAAAGTCGCCCTAATGTCTGTAGTTGGAACATTTGTCATCGTTTGGACAACAATGGGGTTATTGCCGCCAATTTTAACTCTGCCAACAGAAATCTCACGAGAGGTCCTTCTTTTTATTTCTCTATAGGGACGAACATTTGCCACGCTTCGAAGTTGCGCATTTTTGTCAGACTTATCGGACATTTATTTGTATCAATTAAATACACCAAAATTAAGCAAACAAAAGTGAAAACATATTTATTTATTTGCAATTTAATTCATTTAATTCATGGATACAACCAGGTTGTCCACGGGTTTTAACAAAGGTGTATGAATATTGCTTTCTCAGATAAAAATGTCCTAATTATTGGTGGCTCTGGCGATATAGGGTCAAAAATTGTTGAGTCTTTTGTTAAATCTGGGGCCGCAACAATAATTGCCTCCACAACCAATAAAAACAAGGCAGCAAACAAATTTGCCACATTTAATAAAAATAATATCAAAATTCTTGAACTGAACCTAGAAGACAGGAGCTCTGTTTACGATTTTATGGGCGAGGTAAAGTCCGTAACCAACAAAATAGATATACTGGTAAACGCGGCTGGCTGGAACGAAGATAGACTCACTCCTGCCATTAACGACGAAGATTGGGATAAATCTATACAAATTAACCTTAGTTCTGTTTTTATTATAAATAGAGAAGTGGCCAAAATGATGAGTAAAAATCAATATGGAAAAATCATAAACCTGTCCTCTGTAGTTGCCATAACTGGCAACAAGGGACAAGTTGCCTATGGATCAGCAAAGGCTGGTCTAATAGCCATGACAAAAAGCATGGCTATGGAATTTGGAAAAAGAAACATCACCTGTAACGTCGTGGCACCTGGATACATAGAAACCAACATGACCCAATCTCTGCCAGAACAAATTAAACAGGAAATACTAACCAGAACCCCACTACAAAGATATGGATCGGCGCAAGATATTGCCAATGTGACACTATTTTTGGCAAGCGAATACGCATCCTATATCACTGGCAGCGTTATCAATGTTAACGGCGGCCTTTATACGGGGCAACAATAAAATAGTAGCCATTTATGTATTTTGTTTTTGAATATTGCTTATATTAGATTGAATTTTTGACATCATGAACATCATACTGGCCAGCCAAGGTGCAATGGAATATATAATAAACTCCTTAAATAACATCTTGTTATACAAAATCTATCAAACTCCACTTATTTTAATTTGGTTGTTTTGCGCTTCTTTGTTTTTAACAATCAGACTGTCCTTTGCTAATTTTACAATGATACCGTCGGCAATCAAAACAATTATAGGGTATGGCAAAAACAAAGACAAAAACACAAAAGACAACCTGATTCAGGTCTCTTCTTTAACCGCTTTTTTTTCTCAAGCCGCAGGCAATTTAGGCATTGGCAATATAGCTGGTGCGGCATTTGCCATATCAGCTGGGGGACCAGGGGTAATATTTTGGATCATAGTGTCGGCTTTTATATTTTCAATTATCAAATTCTGCGAAATCACCCTAGGTCACCACTATAGACAAGAGGACCAAAATGGCAATGTCAGCGGTGGAGCTTATTATTTTTTAAAATATGGCCTAAGAGAAACAAAATATTTCAAATGGCTAGCAAATCCATTGTCCTTATTGGTTGGAGTAATAACTTTTGTGGTACCAATGGGGTGGTCAGGATTCCAAATAAACCAGGTAACCAAAATAATTTCTGGTGGACAAGAGGTTTTTAGCCCAAGTGGACATATAAACCAAGAAATAGTTTTCATATCCATAGCGATAGTAACATTGGCTTTTATAATCCTAAGAAACGGCATAACCTCTTTGGGCAAAATGGCCAATGCCGTAGTGCCACTTATGGCAACCTCATATTTTACCCTTTGCACCTCAATTATTATACAAAATGCACACAATTTTGGAAACAGCGTTGCTTTGATTATACAGGGGGCATTTCAACCATCCGCAATTTTTGGTGGCGCAGGTATGGTAGCAATTGTGGCCACACAAAGAATGATGTTCGCCTCCGAAGCAGGAATTGGAACGGCGGCCATAATACACGCCCCGGCCAAAGTAAAGCATGCTGCCCAACAAGGAACGATAGCTTTTGTTGATTGTATAATAATTGCAGCCATGGTTGTTGTTGGCTGTTTTGCCATACTGATCAGTGGAATAGACTTTGTGAACACGAAATTACAGGGCATCATGCTGATTAACC
>JACCDU011001540.1_pt1 | contig 10805 bp, 7 predicted proteins | sample 7446081 | NCBI WGS metagenome assembly JACCDU01 (sample SAMN15323447, study PRJNA562643) | freshwater metagenome | isolation source: river surface water | place: USA:Blue River Watershed | collected 2017-08-17
ATCCCACTACCGCTGCTGGTATCGCCAAGAGCTATGTGGTTGGTCAACTGAATGCCGTTGCTTACACAGCTCGTGGCGCTGTTGTGAACAGCATCCTGTCGGCATTCGCTAACCTGACCACTGATACTACATTTGGTACCCTGGCTACAGCTTGGAACACCAAGGTCGCCAACGCTGTGTCATATGCTGCCGTTTCTGGCAACGCTGACGCTTCTTGGGCAAACGTGTCGACTACTACTGCTGCGCTGACATTCACGCTGACTACGGGCACCAACACTTTCACAGGTGACTCTGGTAACGACAACTTTGATGGTGCATTGACTTCTGCTGGTTCACAAACTGTGCAGACTGCCGATAACCTGAACGGCGGTGCAGGTACAGATACTTTGGATGCCTCGATCAGCGGCACGGGTACCTATGCGCCCACACTGGCAGCCATTGAGAATGTGAACGTCACCTTCACTGGCGCCGGTACTGTTTCCATGGCGAACGCTACTGGCGTTACCTCTCTGAAGGCAACGGGTTCTTCTGCTGCTGCAACATTCACAAACATTGGCTCGACATCTGCTGCGCTGACTGTTGACAATTCGGCTCAAAACTCGAGTTTTGGTTTTGCCAGTGGGGTTACGTCAGGAACCGCTGACTCTGTGTCTTTGTCGGTCGATAACGTGACGGGTGGTGCAGACGTCACCATCGCTGGCATTGAAACCATCAGCATTGCATCCTCTGGCAGCGCTAGCGATATTGATCTTATTGCTGCTGCCGCTACAACACTCAATGTGAGTGGTGCTGCTGCGCTGACAATGGACAGCTTGTATGCAGATGGCACAACGGCTGTTACGAAAATCGATGGCTCGACCATGACTGCAGCACTGACTGCGACAGCAGACAGTCTGGGCTCTTCCTCTGCGGTTGTTACTGTGCTGGGTGGTTCAGGCAACGATGTGTTCGATGTGGATGGCGTCGCCAATGCAGTGTCCGTGGTTGCAGGTGCAGGTAATGACACTGTTACTGCTGCAGATAACGCGGCTGATATCACTACCGCTGACGTGATTGATGGTGGTGATGGCACCGATACACTGAAAATTTCTGCTGCCTTGACGGTGGGTACGGCAACTGGGGTTTCTAATTTTGAAACTCTGACAGTGACAGCTACCGGCGTTTCTCAAGACATGGATGCTTTCTCTGCTAGCACCATTACCCGAGTGAACTCCACTGTCACCGCTGACGCTTCCGCAGTGACTTTCAGCGATGTGTCTTCCAGCGTTGTGACTCTTGGCCTGTCTGGTGCGGCCCCAGATGACGTTACCTTCACACGCAAGACTGACACTACAGCAGATGCACTGACAGTTACTTTCACTGGTACAGGCACTACTTTCGATGCAACTGATGGTGTTCTCTCTGTCGCTAACGAAGAAACACTGACGATTTCTTCTGGCGGCACTGCTGCCAACACAATCGACACCCTGACTGCCACTGATCTGACCAGCCTGACAATTACAGGCGCCCAGAACCTGACAATCACAGAGAACATTACAGCTACCGCTGTTGCGACAATCAATTCCAGCGCAGCAACTGGTGCTGTCAGCTTGAGCAACTCCAGCTCGGCGGTCGCAATGACAGTGACAGCCGGTTCAGGTAACACCACGGTGACCACTGGCTCGGGCAATGACACGATTACCGGCGGTGCTGGAAACGACACACTGAACGCCAGTGGCGGCAACAACTCCATTGATGGTGGAGCTGGTGATGACTCGCTTGATGGCGGTACTGGAAACGACGTTCTTGTCGGTGGCGATGGTGCTGACACTTTGGATGCAGACGCAGGCGTTGACAATCTTTCCGGCGGTGCTGGCAACGACACGATTCAGTTCAGCGCTGCTGATGAGTATGTGACGACCGCTGGTTCTGCCGATACAGTCGATGGTGGCGATGGCACTGACACCGTGGTACTGGTGACTAACGATGCTCAAACCCCTGCCTTTACCTCCATTGAGACTCTTGATGTGACATTTACTGGGGATGTCGCTTTGACCATGTCGAGCGCTACTTCGGTCACGACGATTAAAGTTTCGGATGGTACCAACGCTGCATCCTCTTTGGCTGCTGTCAATACGGGCGCCACAGTGAATGTCTACGATGCAGACTTTGCAACCATCGATACGGCTGCTGGTGCCTCAATTACCGTCAACACTCGCGTTGATCGTAGTGCTTCGCTGACCATCACTGATGCTGCTTCTGTTACGCTTGCCACCAACGACACTGCTGCTGGAACTGAAGACTTCCATGCAGTTGTCCTTGATGACACCGATACAACAGCACTGACTGTGAATGGCTCTGCCAGCGCAGTGGCTGCTGTCCTGACGACCGGTAACATCACTGGTACCAATGCTCTGGCGTCTGTGGCCATTAACAGCCGCGCATCTTCGGCGACGGTGACTGTGGGTAATATCGCTGATGCCGATGCGTTGACCAGTCTGGTGGTTACTGCTGACTCTGCAACAGTCACGGTGGGTGATGTCGGCGGTACGGATGGCACTGCTTCTGGCACAGCCGAAGCACTCTCAACAATTACCTTGACAGCATCCAATGGTGCCAACGTTGATTTTGATGGTGATTACATCCACGCTGATTTGACCGATTCGTCGACAGACAATGCCATGACGCTGACTGCAACGTCTGGTTCGAGTTCCACCATCGAAATGGGTTATGTGCTCAATACCTACGGGACCATCACGGGCACCTTGTCTGGTGCAGGCGCTGTCAACTCCGATGAGCTGCGTGCTGATGACATTACACTGACTTGGTCTTCTGCTGCTGCATCTACTCAAGCTCTGATTACAGTGACAGATGATTTCGTGTTGACCAACAGCGGAGATGTAGCCGCCGCAGATCACACTATCACGACGCTGACTGTGGGTGACGATGCCACCATCACTCATACTGGCTCTGGTGATCTGACGATTACCACCGTTTCTGACGGCATTGGTAACCTGGTGATCGATGCAACCAATGCTTCGGGTGCTGTGATCATTGGTACCAACAGCCAAAGCAGCACAACTGAAGGTGCGACCCTCACCGGTGGCTCTGGCAACGACAGCTTGGCTGGCGGTGCGTCGAACGATTCCATCAGCGGTGGTTCGGGTAATGACGAAGTTGAAGGTGGTGCTGGTAACGATACCTTGGTTGGCGGTGACGGTAACGACACTATCACAGCAGGTGCGGGCGTCGACAGCATTGCTGCTGGCGCTGGTAACGACACGATTGTTATGAGCACAAACTGGGCATCTACTGATACCATCGACGGCGGTGATGGTACTGACACGGTGACTACGACGATCACCACCACTGTTGCCCCCACCCTCACTGCTGTGGAAGCTGTAACAGCATCATTCTTGACTGGCGGCGCTCTGAATGCTGGTAACAGCTCTTCATTGGCAACCATTACTGTTCAAGAAGCAACAGATGGTACTGGTGCTGATGTGACTGTGGTTAATATCGCTACAGGCACACAAGTAATCATCAAAGATTCTGATGCAGCAGCAGACTCTGATATCGCAGCAGTCAGTCTTGATACCGCAGCGTCCGCAGCCCTGACAGTGACTCTGCGTCAAGCGACAGCTTCGGCATTGACTGTTACAGATGCGGCCAGTGTGACTGTGAATGCAGCAAGCACAACAGCAAACGCATCCGTTAGCAACTTGGTTCTGGATGCTACAGACAGTACCAGCCTTACGGTTACAGGTGCTGCTGGCGCTTACACCTTGGGCACAGGTAACATTACAGGCACCGACGCTCTGAGCACTGTTGTGGTCACTACTTCCACTGCAAGCGGTACGGCTACCTTGGGTACGATTGCTGATGCTGATGGTTTGACCAGCCTTACCGTGACAGCGGCAAATGCTAACGCCACGGTGGGTGCAATTGGTGCTGATGGCACTACAGCCGCTAACGCTGAACTGCTTGCAAACGTCTCGCTGACTGCTACTGGCTCCGCAACTGCCGAAGTTGGTCAGATTTATGCCGATGAGAGCGTGGACAGCACCAGCGATCTGGCCATGACGGTTGCGATGAACGCTGAATCTGGCGCTACTGCCTCGATTCTGGGCATCGATAACACTTATGGTTCGATCACGGCTACGCTGACAGGTGCAGGTAGCTTCAACTTGGGTGATGCAACTACAGCATTGGCCGCGGTTAGCGCTACTGTTACTGCATCTTCTGCAACGGGGACCAATGCTATTAACACTACGCTGGTGTCTGGTACTTCTACAGTTACCTTGGCATCTGCCGCTGGTAGCGACACGATTTATGTTGCAGAGGATACTGCAGGCACTACTTCTGTTACCAATTTCCAAACGGGAACTGGTGGTGATGTGATCAGCTTTGATATCTCAGACACTGGCTCCTTGACGGATGGCAATGATTCCACGACCACTGGTGCTGGAGACAGCCAGATTGAGGAAATCGTCGCAAACACGGCTGAGACGCTTGGTGCTGGCGATACCTTGATGGTGCTTACTGGCGGTTACTATGCAACCGCGGCTTTGGCCGAAGCTCAGTTTGAGGGCTATGTCACCTTTGGCGCAGCTTTCGAAACGAACGATGCAGTGCTCGTGGCTTGGTCTGATGGCAGCAACTCTTACATCGGTACTTGGACTGCGTCCGGTGCTACTACAGCGCCTACGCTGGCCGGTGCACTGACCGTGGTTGCTGAATTGGTTGGTGTTGACGTCAGTGTCTCGGGCACTCTGGTTGCTGCTAACGTGGCCTTCGTTGCCTAATCTCTCGCTAAGGAAAAACCACTCACTTATGTGAGTGGATGGCGAGAGCACCTTAGCCCCATCCTTCGAAAGAGGGGTGGGGTTTTTTCTTAGGAAGACCATGCCAACCATCAAAATCAATAATGTCGAATACGACTCAGAAAATCTGTCCAAGGAGGCCAAAGCGCAGCTTCAAATGCTGATTGCTGTGGATGCAGAAATCAAACGACTGCAAGTCCAACTGGCGATTTCTCAGACTGCAAAAAACGCTTATGCGCAAGCGTTGGCGCTAGCAGTCAACCCCTTGCCCAAAGGCGACACTATCAAGTTCTAAGCCAGATGAACTTGGACCTGATGTACCTGCCAGCGCAGGACCGCTTGCAGCTATCCATTCGAGGTCAGGCCAGTTGGCTAATCACACGCAGCATGGTGCTCAAGCTGGTCTCAGCGTGGGTCCAAAAGCTGCAAAGTGTTGATCTGCCCGATGTAGGAATACCTCTTGGACTGCGTGACGTTGAGCAAGAGCACGCACTTTCACTGGAGTTCGATGGGCCGCAAAGCACGGGCGCGAAACCTCAGCCCAATCTATCTACTGATCTGCTCACCGAGGCAAGCCTGACGATAGACAGCGTCGGGACCAAGCTGGTCCTAAAGGGCCAGGGCCAGATGACGTTGAACCTGACCCGTAAAGAGTCGCACATGGTGCTGGAGTTGCTGGCTCAAAAGGCGCGGGCGGCTCAATGGCTTGAACCGGTCGTGTGGCCCCAATGGTTGGGCAAGTAACTTTGATCTGAAAGCCATTCCATGTTGAATGCCACAGCGCGAGCGATTTTGCTGATCAGCGCCCAAATCTTGGCTATTGTTGCTTTGGTGGTGCTCTATCTGTGGCTGTTGAAGGTAATTTGATATGTCAATGTCTACTGCCATCTACTACCACCCCGAGGCCTACACCACCTCAGGCCCCAAGCTGATGGGCCGCAATGCGGCGGGTGAGTCTTTCTTGCGCGGCTTTCTCTCGCACAGCGCTTCATCCGAGTTCTGGGCGCAGGTTCATAAACCCGAACATGCCCAGCACTTTGCCAAAACCGTCCAGCACTTTGGCCGGCAAGAACCTGTCAAAGCCGTGGATAAAAACGGCTTAGGCGCTCTGTCTCAGCCCGGTGTGGTCTATTACCCCGGCCCCGGCATTGGCGAGCATGCCTTTGCCCGCGCGGCCTTTGGCCATGGTGCCTGGAGCCTGTGCGGCATCACCCACACCACATCGTCTGCGGGCGCCATGGATGCGCTGGCCGATGTGTTGGTGGCCCCTGTCCAGCCCTGGGATGCGTTGATCTGCACTTCTTTGGCCGTCAAAGACAACGTGAGCCGCCTGCTGCAAGCCCAGGTGGACTACCTTCAAGCCCGCCTTGGCATCACCAAGGTCGTTTTGCCCCAGTTGCCCGTGATCCCGCTGGGCATCCACACCGCCGACTTTGCCTTTTCTGAGGCTCAGAAAACCGCTGCCCGCGCCGCCTTGGGCGTTTCACCCGATGCGCTGGTGGTGCTCTTCATGGGCCGCCTGTCCTTTCATGCCAAGGCCCACCCGCTGGCCATGTACCAAGCCCTGGAAGCTGCTGCCCGCGCCTCGGGCAAGTCGGTGGTGTTGGTCGAATGCGGCTGGCATGCCAATGATTTCATTGCCAAAGCCTATGCCGATGCCGCTGCCTTGGCCTGCCCTTCGGTGCGGGTGGTGACACTCGATGGTCGTGATGCGGCGGCCCGCCAGACCGCCTGGGCCGGTGCCGATGTGTTTTGCTCCCTCTCGGACAACATCCAGGAGACCTTTGGCATCGTCCCTATAGAAGCCATGGCCGCTGGCTTGCCGGTGGTGGTGTCGGACTGGGATGGCTACAAGGACACCGTGCGCGATGGGGTCGATGGTTTCCGGATCGCGACGCTGATGCCCCAGGCTGGCTTGGGTGGCGACTTGGCCTACCGCCATGCCCTGGAGGTGGACACCTACGACATGTACTGTGGCCACACCTGCTCGCTGGTGGCTGTGGACGTGCAGGCTGCTGCTGTGGCGTTCGAGCGCCTGTTCAACTCTGCCGAACTTCGCCACCAGATGGGCGAGGCTGGCAGGGCACGGGCACTGGCGGTCTATGACTGGAAGCCCATCATCGGCCAATACGAAGCCCTGTGGGCCAGCCTGTCTGAACTGCGCACGGCCCAGGCCAAAGACCTGAAGCCCTTGACGCACCCCTGGCCCGCCCGCATGGACCCCTTCCATGCCTTTGCCAGCTACCCCACCCAAAGCCTGACACCCCAAACGGTGCTGGGCCTGGTGGATGCCGATCTGAACACGGCCGTTGGCCGGGCCCTGGCCTACCGCCAACTGGCCATGGTGGACTTTGCCAAGAACATCTTGCCCACTGAGGCGGAGATTCGCGCTGTGCTGGTTGCTGCCCAGTCGCCTGCTGCAGCCTCGGGTTTGCTGCAAGGCATTGCACAAGCTCGTCAGCCCTTTGTGTTTCGCGCCCTGGCCTGGCTGGTCAAGTTGGGTGTGCTCAAGGTGGTGTCATGAACATCCTGTTCATTCACCAGAACTTCCCCGGCCAGTTCAAGTTCCTGGCCCCGGCGCTGGTCAGGCAAGGCCACACCGTGGTGGCCATGACCATGCAAAAGACCGAGGCCAAAGACTGGCAGGGCGTGAAACTCGTGCCCTACAGCGCAAGCAGAGGCACCACCGCCAACATCCATCCCTGGGTGTCGGACTTTGAAACCAAGGCGATCCGGGGGGAGGCTTGCTTCAAAGCCGCATTGCAGATGAAGCAGCAGGGCTTTAGCCCCGATGTGATCATCGCCCACCACGGCTGGGGGGAGAGCCTGTTCTTGAAGGATGTCTGGCCCCAGGCCAAGCTGGCCATTTACTGCGAGTTCTTCTACCACCCCACGGGGGCCGATGTGGGGTTTGATCCTGAGTTCCCAGCCAAAGACCCGGGTGACGCTTGTCGCCTGCGCCTGAAGAACCTCAACAACCTGCTGCACTTTGAGGTGGCCGATGCCGGGCTGTCTCCGACGCACTGGCAGGCCAGCACGTTCCCGCAGCCGTTCCGCTCCAGGATCACGGTGGTGCATGACGGCATTGACACCCAGGCGGTGGCGCCCAACCCCAAGGTCAGCCTCACCTTCAATGGCAAGCTGACGCTCTCCAAGAGCGACGAGGTCATCACCTTCGTCAACCGCAACCTCGAACCCTACCGGGGCTACCACGTCTTCATGCGCTCGCTGCCGCAGATCCTCAGGCGCAGACCGAATGCCCGGGTGCTGATCGTGGGCGCTGACGATGTGAGCTATGGTGCCCGCCCAGAGCATGGCCAGAAGTGGAAGGACATCTTTGCCGCAGAGGTGCGCCCACAGATCAGCGATGAGGACTGGAGCCGGGTGCACTTTCTGGGCAATGTGGCTTACCAGCACTTCATCCCACTGCTGCAACTGAGCACGGTACATGTGTACCTGACCTACCCCTTTGTGCTCAGTTGGAGCCTGCTCGAAGCCATGAGTGCAGGCTGCGCCATTGTGGCCAGTGACACCCAGCCCCTGCACGAGGCGATCAAGGACGGGGAGACCGGCAAGCTGGTGAACTTCTTTGACCATGCCCGACTGGCCCAGGAAGTGTGTGAATTGCTGGACAAGCCGCAAGAGCGCCAAAGGCTGGGAGCCAACGCCCGGGCCTTTGCGGAGCAAAACTACGACCTGCAGACTGTTTGCCTGCCCCGACAACTGGCGTGGGTTGAAGGACTGGCCAAATGACACCTGGACGCGAAGCCGAGTCCATCGGCTGGCTGCCCTTGGCGCCGGGTGCTTACCTGCACGTGAGCGATGAAGAGGCCACCGAGGTGCTGGTGGTGGGGGAGCCGCAGGCGGGGGCGGCGGTGTTGTTGGTAAGCAGTTCTATCTGGAGTGCATAGAATTAATGCCATGTTGTCCGAAGAAATAAACAATATCGCGCTTACTGCTGGATTCGCCAACGCAGAGATTGCTGCCCAAGAGGTTGAGCTGCGAACTTTTACTGTGCTGATCCTTCAAAAACAAACGGAGCAACTGCTAAGCTTGTTCAGCGAATACCTGAGGGCAGAGCTTCAATCTTGTGCTGATGCTTGTGAGGGTATCAGTCAAGGCGAGGCGGCTTCGATGCTACGTAAGCGTGCTCAAGATTTTGAAGCTAACGCCGATAAAATCCTGGAAAACCATTTAGACGAGAAATTGAAATTCAATTAAATTTATACCTTATTTAAATTATCGTTGGCACAAAATATTATTTGAATAGTAAATTTAGAAATTTCGCAATATGCGCTATCTTAATTTTTTAATTTCGTTAATCCTTGTCGGACTTCCACCTAGCCATGCTGCTGCTCATGTGATAGCGGCCGGTGTTGGAACCATTACGTTGCATTCAGACAGAAGTGCATTGCTAATTGGTGTCCCTGTCGGTTTCTTTCGCGGAGTTGACTTGGATGGAGATGGCTTACTACAGCCAGAAGAAATCGAGCAGTCGCGCACCCAAATGATTGAGCAACTGCAAGCTGCAATTGAGTTGCGTGTGGGCGAGCAGCGGGGGACCGTGCTTGATGATCAGATCATGGTTACTTCGGTGCCTACAGATCAACGACGCAGCACCAGTCAAATAGAGTGGCTGCGATTGCTGTCTTATCCACCAGAATCTCTGAGTAAACCTATCAGGTTAGAGCTTTCACCAAGTGCTTTGAGCACCCGCTACATGATTCAAGTGCGCCGCAATGGCGATACGGAAGCAGTGGTTCTGACGGGCGACTACCCTTCTCACACATTCCTTAAGTCTGGCTGGGGAACCTTTCTAGCATTCTTCGAGCAGGGTGTCGACCACATCCTTGCAGGTTATGACCACATCCTCTTTTTGCTGATGGTTTTGATTGCATCCGTTTCTCTGCGCCGCTGGATTTTTGTCCTCACATCCTTTACCCTTGCTCATGGAATTACTTACGGGCTCGCCACTTTCAATGTAGTGCAAGTTTCACCGCAATTAATTGAGCCAGTTATCGCGCTAACAATAGTGTTGACGGCTGCCGTACATCTGCTCGGCTGGCGGCCAGCCTTGTCTGTAGAAGCCGCATCCGTTTTCTCCGTAGGGCTGTTCCATGGATTGGGTTTTGCAAGCTCCATGGCAGAATTATTCAAAGAGCAGCGATTTCCACTGACATCTGTTTTCGGTTTTAATGCCGGAGTTGAAATAGGACAAATGGTTATCGCAGGACTGCTAGGTTTAGTGATTATTGGAATTTCTCGATTTAAGTCTGGTCTTAAAATAAATCAGTTTCTGACTCAGATGGTTGCTTGGGCAGCTATTGCTATAGGTGGTTACTGGTTTGTCGAAAGGACTTGGCTCTGAGCCAATCCAAACTCTGTGAAAGCAACATCGTGCTCAAAATATTTAAATCTAACGCAGTGTTGAGCCTGACAATTCTGGGGCTTGGGGTAGTTGGGCTGATTGTCTTGGTCAAGTTAAGTCCACAGCAGGCCTCAAGCTTCAATCAACAAACCCCACACACAACGCCATCGATGACTGGACAGATGCCTGGTGCTTCAACGACTCTCTCAAAGGATCCCTTTGCTGAGCGATTGCTCAATCCATTAGTTTCGCAGACACCGATGCCATCAAACTCACAAAATCCATCCGTTGGTTTGCAGGCTCCGCTTGGTGCTGATCCGTTCAAAGAAAAACTGTCCGCCACATCGCCATTCGGAGTTCAACGCTGACTCTGGCGAACTGTCACTTGACGGTTCCCCCTAGGTACTTGTTGTTGCTGAAGTTGCTGTTGGTCCTGAAGTAAGGGACGCTGTTGATCTTGCCAATGTATGCACCTTTCATCAGCACAGGGAGTGTGCTGGTGGTGTTAAGCAAATCGGCTTTGTGGTTGGTGACAGTGTGTGCATGGTAGTGATAGCCAATGCCATCATGGTCATGTGCACCAAATTCATCCAATGCTGTGGTGTAGCCGAGCATGGCACTGTCGCTGGTCCGAT
>JACCDU010016935.1_pt1 | contig 10802 bp, 10 predicted proteins | sample 7446081 | NCBI WGS metagenome assembly JACCDU01 (sample SAMN15323447, study PRJNA562643) | freshwater metagenome | isolation source: river surface water | place: USA:Blue River Watershed | collected 2017-08-17
GTGCGCATTTGTGAGCGGGCCGGACTGACAGGGGACAACGAACTTCGGATTCACGACCTGCGTCATGAAGCCATCTCCCGCGTCGCCGAAGCGGGCAGCAACACCCCTGGAGGATTCACGCTGGTTGACCTGCAAGCCTTCAGCGGACACCGAGACACACGCATGCTCCTGCGGTATTCGCACCTTTGCGCCCAAAGCTTGGCGAAGCGTTTGGACGCTGCCTTCGCGGACTCGAACCAAGTCACGATGCACCATGGCGTACGCCGATTGAAAAAGGGGGCGGCGGTGAGCATCGCCGAGCTGTGCGGATCGGCGCCGCCGACCCCGCCTGCGCCCGCCCAACATTCGCTGATTCCGCCGCAAACCTTCAAGCTGCCATCGGTTTGCCAGACGTGGGGAGCCCCTTCCTACAAGGCCGCCTAAGAAACATGCAGTAAGACGCGGTTCATGCAGTGATGTTCGCGCTATACGGTGGGCAGTCATGTGACTGCTTACCTTTAGGAACTGCACATGGACCGTCTTTTGACGCCCCGCGAACTGAGCGCACTCATCGCGCTTGCTCCACGAACCATCTACAACCGCCGCGCCAATGGCGGTGACCTACCGCCCGCCATCGTCCTTGGCCGCCGCGTGCGGTTCAAGGCTGCCGATGTCCATCAATGGATGGAGCGCCACCGAGAAAGCCAGAGCGAGCACGCTGGCACGAGCACCGATAAAGGAGACCGCGCATGAGCCGCCGCCCTCCTTTCGAGCCCATCGGCTACGCGCTCAAGCTTGAGAAATCCGGTGACTACGCAGCCGCAGACCAGCACCTTCACCAGTGGACCGGGACCCACTGGAGCATGTTCGACGATGAAGCAGGCATGCGCATGGCGCTTCGGTGGATTGCTGATGGCCATAACGGCATCGTCAACGCAGCCAACGCCAAAGCCACCCACCAAACGGCGCTGCTATGGCTTCCTGCTTTGCCGGAACCTACGCATTCCGCCGTGATTCCCGTGCAGAATGGCTACCTGCACCTTGACGGCGCGCCGACCCTGCACCCCGCAGACAAGGCGCTCGGGCTTCGTCACGTGCTTCGCTGCGACTACGACCCCACCGCATCGGCTCCTGTAGCGTTCGAAAAGCTGTTGGGGCGCATTCTTCCCGACCCTGCGGTAAGGGGCCGTGTGCAGGAGTACATCGGCTACACGCTGCTTCCTGACGCCCGCTTTCAACTCGCACAAATCTGGCTGGGTTCCGGCGCGAACGGCAAGGGCACGCTGGCCAACATCGTGCAGGCCCTTCACGAGCGGAAGGCGGCTGTCTCTCCAAGCTCTCTGAACGGCTTCCAGGCCGCTGTCGTACTGGGTGCCTCGCTCCTCTTCTGTGACGAAGCCCCGGCGAACGAATGGTGTGAGCAGACCATCAAGTCCATGATTGCCGGAGAGTCGGTACTCATTGACCGAAAATACCTGTCTCCGATAACGACCCGCGTCTGCGGCAAGTGGCTCATTCTTGCCAACCACATCCCTGCCGTAAAGGACCAGTCCAACGGCTTCTGGCGGCGGTTCGACATCGTTCCCTTCAGCGTTGAGATTCCGGCCAGTGAGCGCGACCCCTTGTTGGCTGACCACATCATCAAACATGAACTCAACGGCGTGCTGAATTGGGCGCTGGAAGGGCTGCAACGCTTGCTGGCGCGGGGTCGGTTCGACACCGCCCCTGCGGCCATGAAGGCGGCCGCCCAGACTGCACGAACCGAGACGAACTCTGTTCACGCATGGGTGAACACCGTCGGCATCGAGCGCACGCTGACCACGGACACATCCAAAGCAGAGGTCTACACGGCCTATGCCGCATGGTGCCGGGAGAACAACATGGGAGTGGTTGCCTCCCCGAAGTTCTGGAAACGCTTGCCTGACTCCCTTGGTGAAGTACTGGAAGACCGCGTGGTGACGAAGGCCGGACGCATTCGCACCTGCAACGTCCGGTTGCCCTGACCATCTGGGCTTCGGCTTCGGTCACAAAAACAGCCGTCGAACACGGCTGTTCTCCATCATGACCAGACTGACCAGCCTTTTCTAAAAACCTTGGCCGCTGCACCACTCATCCTATACATCCTTCTTCTTCCGCCCGCGAAAAAAGGTCACTTAGAAAATGTTTTGCCAGAACCCCGGTCAAGCTTGGTCACTCGAAAAAGTCCACCCGATCGCGGCGCTTTTTCGTGACCAAGCGACACCACCCAAACTGGTCTTCGCCACGGGCAACCAGGGACGATGCCCGGGGCATCGTCAAAACGCGAATCTTCACCGAACACACCAATACATGACATCCAGCAGATTTGAAACCTTTGAAGAGTTGATGAACAAGAGTCCGCTCGTTCTTGTCGTTGACTGCATACGCTTTCATGTCAGCAAGTTGCCAGTTGAAATGGCCTGCGACCACATCGACCGCTGCTATGCTGAAGCATTGAATCCCGACAGCACGTATTTCATCCGATGCCGACAGGCCTGGCGACTATTCCTTGAGTCGATTGACTATTCACCTCTATCGGCAGAGCAAGCAGAGGTTTTTGCCTACTTTCGTGCCTTTCCCCTGCTGGAGTCTGTCCCCGAGGAAGATACGTTCGAAAACGACTTCGATTACCAAGCACATAGAAATGCCGTGGCAGACCAAGAAAGGGCCGAAAACTGCCCTCAGTTGCCACTCATCAACTAACCGTTCCTACCCATGACCACCACCAGAACCGTCAGATTCGGCGGAACGCCGCTGAGCATTTTCAAGTCGATTGCAAGGGAGGAAAATGTCTCCCTTGCATGCGATTTCATCGACCAATTGGTCGAGGCGGCAAAAACCCCTGGACACCCAGACTCGGAAGCCGTCCGCGAAACGCTGACACTGCTATTTGAGTTCTTTCACGCGGCCGCGCATTCCGGTCTATATCCGCCCGAGTCAATGGAAACTCTTGCCTATATCAATGCACTTCCCGTTCGGAAGTACAGCGAGGACTTCCTTCTTGACATCGACTACTGGCGCTTGCCCGGCTAAATGCCGGGCAACCATTATTCGTAGCGGAGCCTGCCGACCTCGAAAAGACCGTCGTCTACCAGGTCGCCATCGACCAGGCGGAATAGGCGTAGCTCCTTTTTGTCCTTAGCTCCAACACCGACCATGAACGCACGGCCATAGTGCACGTGCACAGCACCGGCCTTTTCCTTGTCGTACTGCTGGAGCTGAGGCCCCTTGAACTCGACCAATGCCACCCCGCCGCCAGCCTTGCGGTCCTTCACGGCCACCAGGAAGTCAGGGAAGAAGCCGACGCCGCTGGACCAGCGATACAGCGCCACCGATTCGGGTTGCCGCACCGGGTTGCGATGCCACCATTCCACCTCGGGCGAGATGTCCAGCATCTCGGCAAAGCGCAGTTCTTCCGGCGATAGGTCTGCCGGGAAGATGCCGTAGACGTTTCGCTTGGAAGGATCCAAACGGTACTTGGACTGATGCACCGGGGGCAGCGTGACGGACACGGCCTGAATCTGGCTGGCACGGCAGCGCTTGTGCGCCTGCCGAATCAGGTTCGGATTGCGAACCAGGACCAGCTCCAGTTGCTGGGTCAGTTCTTCATCGGTCCCCGGCAACTCAAAGCCCCCGGCCTCTATCGCGTCACGGAACCGCTTGCGCAGGGCTTGAAGGAACTGGCGGTTGTCCACGTCGGGGTATTCAAAGGCAATCTGCCGCGCCCGCTGCGCGATGCTGGCCGCCGACATCTTGGCCCACACATCCGCGTCGTCGGGGGTGTCGGTCGCCTCGAAGATATTGACCGTCCGCTTGACCAACTTGGTACGGCTGCGCTCACGGTCAGCCAGCACCGCCGAGAAGTCTACGAAGGACACCAACTGCGCCTCGAAGTCGTCAGGATTGGTCGGCAGCACCTCCGTGACGAAGGGAGGCAGGTCTTGGACCTTCAACGGGTAGTCGTACTGTTCTTCGGCGTCCAGCTTGAACGCCGTGACCAAGGCTGTCGGGCCATCATGGGCACCGTGGGTCAACGCCGTTTTCGTCAGCTCAGGGAACAGGGCGGGCGTGTGCTGCAACAGCGGAGCCGTGCCTTGCCCTTCCGTGCCTGTCAGCGTCACGGAACCCGCGCCATCGGGTGTGCTGACGGCGGCTGGTGGAGTTTGATCGGAAGGCGGAAATATCGCCGCCGTCTGGCCTGTTTTCACGACCTGCACAAACGACGAGTCCACTGTGAACGTCACGACCGTTTCGGGCGTGGTGTTGGCGGTGTGCTCTTGCAGCTTGTTGATGACAGTCGCTGCACCCGTCAGGCCCTCTTGGGCCTCACGGTTGGCCAGGAAGACATAGCCGTAGTTCAGGACCTGCGGGGAGTCAGGTCGGCGCTGCAAGAGGGGATGCACGCGCATGATGCGACCGACCACCTGGATGCCAAAGTTCGCGTCACGGGTGCCGCGCAGGGCCGCCAGGGTGAAGGCGCGCGGGGCATCAAAGCCCATGGCAATCGCCATCTTGAAGACCAACACTTCGACGGTCGGGTCTTGGGCCAGGGCCTGCAAGTTGGGGTCTGGTTCGTCGGAGACGTGGACCTTCACGGCAGACTCAGGGAACTTGAGCGCGCCGGTCAGATACTCACGGGCCTTGTCCAGCGCCGCGCCGCCATTGGGCACCTGCACCAGCATGAGCGGGGTCAGCTTGACGCCGTTTTCAGCCAGCACGCCCTTGATGTGCCGGTGCATCGCCGCGCACTCGGACATGGCGACTTCCTCAAAGTCCACCAAGGCGGCATCGTCGTTGTTGCCTGTCAGGAACTGAGCCGTTTTCACGCCGAGCTTGAGCAGCCCGGCCTGATAGCCCTCGTGACGCGTGATGCTGGCCCAATCTGCCGACTCGCCCACCTGGTAGCCCGTCTTGTCAGCGAAGCTGGCAACGTCGGTGTCCCGAGGGGTGGCGGTCATCATGAGGGCATAGTCGGGCTCCAGCACCTCAGCGAAGAATCGGTAAGCCTCCTTGGCCTTGACGAAGCCGTGATGCGCCTCGTCCACGACCACGCCCACACGCAGGCCCAAAGCGCGGGCCTGCGCGATGAGGTCATCCACCGACAGGCCATCGTCGCCCGTGGTGCGCGCCAGGCGCGATTCCTTGGTCTTGGTTGCCACTGTCTGCCAGGTGATGACGAACAGCGCACCCGAGGCCAGCTCATCCGGGGTGCGCTGGTGCTCGATGTTCAGAATCTTCAATTGCGGGGCCTGTCGTTGCAGGCTGGCAGCTGCTTGGTCAATCAACGTGGCGTAGGGCGCGAACCAGAACCAGACCACGTTATCGAGCGCCGAGAACCGGGCCACGACCTCAGTCGCAATCAGCGTCTTGCCGATGCCGGTCGGGGCTTGCAGCATGACCGCTGCCGACTGCTTGCGCAGCTTGCCCAGCTCCTTCGGATTGGTCAGACGGTTGTAGTCATCACGCACGTTCTGAAAGCGCGTCACGAGCGCGCCAATGTGGCGCTCTTGGAATACCAACGGGTCGATGCGGCTCATGCTTGGTCCCCTCCCAGATTGCCGAACCTGAAGCCGCGCGTCAGGTCTGCGGGCACCTCTCTCAGATTGTTTTCGTTGACCATGCCCACCAGAGCGGCGGGGGTCCATGTGTAGATGATCGCTTGCGGGTGCTGTTCCAGCGCCTCACGCAAAGCGGCCTTCATCTTGGCCGTGGTGGACGGCAGGTAGATGAGCGCCTGCCCGTTCCAGACTGACACCGACGCGAGCGCCGCCCGAACCGTCAGCGGGTGATGGTGCTTCATTTGGATGTAGGACCACACCAGACCGTCATCCAGGCGCTCTTCCATGCGGTGGACCGGGACGGGCTTGGCTCGCAGGTATGCAAAGCCACCGCCCAACCCTTCCACCTGCTGGCCCTTGCCCGACTCGTAGCCTTCAACGGCACGGCGCACGCGGGTAGCGCACACGTCACGGCACAGGTTCTTGTCGGGTTCGGCTTCCGTGGCTTCCGAGTTGGACACCAAGATGAAACGGCGCTCGCCGCCGTCTTCCTTGTTGAGTTGGAGCAGGGCTTGGGCTAGCGTTCCCGACCCGGCGAAGAAGTCCACCACCAAGTCACCCGGCTTCGTTGCCAGGCGCAAGATACGGTCCATCAATTGCAGGGGTTTGGGCGTCGAGAACACATCCTCGTTACGGTCCTTGGGCAAGATGTCGTTGAGCTGCTTCTTGGCGTCTTGCGTGTGGCCCACAGCGTCGTAGGTCCACAGGGTCTGCGGCACCACGCCTTGCTTGACCTCAGACAGAAAGCGCTTCTGTGCAGGGATGTTGTTGCCATCCTTACCCCACCAGATGCGGCCATCAGCGTTCATCTCATCGAACTTCGTTCGAGAGACGACCCAATACCGCCCAGCAGGAGGCCCGTCGATGACTCGTCCCGAGGGGCATGTGATGGGGTAGCGGCCTTCGCCGTAGTAGTTCCGGGCGGTAAGGTCGCCGGGCTTCCACGGTCCGCGAGGGTCCTTGTCCGGGTTTTTGTAGGCCTTGTCTTGCTCTTCAGAGCGCGGCAATGGATTGGGCCGCCAGACGTCACGATTGGCCGCATACACCAAGACGTACTCATGGTCATCCGAGAAGTGAACGGCGGTGTTCTTGGGCGAATAGACCTTCTGCCAGATGACGTTAGCGATGAAGTTGTGTTCGCCGAACACCTTGTTCATCAACAAGCCGAGGTTGAACAGCTCGTTGTCGTCGATGTGCACGAAGATGACGCCATCTTCGGCCAGCAGGTCTTTGGCAAGCCGCAGCCGCTGGTACATGAACTCCAGCCAGGTCGAGTGCCGGTAACGGTTCGTCGCATCGAAAAAGCTGTCGTTGTAGACGAAGTCTTTTCGGCCAGTGTTGTAGGGAGGATCGAGCGAAAGCAGCTTGACCTGACCGGCATGTGTGCTGACAAGGTGCCGCAGGGCGTCGTAGTTGTCGGCCTCGATGATGAGATTGCGCCAAGGCGCAGAGCCGCAGGACAGCTCCGGGTCCAGCTCCAGCCCAACGAAGTCACGGTTCAGGGCCTTGTCGTGCTCGATGCCGCGCCTCTCCCAGACCAGACCGTAGGGGGTCTGGCTGTCGCGTCGCTTGAGCAGCTCGATGAGCGCTTCGCGGCTCAGGTGTTCGTATTCGCTTGCCATCAGGGCGTCTTTTCCTCTTCTGTTCTTATCACTCGCTATTGTCCCCGATGACACCAATGAAAACCGCCCCCGGCCGCAGTGACGCAGCCGGGGGCGGGAACCAATACGAGCGGCGACCGGTGACGCGTTCCGCAAGGTCGAGGCAGGGACTTGAAGCCTCAACGAGGGGTTTTCGTGCAGCGTGACACCAGTCCAGGTCACGCCCCATTGCCTCCTTTTTAGGGAAACAGTGTGTCCTCGAAACTGTATAGCGCAGTTTGGAAGCATGACAGCGCATCAACTTGCTGTCGAGTCCACCCCATGCCATTCAAATCTTTGCGCAGCTTTGCTTCAAATGCCGGGGTGCAGATGAAGATCACGCGCCCCCACACTTGCCCCGGCCCCAAGAGGTGCGAGCCGTCACGCCGCCCCTTGTCCTGTAAGACCTTGCCCATCCAGGTCAGAAACGCCTTGTAATCCCGGGCGTTTTTACGTGAGCGCTCCACCTCGACCCACCACACCTGGTTGCCGCTGCGCAGCAGCACATCGGGCCGCTTGCCCGCGATGCCTGCCTCACTGCCAAGCCAAAGCCCTTGCGAAATCTCCCGCTCAGTGCTGGCTCTGAAGCCCTGGACGATGCCTGAGATTGCAATTTCGTTCGCAATGCAGCGGTGCCGGTAGTACGCCGAGCTGAAGCCGCGCACTAGGTCTTTTCCGCTTATTGCTGCCATGCCAGCTGCTTTGAGTGCCCGTGCGCCCCCTTCAGATAGCGCATAGATGACGCTGCCGTCAGGCCCTCTCCCCTTGATGACCATGCGGGCATCAAGCAGGCGTCGCATCGTGCGCTGTGCCATTCGTAATGACGAAGCTGTCGGCTTCACTGGCGCAAGGTTGGGGGGTCCGCTGGGTCTGTAGGCCCAGCGGACCCAACAGATTGCTGCCAAATCCTTCGAACGCAGCCATCCCAGCCGATGGATGGCGTGAAGACAGTTTCGCGCGTTCTCGTGCGCAATCTGCCGCCCGTCCTTCTTACTCATCATGACCCTCCTTGAGTCGTTGTCATGATTCGTATAGCGCTGCGGCCCGTTCATGCCCCCGTGCGACGGGAGCCGAACAGGGGGGACGAACAGCCGCACAGCGGCTGAAGCTCACCACACCCTTAACCCCGGCTGGACGCCGGGCCGTGTGTTTGTCCGGTCTGGACGCCCGGCCATGCGCTTTGAAAGGCAGGCGCCCCCACGCCTTCCGTGCCCCGCTTTCAGCGGAGCACTCCACGCGCGGGCAAGTGGCTCAACCCGGCCCGCTGGACGCGGTTGGGCTCTCGGGCCGTGCTACGCCAGCCTTGACCCACTTGCCCGCGCCTGCGGCTTGGGGGCGCTGGGCTTCGCCCCCCACGCTGAACCGTCACGCTGGGGCTTGACTCCCACGACGGCGACGGGCTTTGCCCTGCCTGTGGTTTCAGCGCGGCTCCCCCCGGCGATACGCTGACCGTGTAGGCCCGGTGCAGCTTCTCGGGCTGCGGCTGGACGCCTTGCCCCGCCGAACCGCCAACGGCGGATCGGCGGCACCCCGACTGCGCCACCTTGTCTTGCCAACGTGGCTGCGCGCCTACGGCTTGCCGCAAAAGCAGCCCCACTCAGACCGCGTGGGGGTGTCGTGGGCTGTTTCGTGACGCGTCACGCTCATGCCCTGTCGCTTGCGCTATACCGTGCATGCGAGATACCCACGACCAAGTCACCTTCGCCCTTTTCTCGGAGGAACTGGCTCCGCTGCCTAATGCAGCAGAGCCCCAGTTTTGCCATCCGACGAAGGTCCCTCCACTCAGCGACGCCGAACGTGCCCGGCGCTATCGGGCACGAAAGAAAGCGTATCTCGCTGCATTACAGGCTCAGGGGCAATTAGCCGGTCTTGATGACCGGCTTTAAAACGCCCGGGCATTTGCATTCAAAGCACGAACAAGGCGGCAAAGGCCGCCTCCGGGGTGTCGCCACGGCCTGCATGCAGTCACCGCTTTTCCCTTGCTGTCGCTGGTTCTGCGAGCTTGCCTCAATCCCACACCAACAACTCAAGCCCCGACGGGCACTTCGTGCGCTTCGGCACCCGGTTCCTTCGGACTGCGGCTTTGACAGCGCTTGAGTTGTTGGGGTGGTCTTGGGCCGCTGGTTCGCAGGCGACGGAACTCAGGAAAAGACGGTGGCAGCAATGCCAACGGGCCGCATGCGACACCCCCGGAAAACGCATGAACACCAGGCTCGGGAATCTAGGAAATCCGGTGGCATTTGGAGCAAACCATGCAAAACGACCCTTTGAACCCTGACGATATTTTTGGACAGTTGATTTACGGCTTCTCACGCGCTCAGGCGCTGGAGGATGGTGTTCTGGTGGACGTGACCGAAACCGCCAAGGAAGCGGGCTTCAGGTTGCCAGTGGCCTTGACATCGGCCGCGTGGCATCAAGCCGTTGAATGGACCGACAAGGACTCCAGGCGGCAGACGCCGCAAGACGAGTCGGGGCGTTTGTGGGACGTCTTGTGGATGGCTTACCTGGCCGCACGGCGTGCCAGCGGCGGATGCCGGGTGGAATTCGGGTTGTTTGTGGTGCCGCGTGGCGGTGCCGCCAGGCGACCACGGCTGATGGCGCTACACATGCACATTGGGCCAGGCGATGACGGAGAGCCGGTCATCACCATCATGTTGCCGCACGAAGATTGACAGAGCCGCCCGCCCGATCAGGGCGGGCAGATACCAACTAGGAGAAAACACCATGAACAACCAACCCGACAACTTCGGCCCTGACATCAATCCCACGACCGGCCTGCCGCTGATAGATGACACAGACATTGACGTAGGCGGTAATCTGTACGGCACGGACTGGAACACTTGGCAACCGAGCTATGACCCCGGCTACTACAACCCGCCCGCACCGGGCTTTGACCCGTGGTGATATAGGCAGTCAGTTCAAACCCTGCAGGCGGGCGAGCTTCCGCTCTGTGCTTGCACGCAGACGTGACACGGTCTTATCGGCACTTGCAGGGGGGCGGCAGGAGCGGGCGGGAACTTCGGCAGGCTGTGCTGGGTGCTCAACGGATGACTCCACTTTGAGCCGCTGCGACAGCCAGGTGAAGTACACGTCTGGATGCCAGTAAACCCGGTTGCCCAGCTTCGCAGGAGCAGGGAGGGTGCCGTCGTTAATCCAGTTTTCAACTGAACGAATGGAGATGCCCAGCGAATCGGCAACAGCTTGTTTGGTCAGCGGAGTGAATGCTGAAGATGTGGTCATCACAAGACCCATGTAGTTGAGGTCTTATGTATAGGAAGAACACGAGAGCATGACGCGCAACCAGCCGCAAGCCACCCCCAAACACCCGCACCAAGTAGCCAATTTCCAGTGGCAAATCAGTGGCAATTGGGCTGGTTTGCCACTGCGTTTAGCTGCGCGCAGCTACGCGAAGACAAACGCAAGTCATTGATTTACAATGAATCAACCTAACAACAGAACAGCGTTTTAGGCAGGGATACCCCGTTCGGGACGTAGAGGCCGGAGGTTCGAATCCTCTCACCCCGACCAAAACATCCGCCAAAAGCCGCCCACTGCCAAGCAGTCGGCGGCTTTTTTGTGCCCATATCGCTGTAAGCCCGCTTTACAA
>JACCDU010251524.1_pt1 | contig 10792 bp, 8 predicted proteins | sample 7446081 | NCBI WGS metagenome assembly JACCDU01 (sample SAMN15323447, study PRJNA562643) | freshwater metagenome | isolation source: river surface water | place: USA:Blue River Watershed | collected 2017-08-17
CGCTCTCGACCCAGAAACGACGGTATTGCAGGTTCGGCAGGAACCGGCGCTTGGTTTTGTTGTTGGCGTGGGAAACGTTGTTCCCGACCATCGGGCCTTTGCCCGTGACTTCACACTTGCGTGCCATTTGGACACTCCGTACTTTTAAACAGCCGGTGCCGGTGGATTCCTGCGCATCTGTAGGAATCTGGCGCTCCAGCCTCACCTCGCCAGGATGGGTGGCGGTATCCCAGATCACTGAACCTGTGGGTCCCGCAGCATGGCGGGCAGATTCAGCAAAGTCTCGGATTATAACCAAAAACGCAGCCTCGGGCCAGGCCCGCAGGCTCAGCCGTTTTCCTGCTCCAGAAAGCGCTGGGCGTCGAGCGCAGCCATGCAGCCTGTGCCCGCGCTGGTGATGGCCTGGCGGTACACATGGTCCTGCACGTCGCCGGCGGCAAAGACGCCCGGCACGCTGGTCTGGGTGGCAAAACCCTTGTGGCCACCGTGGGTCACGATGTAGCCGTTTTCGAGTTCGAGCTGGCCCTGGAAGATGTCGGTGTTGGGCGAATGGCCAATGGCGATGAAGCAGCCCTTGAGTGCCAGGTCTTCGGTGCTGCCATCGGTGGTGCTTTTCAGGCGCACGCCGGTCACGCCGGTGTTGTCGCCCAGCACTTCATCGAGTGTCTTGAAGGTTTTGAGCTCAATCTTGCCTTCGGCGACCTTGGCCATCAGCTTGTCCACCAGGATGGGTTCGGCCTTGAACTTGTCGCGGCGGTGGATCAGGTAGACCTTGTTGGCGATGTTGGACAGGTACAACGCTTCCTCGACGGCGGTGTTGCCGCCGCCCACCACGCAGCAGACTTCGCCGCGGTAGAAAAAGCCGTCGCAGGTGGCACAGGCGCTCACGCCGCGGCCCTGGAAGGCTTCTTCGGAGGGCAGGCCCAGGTACTTGGCCGAAGCGCCAGTGGCGATGATCAGGCTGTCGCAGGTGTAGGTTGCGGCATCGCCCTTGAGGGTGAAGGGGCGCTTGGACAGATCGACGGTGTGGATGTGGTCGAACACGATCTGCGTCTTGAAGCGCTCGGCGTGTTCCAGAAAACGCTGCATGAGTTCCGGACCCTGCACGCCGTTCACGTCGGCGGGCCAGTTGTCCACCTCGGTGGTGGTCATGAGCTGGCCACCCTGGGCCATGCCGGTGACCAGCAGCGGATTGAGGTTGGCGCGGGCCGCGTAGACGGCGGCGGTGTAGCCGGCAGGGCCGGAGCCCAGGATCAGGACTTTGGCGTGTTGGGTGGCAGTGCTCATGAAGATTTTCCGGGGAAGGACATTCGGGACAGGGCAGCGATGGTGCCAAACCCGACATTGTAAGAAGCCGTCATGGTCCTGCGGTCTGACGGGGCATTGGGTGGGCCCGATCGGGTAAGCTTCACATCAAGTCATGAGTTATTCACTGCACACACTCAATGGTTCTCTTGAACCCGAGCTGGCTCCGGCGAGCGGTCGCAGCCTGTGGGGCCGCTTTGCCCTCGAAATCAGTCTTTTGCTGGGGGGCGCCTGTCTGGCACTGGCCCTGTTGGCCCTGCTGAGCTACCACCCGGGTGATGCTGCCTGGTCCACATCTGGAACGCAGGCGGCGGTACGCAACTGGGTGGGGCGATTTGGCGCCTGGATGGCCGATCTCGCTTTTTTTGCATTTGGCTATTCGGTCTGGTGGTGCTGGGCCGCCGGCCTGCGTGCCTGGCTGGTGGGTTTCTCGCGCTGGTTGCGCAGTTCGGGCTGGGGCAGCGCAGAGCGCAGCCACTTCACGCCGCGTGCCTTGTGGGTGTTCTGGATCGGTATGCTGATCCTGCTGTCGAGCAGCAGTGCGCTGGAGTGGTCGCGCCTGTACCGCTGGGAACAGCACTTGCCCGGACACAGTGGCGGGGTTCTGGGTTATTTGCTGGGGGGGCTGGTGGTGCAGTGGCTGGGCTTCACGGGTTCGGCGCTGGCGGGCATTGCCCTGATGGTGCTGGGCGTGGCCATGGTGTTCCGCTTTTCCTGGGCGGACATGGCCGAGCGCATTGGTGCCCGCATCGACGCCCTGATCGAGCGGCGGCATGTGCAGCGCGAGATCGAAACCGATCTGGCCCTGGGGCAGCAGGCCCTGCGTGAGCGCGAGCAGTCCACCAGCTTCCAGCCAGTGGAGCCGCCCTGGGAGTCGCGCATGGAACCCTCGCTGGACGATGGCCTGTCGCCCTCGCCGCAACTGGAGATCGCGCCTTTGCCTGTGCCGCCGGCCAGGCCTGCACCCATGGTGATTGAGCCCGGCGTGACCGAGGTGCCGCGCAGCGAGCGTGTGGCCAAGGAGCGCCAGAAGCCCCTGTTCAATGAATTGCCGGACAGCAGGCTGCCGCAGGTGGACCTGCTGGATGCGCTCACCGCGCGGCAGGAAACCGTGTCGCCCGAAACGCTGGAGATGACCAGCCGCCTGATCGAGAAGAAGCTGGGTGACTTTGGCGTGCAGGTGCGTGTGGTGGCGGCGGCGCCCGGCCCGGTCATCACCCGCTACGAGATCGAGCCGGCCACCGGTGTGAAAGGCTCGCAGATCGTCAACCTGGCCAAGGACCTGGCGCGCTCGCTCAGTCTGGTCTCGATCCGTGTGATCGAAACCATTCCGGGCAAGAACTACATGGCGCTCGAGCTGCCCAACGCCCGGCGCCAGTCGATCAAGCTCAGCGAAATTCTGGGCTCGCAGGTCTACAACGAGGCCAAGTCCATGCTGACCATGGGCCTGGGCAAAGACATTGTGGGCAACCCGGTGGTGGCCGATCTGGCCAAGATGCCGCACGTACTGGTGGCCGGTACCACCGGTTCGGGCAAATCGGTCGGCATCAACGCCATGATCCTGTCGCTGCTCTACAAGGCCGAGGCGCGCGATGTGCGGTTGCTGATGATCGACCCCAAGATGCTTGAAATGTCGGTCTACGAAGGCATTCCACATCTGCTGGCGCCGGTGGTCACCGACATGAAGCAGGCGGCCAACGGCCTGAACTGGTGCGTGACCGAGATGGAAAAGCGCTACAAGCTCATGAGCAAGCTGGGTGTGCGCAACTTGGCCGGTTACAACGCCAAGATCGACGAAGCCACGGCGCGCGAAGAGTTCATCTACAACCCTTTCAGCCTGACGCCCGAAGACCCCGAGCCGCTCAAGCGCCTGCCGCACATCGTCATCATCATCGACGAGCTGGCCGATCTGATGATGGTGGTGGGCAAGAAGATCGAGGAGCTGATCGCGAGCCTGGCGCAAAAGGCCCGTGCGGCTGGCATCCACCTGATCCTGGCCACCCAGCGTCCCAGCGTGGACGTGATCACCGGCCTGATCAAGGCCAACATCCCGACCCGCATCGCATTCCAGGTGTCCAGCAAAATCGACAGCCGCACCATCCTCGACCAGATGGGGGCCGAGGCCCTGCTGGGCATGGGCGACATGCTCTACATGCCTTCGGGCACGGGTTTCCCGATCCGGGTGCATGGTGCTTTCGTCAGCGACGAGGAAGTGCATCGCGTGGTGACCTACCTCAAGAGCCAGGGCGAGCCCGACTACATCGAAGGCGTCCTGGAAGGTGGCACGGTCGACGGCGACGATGGTCCCCTGGGCGATGGCAGCGAAGGTGGCGAAAAAGACCCGATGTACGACCAGGCGGTCGAGGTCGTGCTCAAGAACCGCAAGGCCAGCATCTCGCTGGTGCAGCGTCACCTCAAGATCGGCTACAACCGCGCTGCCCGTCTGGTGGAAGACATGGAAAAAGCCGGTTTGGTGAGCGCCATGAGTGGCAGTGGCCAGCGCGAGATCCTGGTGCCGGCCCGCGCCGAGTGAGGAGGACCATGCGACGCAGACATTGGATTCTTGCTCTTGCAGGCTTGCTGCCGGCCTTGTCCACTTGGGCGCAAGCCGATGGCCTGGGCCTGCTGGGCCAGTTTTTGCAGAGTGCGCGCAGCGGCAGGGCGCAGTTCACGCAGGTGGTCACGTCCGTGCCCAAGGCAGGGCAGCCTGCACGCCAGCGCACCTCCTCGGGCACGCTCGAATTCCAGCGCCCAGGGCGTTTTCGCTTCAGCTACAAAAAACCGTTCGAGCAGACCCTGGTGGCCGACGGCCAGACGCTGTGGCTGCACGACCCCGACCTGCAGCAGGTGACTGCGCGTGCACAGGCCCAGGTGCTGGGCAGCACGCCGCTGGCCCTGATTGTTTCGTCCACGGATCTGGCGGGTCTGCAGAAAGACTTCCAGTTGCAGGTCGAGCCGGCACGCGACGGTCTGCAGTGGGTCAAAGCCACCCCCCGGCGTGCCGATGGCCAGATGCAGTTCGCGCTGGCAGGTTTGCGTGCCGGCGAACGCGGCCCCGAACTGGCTGCGTTGGAGGTGCTTGATGCCCTGGGCCAGCGTTCGGTGCTGACTTTCAGCGGTTTTGAAGTCAATCCATCCCTGAAGGCGGATGTCTTTCAGTTCACTCCACCTGCCGGCACGGACGTGATCCGGCCCTGAGCGTCTGGGCATGCAGGCAGCGCACACCCCTCTGGCTGAACGTTTGCGCCCGCGCACGCTGGGCGAGGTGATCGGCCAGCAGCACATTCTGGGCGAGGGCATGGCCCTGCGGCTGGCGTTCGAATCCGGCCAGCCACACAGCTGCATCCTCTGGGGGCCGCCCGGTGTGGGCAAGACCACCATCGCCCGCCTCATGGCTGAAGCGTTTGACGCGCAGTTCATCAGCATCAGCGCGGTGTTGGGTGGGGTCAAGGACATCCGGGAGGCTGTGGAGAAAGCCGAGGCTGCACAAGGCGGCTTGCACCCGCAGCGCACCATTGTCTTCGTCGACGAGGTGCACCGCTTCAACAAAAGCCAGCAAGATGCGTTTTTGCCGCACGTTGAAAGCGGGCTGTTCACCTTCATCGGTGCAACCACCGAAAACCCTTCCTTCGAGGTGAACTCGGCCTTGCTGTCCCGGGCCGCGGTGTATGTGTTGCAGCCCCTGGTCGAAGAGGACCTCCAGCAAATTGTCGCCCGGGCACAGGCGATCGACGCAGCCCCGGCGCTCGAGCCCGAGGCACTTCAGAGGCTGCTGGGCTACGCCGATGGCGATGCCCGGCGCCTGCTCAACACGCTGGAGACGCTGGCCATGGCCGCCACGCGTGAAAAGATCAGTCCGGTCACAGACGCCTGGTTGCTCAAGGTGCTGGGCGAGCACATGCGCCGCTACGACAAGGGAGGCGAGCAGTTCTACGACACCATCAGTGCGCTGCACAAATCGGTGCGTGGCTCTGACCCTGATGCCGCCTTGTACTGGCTGGTGCGCATGCTCGACGGCGGGGTGGACCCGCGCTACATCGCGCGGCGCCTGATCCGCATGGCGGCCGAGGACATCGGCCTGGCCGATCCGCGTGCCATGCGCCTGGCGCTTGACGCCACCGAGGTGTACGAGCGTCTGGGCAGCCCCGAAGGCGAGCTGGCGCTGGCCGAGTGTGTGGTGTACTTGGCTGTGACCGCCAAATCGAATGCGGTTTACAAGGCCTTCAACGAAGCCAAAGCCTTCGTCAAGAAAGATGGCACCCGTCCGGTGCCCATGCACCTGCGCAACGCACCCACCAAGCTCATGCAGCAGCTCGACTACGGCAAAGGCTACCGTTACGCCCACGATGAGGAAGACGGTTTTGCCGCTGGCGAGCGCTACCTGCCCGAGGGGATGGCTGAACCGGGCTTCTACAGACCCGTGCGCAGGGGGCTGGAAATCAAGATCGATGACAAGTTGCGCGAGCTGCGTGAAAAGAATTTGATTCAGGGAAACTCCCGAGAGAAGTGAATACTTAAGCGCATCAGGGCTTCACTACAATCCCGCCACCGACCTACCCGCCAGTGACATGCCTTGGCGGGTTTTTTGCTAATTGCATCCGGATGACCCACAAGGTACCTCGATGTGTGCATCATTGGTGCATCAACCGAACCACAGCCAGGCAAGAGCTGGCTGACACGGAGAAAAGTTCATGGACGTCTTGCTTCAGCAGATCATCAACGGTCTGGTTCTGGGCAGCATGTACGCCTTGGTGGCCCTGGGCTACACCATGGTGTACGGCATCATCAACCTGATCAACTTTGCCCACGGCGAGGTGCTGATGGTGGGGGCTCTGACGAGCTGGACCGTCATCGGCATGATGCAGGAAGCCATGCCCGGTGCGCCGGGCTGGGTCATCCTGATCCTGGCTACCCTGATCGCCTGCGTGGTCGCTGCCGTGCTGAATTTCGCCATCGAAAAGATCGCTTATCGCCCGCTGCGCAACAGCCCCAAGCTGGCCCCGCTGATCACGGCGATCGGCATGAGCATCCTGCTGCAGACGCTGGCGATGATCATCTGGAAGCCCAACTACAAGGCCTACCCGACGCTGTTGCCGAGTGCGCCCGTCAACATTGGCAGCGCCGTGATCACGCCGACGCAGATCATGATCCTGGCGGTGACGGCTATTTCGCTGGCGCTGCTGATGTGGCTGGTCAACTCCACCAAACTGGGCCGTGCCATGCGCGCCACGGCCGAAAACCCCCGTGTGGCGGCCTTGATGGGTGTGAAGCCGGACATGGTGATTTCGGCCACTTTCATCATTGGCGCGGTGCTGGCCGCGATCGCCGGCGTGATGTATGCGTCGAACTACGGCACGGCCCAGCATTCAATGGGTTTCCTGCCGGGCCTGAAGGCTTTCACGGCCGCGGTGTTCGGCGGTATCGGCAACCTTTCCGGTGCCGTGGTTGGCGGGATCTTGCTGGGTCTGATCGAGTCGATCGGTTCGGGCTACATCGGTGACCTCACGGGAGGCGTGCTGGGCAGCCACTACAGCGACATTTTTGCCTTTGTCGTGCTCATCATCGTGCTGACGCTGCGGCCTTCGGGCCTGATGGGTGAACGTGTGGCCGATCGCGCCTGACGGGGAAATGCCATGAAACAGAACAAAAATTTCCAGTATCTGCTCATCGGCCTGGCACTGCTGGTGCTGCCGCTGATCCTGCAATTCTTTGGCAACGCCTGGGTGCGCATCGCGGACATGGCTCTGCTGTATGTGCTGCTGGCCCTGGGCCTGAACATCGTGGTGGGCTACGCGGGTCTGCTCGATCTGGGGTATGTGGCCTTTTTTGCGGTTGGCGCCTACATGTACGGCTTGCTGGCTTCTCCCCACCTGCTTGACACCTTTCCGGCGCTGGCGGTCTATTTTCCCAATGGTCTGCACATGCCGCTGTGGGTGATCGTGCCGGTGGGCGCCGCGCTTGCGGGGCTGTTTGGCATGCTGCTGGGCGCACCAACGCTCAAGCTGCGCGGCGACTACCTGGCCATCGTTACCCTGGGTTTTGGCGAAATCATCCGCGTGTTCCTGAACAACCTGGACCATCCGGTGAACATCACCAACGGGCCCAAGGGCATCGACATGATCGACTCGATCAGCATCTTCGGCTGGAGTCTGAGCAAAAAGCTCACCATCGGCGGTTTCGAGATTGCATCCGTTACCTTGTATTACTACCTGTTCCTGTCGCTGGTGCTGCTGAGTGTGCTGATCTCGCACCGCCTGGAGTTCTCGCGCATCGGTCGTGCCTGGATGGCCATCCGTGAAGACGAGATCGCTGCCAAGGCCATGGGTCTGAACACCCGCAACCTCAAGCTGCTGGCTTTCGGCATGGGGGCTACTTTTGGCGGCGTGTCGGGTGCCATGTTCGCCGGCTTCCAGGGTTTCGTGTCGCCCGAATCCTTCAGCCTGATGGAGTCGGTGATGATCGTGGCCATGGTGGTGCTCGGGGGGCTTGGGCATTTGCCGGGCGTCATTCTGGGCGCTGTCCTGCTGTCGGCCTTGCCGGAGGTGCTGCGCTATGTGGCAGGCCCGCTCCAGGCCATGACCGACGGACGCCTGGACGCGGCCATCCTGCGTCAGCTGCTGATCGCTCTGGCGATGATCATCGTCATGCTGCTGCGCCCGCGAGGCATCTGGCCCTCGCCCGAGCACGGCCAAGCGCTCAAGAACAAGTGACAGGGAGCGCAACATGAACAACAAAGACACCGTTCTCAAAGTCGCGGGTATTTCCAAGCGCTTCGGCGGCCTGCAAGCCCTCTCCGATGTGGGCATCACCATCCAGCGCGGCCAGGTCTATGGCCTGATCGGCCCCAACGGCGCGGGCAAGACCACCTTCTTCAACGTGATCACCGGTCTGTACACGCCCGACAGCGGCAGCTTCGAGCTGGCGGGCAAGCCTTATCAGCCCACCGCTGTGCACGAGGTGGCCAAGGCGGGCATTGCCCGCACCTTCCAGAACATCCGCTTGTTTGCCGAAATGACGGCGCTTGAAAACGTCATGGTTGGTCGCCATTTGCGAACCCATTCCGGGCTGCTGGGTGCGATCTTTCGCACCCCGGCGTTCAAGGCCGAAGAGGCCGCGATTGCGCAGCGCGCCCAGGAGCTGCTCGACTACGTGGGCATTGGCAAGTACGCCGACTACCGCGCCCGCACCCTCTCTTATGGCGACCAGCGCCGACTTGAAATCGCACGCGCTCTGGCCACCGACCCGCAGCTCATTGCACTGGACGAGCCGGCCGCCGGCATGAACGCCACCGAAAAGGTGCAGCTGCGCGAACTGATCGACCGCATCCGCCAGGACAACCGCACCATCTTGCTGATCGAGCACGATGTGAAGCTGGTCATGGGCCTGTGCGACCGCGTGACCGTGCTCGACTACGGCAAACAGATCGCCGAAGGCACGCCTGCCGAGGTGCAGAAGAACGACAAAGTGATTGAAGCCTATCTGGGCACCGGAGGACATTGAGATGGCGGACACACTGCTCAAAGTCAAGGGTTTGAAAGTGGCCTACGGCGGCATCCAGGCCGTCAAGGGCGTGGACATGGATGTGTGCGAGGGCGAGCTGGTGTCCCTCATCGGCTCCAACGGCGCCGGCAAGACCACCACCATGAAGGCCATCACCGGCACGCTGGCGGCGCAAGGCGGCACCATCGAATACCTGGGTCGGTCGATCCAGGGTCAGGGTCCCTGGGACCTGGTCAAACAGGGGCTGGCCATGGTGCCCGAGGGCCGCGGCGTCTTCACCCGCATGACCATCACCGAGAACCTGCAGATGGGCGCCTACCTGCGCTCGGACAGCGCCGCTATCGCCGACGACATGGAGAAGATGTTCCACACCTTCCCCCGCCTGCGCGAACGCAAGGACCAGCTCGCAGGCACCATGTCGGGGGGCGAGCAGCAGATGCTGGCCATGGCCCGTGCCCTCATGAGCCGTCCGCGCGTGTTGCTGCTCGACGAACCCTCCATGGGGCTGTCACCCATCATGGTTGACAAGATCTTCGAGGTGGTCAACGACGTGCACGGCCACGGCATGACCATTGTTCTGGTGGAGCAAAACGCCAGCCGCGCCCTGGCCTTGGCCAACCGCGGCTACGTCATGGATTCGGGCCTCATCACCATGAGCGGGCCCGGGCAGGCGCTGCTGGCCGATCCGAAAGTCCGTGCGGCCTACCTCGGAGAGTGACGGGCCAGTTGCGAGGACCACGCGGTTCGCAAAGGAGACGACCTCCACCCCCATCTGCGCGAAGACCGCGATGACCTCACGCGCAACCAGTGCATGGCCGAAGGCTGCGTCGATGAAGGGCAGCTGGTAGCCCCCCCCGCAGTGCATGCTGGAGGGGCAAGCGCCTCAGGCGCATCGGGGCTGGTCAGTGCTTGTCGGCTTCGGAGGTGAAGGAGTCTGCGTAGAACTCTTCAGGGGGAAGCCCGCCCTGGGCCACGTAGTCGCGCTGCGCCGACTCCACCACGATGGGCGCGCCGCAGGCATAGACCTGAAAACCCGAGAGGTCGGCGTGGTCCTGCAGCACCGCCTGATGCACGAAGCCGCTGCGGCCGGTCCAGTTGTCCTCGGCCTCGGCGTTGGAAATCACCGGCACGTACTTCAGATGGGGCATCACCTTGAGCTGGGCTTCGATCCAGTCGGCCATGTACAGGTCCGACGGGCGGCGGCCGCCCCAGTAGAGGGTGGCAGGGCGGGTGATGCCCATGTGCTGCATGTGCTCGATCAGTGCCTTGATGGGCGCAAAGCCGGTGCCCGAGGCCAGCAGGACCATGGGCTTGTCGGAGTCCTCGCGAAGGTAAAAGCTGCCGTAAGGCCCTTCGGCGCGCAGGATGTCCTTTTCCTTCATGGTCGAGAAGACCGGGTCGGTGAACTTGCCGCCGGGCATGTGGCGGATGTGCAGCTCCACCATGGGGGGCGAGACTTCGAGCGTGTGCGGCGCGTTGGCCATGCTGTAGCTGCGGCGCGAGTTGTCGCGCAGGATGAATTCGATGTACTGGCCGGCCCGGAATTTCATCGGGTCGTTGGCGGGCAGCTGCAGTTTGAGCACCATCACGTCGTGCGACTTCTTTTCGAGGCTGGCCACGCGCACAGGCATCTTCTTGACGGGCAGACTGCCTTCTTCGGTCACTTGCTTCGATTCAAGCACCACATCGCTCTGAGCGATGGCGCAGCAGGTCAGGATCAGGCCGTTGGCTTCTTCCTCGTCGGACAAGGCCTTGGCCTGGTGCGTGCCGTGCACCACGGTGCCCGACAATTTCTTGCACTTGCACGAGCCGCAGGCGCCGTCCTTGCAACCGTAGGGCAGGCCGATGCCCTGGCGGATGCCGGCGGCCAGCAAGGTTTCGGAGGATTCGGCGGCAAAGCTGCGGCCGCTGGGTTGAACGGTGATCTGGAAGCTCATGTTTTCGGTATCCTTGCGGGGTTTTCTGACCCGGAACCCCTGATTTTGCC
>JACCDU010824367.1_pt1 | contig 10790 bp, 13 predicted proteins | sample 7446081 | NCBI WGS metagenome assembly JACCDU01 (sample SAMN15323447, study PRJNA562643) | freshwater metagenome | isolation source: river surface water | place: USA:Blue River Watershed | collected 2017-08-17
CCATCGGGCATCTGCGCGAACTTGTCGGCCAGGTCCAGAAGCACCTGCTCCGTGGGACGAATTTGCCCCGAGGCATCCACGGCCGAGACACCCAAGGCTTTGAGCGCCGCGCTGCCCTCGGCCCCATGGATCTGGGTGTCGAACATGGCGACCGAGAGTTTTTGTAGCGCCTTAGTCAGACCTTCCGAACTCAGATCAGAAAGATCAGCGGCATATTTCAAAGCAGTTAGGGCCTCCACGGAGACACCCGTCTTCTGGGAAAGCTTGAAAAACTCGTCGCCGACCCGGGCCACCGGCATGATCAAAGCTGTAAGTCCCACGCCGATGGCTGCGATGCCGGCACCTGCGATCAAGCCGGCAGGGCCGAGCTTTCCCAGCACGGTCCCCAAGGCGCCCAGCCTCTCGGTGGCCGCTTCCAACTGAAATCGCGCGTCATTGGCCGCCGAGGACAGTAGCTTCAGGCCGCTAGATGCCGGTGTGGTGGCCGCCTCGATTTTTTTGAGCGAGCGCTCTCCCTTCTCGCCGATCTCGGACAGTTCGGCCTTGACCTTGCCGCCGTCGACCACGGAAAGACGGATGGAGAGGTTGCGTTCAGCCATTGGGAATCAGTCTTCGTTTTGAAATGCGCTCATCAGACCCGCCTCGACCGCCGAGAACAGATCGATAGCCGTGGCTTTGTCCAATCCCGTGCTCTCACAGGCCAGCATCCAGGCGTTCAAATCCAGCCCGACCACCCGACCCTGGGCCATGCGCAACTGACTGGCGCACACTTCAATCGCACTGGCGGCTTGCCAGCCGTCCAGACTTTGCGGGGCATTCATGGTGTACGGGCACTCGGGGCATGGATCAGGACAGGCATTGCAGTAGCTCGGCCCGCCACCGAAATGCCAAGCGGTGCGGGCCTTCAGGCGTTTTTTTCAGCATCCAGGGCGTAGAGGCCAGCGAGGTATTCGCGCTCGAAGGCGTCTGCCAAGAGCCAGTGCTCCATCAGGGCGGCCACGCCATCGGGGGTGACGGCAGCGGGTTTGCCTTTGTCGTCGGCCACACCTTCCCAGGCCAGAACTGCCAACTTCGCCAACTCAGTGATGAGGGTGGCGGTGCGCTCTCCGGCTGCAGCGGTGTCGGTGCCCGCCACTTTGGAGGCGGCATGGCGAGCAGCCATGACGAGCGCGGTGGTGGCGGGGCGGACCTGCAGGCGCACACCGGCGGCCAGCGTGATCCAGTGTGGCTCACGCGGAATATTCAGCTTGATCATGAGAGACCTCGGAAGAATCAGTAGGAGGTGACGTCGTTCGCCAGTTCGACGGTGAACATGCGCGCCACACCGGCAGCCTTGGCGGCTTGCCACTCAAAGGTGGCCTGAATGCCACCGGGACCGGAGATGGAGAGCTTGGGCTTGGGCAGGTAGACCTCGTGCGCGATGAAGGTCAGACGCCGGTCGGCGTCAATCGCGTAGCCGAAGGTCAGCTCTAGCGGCGTGTTGTTGGTGGCCGCATCGATCAGCGTGGTGTCGGCAAAGCGCACCTCGAGGTTGCCGGTCAGACTGGCCACCGTGGGATCGGCACCGTCGATCTTGCCGTCGGAGCGGATGGTCTCGATGCGCTCGAGGTTGTTGGAGTAGGTCAGCTGGGCCGAGACCACGTTGCCGAGCGCCGCGCCGCCCTGCTTGATGGAGCCCTGAAACTGGTTGAAGCGGATCAGGTCACGGCTGGCCGGGGTAGCATCGAGCGTGGCGGCCTGTTTGGCTTCGCCCTGGGCGATTAAGCCCACGGTGGCATTCGCTGCACCCGATCGGGCAAAGCCCACCTGCAGGCTGTTGACCATGACGCCGGACGCTACAAACCAGGCCGGGATGTCAGGTAGGCCCGTCTCCAGCGTGAGGCTGGGCAGGCTCGGCTTGCCGGAGGTGAAGGTGTGAATGACCACGCCAGAGCCGCTGGTGCTGGCATCACCCAGCAGCGCTTTGAGCCAGATACCGATATTGCGCACATCGATGGGCACGACGATGTCGCCCTCGACCTTGATGACATCGCGAATCGGGGCACTGGGGTCACGGCCCAGACCGATCAGGTCGTTGGCGATCAGCCCCTGCTCGGAGCCGAGGGTGGTGGAGACGAAAGGCAGCTTCCAGTAGTCGCCCACTGGGTTGCTACCGTAGGTGGTTTCGAACGCGGCCAAGAGGCTGGCGTTCGCGCCGTAGGCACGGGCCATGATGACTCCTTACAGAAATGGGTGTGAATGGGTGTCGAAATGGACTTCGACGGATCAGTTCAGCGGCCCTGAACTGCTGTAGTGCAAGACCAGGGGCAGCAGGCAGGCCTTGATGCCGCTGGTCCCCTCGGGGGCCAGTTCATCGAATTTGGGTGGGCCGATTTCGGCGTACTCGACGAAACCGCCAAGCGTGCGGTCCAGCTCAATCAGGGCCGCCAGTTCGACCAGCAGGCCGTCCATGCGGGCATCGCGCTCGCTCGCATCCGGGTCGGCGACAAACAGCTCGATGGCCACCTGGTGCTGCCAGTGGTAGGTCAGCGGTGAGAGCGACACCTCGGGCTCTCCCATCTCGCCGTCGCGCAGGATGGCCATGGCGTGGTCGGCGATGCGCTCAGGTAACGCGGCGTTGCGCTTGACCGTGGTCCCGAGGGACAGCTGACCAAGCACCGCGAACAGTGCGCCGATCGCGTTTTCTCTTTGGCTCATGACGCAGCCCCTTTGCGGTCGGCTTCATCGAAACGGTTGGCAATGCGCTGGGCCAGAGTGCTGATCCAGCGACGAGAACTGCTGTCGATGTCGAATTTCTTTTTCAGGGTCACTTGGGGTACCAGCAGGAACATCGGGACTGTCACCAGCCCTCGGCCCGTGGCCTGAGCCTTTTGTGAGGCAGCCGAGAAGCCACCGCGTTGGCCCTGGCGGGCGCGCTGGTTTTCTGCGACGAGTAGCGAGGGTTGTCCCCGGCGATAGACAAAGCGCAGGCGCTGGCCGCGCATTCGTTCCCACAGACCTGGCGTCATGCGTTTGCCGCGCGGGCCCTTGCCGGCAGCGGGTAGCGGGATCGCCAGCCAGAAACCGTCCTTGGATCGGATGGTGGCGCCCTGGTCATGCGCGCCGATGATGACCGGTGCCCGGCTGTAGACCAGGCCTGCCGCCTTGATGCTCATCTGACCCTTGGGGTAGACCTCGCCACGCCAAGTGTTGGCCAGGCGCTGACCTAGGCCTGCACCGGTGATCTGGCTGCGCAGCTCGGTCTTTAGGCCATCGGTCGCCTCACGGATGGAATGCGTGACCGCTTGCTCGGCAATGCACACTTCGTCAGCCAGAATCTGGTCCAGATTGCCGGTGAGTGCCGCCACGAGCTTCACAGCGGTGCTCCGGTCAACGTCCAAATCAAGCGATCTCGATCCGCTAAGGGTTCACCCACCACCTGGTAGATCTGGCCAGCAACCGTGAAGCGCTCGCCCTCACGCGGCGAGGCCACATCGCGGGCCATCACATCAAAGCGGTTGGTGGCCAGTGCCAACCGGGCGTCACCAAAAGACTCGACGACATCGGCCTGTTTGGCGATGAACCGCGTGGCGATCTCTCGACCATCGGCCAGCCGGTAGGTGCCGGGCACCCCCAGCCGGGCGAAGAGCCGGTTCACCGCGCGCTCAAAAGCGGCTTGCATCGGATCAGGCGGTCAGCTTGATCAGCACGCCCGGGCGGTGGCACATGGGCAGCGGGTTGCTCTGCGTGTGCAGGTCGGTGCCACGGTCGAACTGGCGCGGCGCCTGCTTGGCGTACAACGACTGGCCCAGCGTGTTGACCGTCTCGTTGAAGTCGGCTGGCGCAAAGTAGGTGCCGAAGGTGTCGACCGTGCCGAGCGGAAAGGCATGGGCCTCGCCTGCGGCAATGAAGCGACGGGTGCCGAGATCCCCATTGGCCTGCAGGTAGGCGGCCTGGCCCCGGTACTCTTCGAAGGTGACCCCGGCGTAGGTGAAGCCCGAGCGCACATCGTTGATCAGCACTGCGCCTTGCTGCCAGTTGGTATACGCGGTCTTGACCTCCTTGTGGGTGGTCAGCGCCCGGAAGAATTCGGGCGAGCACAGCACATGCACACCAGTCATGAATTCGCCCTGCAGCGCGTCTTCGATCTTGGTCAGCAGGTCGTAGCAATGGCCCTTGACCTCGCTGTTGGCATTGGCCAGATCGAAGTTGACCGACTGCGGCGTGATCTGGAATTCGTTGAACAGGTTGCTGATCACGCTGCCATCGGCATCCAGGATCTCACCCTTCAGGGCCCCCATTCGCAGGTGCTCGAGCGTGATGGCGTGCTTGTTGCGCATGGTCTCCAGGTGCCGAGCCAGCACACCAGAGATCGCTTCCATGTCGGTCTCCGAACCGAAGGCACGGATGCCCTGGACTTCTTCGGGCAGCACCACGTCGTCGTGTGGGATGTGGGGGATGACGAAGGAGCGCAGCTTGCGTTTACCGCGCTCTCCGACCGTGCCGGGCGAACCAGGCGGCTTGGTGGGCAGCAGGTTCAGGCGACCGGCGTACTCCTCCACAATGATCTGGCGGGTGCGCACAGGTTTGGCCGGAAACAGGTTCAGGGCCTCCAAGCGACCGTAGCGGTTAGGGATGAGGTTGATGGCAGCGGTGAGGCTGGCCATCGAGAAACCGGGGTTAAGAAACGGGTTGTTCATTCAGGGCTCCAGAAATGACGAAACCCGCGCAAGCCAGACGGCCGGGCGGGTTCGGGGGGATGAAAGGACAGGCTGTTTGTGGCGGAGGTCTGGCGGAGGTCAAGCGGATTCGCGCACCAGTACACCGCGCTCGGCCAGTTGCTGCTCATAAGCCGTGCGCTGGGCACCGGTGAGCGCAATCGGCCAGACCAGCGCGGTCTTGGCCACGATGGCGTGACGGGCGATCAGGATGGCGTCGCTGCGGTCGGCATGGGTGGCATCGATCGCGTTGGCCAGCACCCCGATGGCGTCCTCAGTGCCATCAGTGGCGGCGGGGTCGATGGCGTAGTGCTTGCCATCGCTGGCATTGCGGCCCAGCACTGTGCCCAGAGGCAGGTTCTGGCCGGCGGCGATGGTGGCGACGTCGCGCGAGTAGCGGTTGGGGGCTTCGTACTTCAAGATGTCGCCGAGGTTGTTTGGTTCGGTGATGACGGGCATGGCGGATTCCTTTCTCAGGCTTGGGCGGTGAGTTTCTTGACGGCCGCCACGATGTGCGAGGTCTCAGGGCGATCGAGCGACTGGGTTCCCGCATCCACCGTGATCGTGGAGCGGATGTCGGCGGCATCGGATTGCGCGGCACGGGCGTCGATCAGCACGCGTCGCACATCGGCCTGGGATTTCCCGGCTGCGATGAACTCGGCGGCACGATCGGGGCAACCGGCCAGCAAGCACAGCTCGGCAATCGCCTGGGCGGTTTGCGTGACTTCGCGCTTGGCTTGTGCAACCAGTTTTTCTGCTTCGGCCAGATCGATGGTGTCAGCCACGGGGTTTTGAAGGATGTCCTGGGTGTCAGGCATGGAAAGCTCCTTGTGGGGAAGTGCCACCTCAGCACGGATGACGCCCCGCACCTGAGACGGCGAATGGTTACGGGCGTTGAGAAACAGGTGGAATTGGCTGAGGGTGGCCTCCAGCGTCTGGACACCATCGGCGAGTCCCTGGGCCACGGCATTGCTGCCGAAGTACAGCCCAGCCTCCGTGGCACGCACGACAGCGAGATCCAGGCAACGCATGGCAGCCACGTGCTCGGTGAAGATGGCGTAGAGCCGATCGACTTCGCCCTGCAACTCGGTCTTGGCCGCATCCGACAAGGGCTCATGCGGCGAGTAGTCGTTCTTGTGGGTGCCGGCCGTGATGGCGGTGTAGTGGTAGCCCTCCTTGGCGTCCTTGGCCGACTGGTCGACATGCAGGGCGATCACGCCAATGGAGCCGACACCACCCGTTTCCGTCACGAACAAGCGTTGCGCGCTGGCCGCGATGGCATAGGCAGCTGAGTACGCCGCGTCATTGGCCACCGCCCAGACGGGTTTCTGGGCTGCCACCTCCCGCACACGACGGGCCAACTCGAAGCTGCCGGAGGCCTCGCCACCGGGCGAGTCGATGTCGAGCAGGATGCCGCTGACCTGGGGATCGGCCAGCGCCACATCGAGCATGGCAGCGATCTCGCCGTAGGAAGTCAGGCCCGAGGCCGCCTCCATGCCGAGGGAACGTTTGACCAGCGATCCATGAATCGGGATCACGGCAATGCCCTCAGGCGCAGCGGCCAGCGGGGGCCTCTGAAAAGCGGCCATATCTATCGTGGGCATCGCAGGTATATCGGCCATGCCGACGCGCTGGCCAACGACTGACAAGATCACGTCCAGCTTGGGTCGATGGATAAGAAGTGGCGTCCCGAACAGGCGGGAGGCAAGGTAAGTCATGGTTGAGGGTCCTGGTTGTCGGCGGCCGTATCGTCTGGATTGGCCTGATCGGCAGACTGCTCGTCTGCTGGTTGCAGGTTTTGGGTGTCACTGGGAGCCGATACGGGCGCCTGGTCATGCCGAGCATCGGAGTCAAAGACCAAGCCCAGTGCATCGGCCCGGGCGTTGTCAGCTGCGATTTCCCGATCCACGTCCTCGGCGTCGTAGCCATTGCCGGAGATCGCTTCCGAGCGGCTCATGAGGCCTGCGCGGATGGCAAGCTTCATGGCGTTGAATTCCTTTTGCGGATCGACCCAGCTCCAACCCTGCGGGATCCACTTGGCTGCCTGGTAGGAGCGGCGGTCCTTGCGGTAGCCAGGTAAGTCAATGGCACCTTCGAGCACTGCCTGATCCATCCAGGCGCGCCAGATCGGTCGGCACAACTGGTGCACGATCACGCCGTGCTGCAAGGCTTCGCAGCGACGGCGGAATTCCAGAAGGCCCGCACGAATCGAGGAGTAGTTCACCTGCGTCAGGTCGCCAGTGAGCATCTCGTAAGTGATGCCCATGGCGGCGGCTACCGCGCGGAACTGCTGGCGCATGAATTCGGCGTAGGAACTGCCAACGTCCGCCGGGGCCGAGAACTTGATGTCTTCGCCCGGCTCCAGGATCTGCAGCGTGCCAGGCTCCATGCCGGCAAGTGCCACGCCATTCGCATCGGCCGCCGACTCACCCATCAGGTTGTCCTCTGGGGCCATGCGGGTGATGAAGCCCGCGAACATGGCCGCCGTCTTCTTGCGCACCAGTTCGGCGTCGTCGTACTGGTCGAGCTCGTTCAACTTGACCAGCGCCCGTGTGAGCCACGGCTCGCCCCGGATCTGACCAGGGCGCAACGGGCGGAACAAGTGGATCACCTCACTGGCGTCCACCCGCACGGTGTCCATCCCACCTTGGCTTGACATCGGCGCCAGCAGTCCATCATTGGGGTGCGAGCGATACAGGTGGTAGGCCACCCGCCTACCCAGCCGGTCGAACTCGATGCCTGCGCGAATGACGTTACCGCCGGGCAGATCGCGGCTCATGGTGGTTGGCAGGTGCTCAGCTTCCAGCACCTGGATCTGCAATGCCACCGGCAGACCATCTTCGGTGCGGCGGTAACGCATTCGGATCAGGGCCTCGCCGCCTTCGAGCATGGCGCGGGTGGCGAGTGCCTGCAGGCCGTAGAAGTCGGTAAGGCCTGCGGCATCCGCCTGTTCGCACCAGTCCCACCACAGGCTGTGGATCGCTTCCCGGGTGGCCTGGTGCCGCACCATGCTCTGAGGCTTGATACCCGTGCCAATGGCATTGGCCACGAAGGCTTCGATGCCCGCAGCGGCCCAGGCGTTGCGGCGCACCAGGTCCCGGCTTTTGGCCCGCAACTCGTCCTGGGCCAGCGACAAGGCGGCCACAGCACCTGGGTTGCCCGGCATCCAGGCCAATGCACGACGCCCACCGCCGACACCGTCATAGACAGGCACGCTGCCGAACATACGGCGACGAAGGTTTTTAAGCCAGGCCATCAGAGCGCCTTGCTGGTGGTCACGCGGATCTGGCGTGACTTCGCTGCGCCGGACTCACGGGCGATGGTGGCCTCGACCTCGGCCAACGCAGCCTTGAGATCGGCCACGCTGCGGTACTCGATGCTTTTGCCCTCGTAGGTCAGGCGGTGCTCGCCGCTGGCCAGGGCTTCACGCAGGGCCTGCAGGTGTTCAGGGGTGTAGGTCATGTTCAGGTCATCCATCGGCTGCGCACCACACGCCGTGCGGGCGCTAAGGTGCTGCCAGAAGTGCTGAGGCCACCGTCGAACTTCTGCTCTTGGGTGGCCTCGGGGGTTGTGATTTGTTGGGCGTTGAGCGGAGGGCCAACGCCGAGTTGTTTTTCCAATTCGAGCCAATGCCGGTCCTCAAACCGGTCCAGTCCTGCCGCCGCTGCGGCCGCCCGGGCGTAGACGTAGCAGTCCAGCGCTTCATTGCGCTCGCGCATCTTTTGCCACTCACGGTGGGCAAAGCCGTTGCGGTCGCGCCGGGTGATCAGCTGCTCAGCACACAGCTGCTGCAGGTATTCCGCGTCGACCTTTGGCAGGTGTACAAAGCCAGCCGGGTAGATCGGCGTGATGCCGTCTTCGGCCACCTCGGCGCTTTTGCGCAGGTTGTTGTAGAACTCCAGCTTCGCAATGCCACCGGCCACCGGGAACACCTTGGTGCCCCGGCGCAGCTTCTTGCCGCTGGCGGTGGCGTCCACCGCCGTCGGCGTACCGATCAGGGCTGCGCCCCCAGCAATCCCCTTGATGGGCATGAGCCGGGTATCCCGCACGCTGCGTACATAGGCATAGGCCTCTTGGGTGGCGTAGCCGGTATCCAGGGCAATCCGCGCCAGACTCAACTGGCAGCCGCTGCTGTGGGTCCAGGTCTCGCCCATCAGTCTGGCCAGAGATGACCAGACCTCGGTGCGCGCGGTGTCGCCCATCAGCACCCGGTGCTCGACCAGCCACGATGCCTTGCCCCGCCCGAAGGCCCAGACCGAAACTTCGATGCGGTCCTTCTGAACGTCAGCACCAGCGGTGAGCAGCAAGCCACCCGCGGGCACGGTGCCGACACGGTAATCCTCGCGCCGCTCCAGCAGGCGCTGCCAATCGGGCGCTTCGCCTTCCTCGACCCAGGTCTCGCCCAGTTCGGTGTTCTTGAAGGTCTTGATCGCCGAGGCGGATCGGGAATCCGACATGGCCGCCGACTCCCAGGCCCGGGCGATCTCGATCCAGCTGCGCCAACCCACCGGGCTGTACAGGCTGGAGAGATGAAAGCCTGCCGTGCGCCCCGCGTTTTCTGGGGCGCAGGCCTGCCACTGGCCGTTCTCCAGCATCCAGGTCTTGTGGTGCTCGGCGATGGGCTCGCCACAACCTTCGCAGATGTAGGCCGCCGTTTCCGGCTGACCGCGTTCCCAGAGCAGTTGTTCAAACCGCAGCCATTGGCGGTGCGCGCAGTGCGGGCACGGCACGAAGTACCGGCGCTGATCCGACGCATCGAACTCCCGGTCGACTGCACTCGCGCCGGCAATCGTCGGCGTTGAGACGATCAGGATCTTGCGCCGGGCAAACGTCCGGGTGCGCGCCTCGGCCAGCGAAATGGCATCGCCTTCGCCTTCCACGTCCAGCGGGTAGCCATCCACCTCATCCAGGAACAGGTAACGCACCGGCATGGAGCGCAGGCCAACCGCGCTGTTGGCGCCGGTCATCACCAAAACCCCGCCGTGGAACTCCTTGGCCAGGATGGTATTGCCCGAGTCCCGGCTGCGCGCCGGAGCAATCCGCTCCTGAATGGCCGGACTCTCCTCGATGAGCGCATCGATGCGCTGCTTGGAGGCCCGCTTGGCCATCTCCACCGTCGGCCACACCGCCATCATCGGCCCTGGGGCGTGGTGGATCACGTAACCGACCCAGTTCAGGCCCAGCTCCGTTCCGCCGACCTGAGCACCCTTCATGAACACCACACGTTCGATGGGTGACATGGGCGACAGGCAGTCCATGATCTCGCGCAGGTAGGGCGTGCGGCTGGTGCGCCAGCGCCCCGGCTCGGAAGCCGCCTTGCTGGAGAGCACCCGGTGCTTGTCGGCCCATTCGGACACGGTCAGCAAAGGATCAGGGGTGAGGCCTTCGCGCCAGGCGCGCTCAATCGCGTCCCAGCCTTCGTAAAACGACTCATCCATAGTCAATCGACTTTCGGCTGCAAGTCGCCCAGGTCTTGCAACTGTTGGCGCACGGCGGCGTCCAGCGCGACGTGCAGCACATGGGGATCGACGTTCAGGCCAGCGGCCATCTGCGCCGAGATCCGTGCCGGCCAGTTGAGCCAGGCATCCCGCTCAGCCCGAGCCAGCTTGAACACGTGGGCTACGGCCTGCGAACGGTCGACCAGTTCGCCCTTGAGACGGGCCAGGCGCACCTTGTTGGTCTGTGCCTTGACCACCTCATTGACGGTGCGCGCCTGCAACAGCGAGGTACCACCGGTGGACAGCGCAGGTGTCGGTGGTTCGGCCGAGTCACGCTGCGGACGGGTGCTTGCAGATGCGGAAGCCTGCGGCATCTCGCGGGCTCCTGCGGGCGCCTGAGGTGCTTCTCTTGGCTCTGCAGCCACCGACCGCCGGGTCGGTGTGGTGTTGGCCGCCCACTGGGCATCGGCCGCCACCGGATCGATGGTGCCGTCCGGCAAGGGCGTGATGCGCCCGGTGTCGATGGCTTTCTTGACGGCCACGTGCGACACGCCTCGGTGGCGCGCGTAGGCGCGAATGGACAGTCCCATGGTGTTGATCTACTCAGTGCAAGTGGGTGGCCTCCTGGAGGTATGGGTCAGGCAAAGGCGAGTGA
>JACCDU010560080.1_pt1 | contig 10789 bp, 12 predicted proteins | sample 7446081 | NCBI WGS metagenome assembly JACCDU01 (sample SAMN15323447, study PRJNA562643) | freshwater metagenome | isolation source: river surface water | place: USA:Blue River Watershed | collected 2017-08-17
AAATGCACGACTATAATAAAGCTTATGATGCAAAGCACGGTAAGAACGAGTCAGTTGAAATAGATCTCGAAACGCTTCTCGATGAAGCTCTAGATCTACTCGTTTCGATCGACGAAAAAACTCTAACACCAGCTGAAATGAAGAAGCGCGAAGAGGTTGTTAAGGCCATCAAGAAGGGTAATCCTAAGATGGATAAGTCGATGGCTTATGCTATCGCTACTAAGACAGCTAAGCGCGTTGCTGAAGAAGCAGAAGAGCTAGATGAGATCTCGGTTAAGAAGCTAACTGACTATGCAGCAAAGGCTTCAGATGCTCGCGGTCATAGAAACATGCCAGCAGAAAAGCTCGATAAGCGTTATAAGTCAATGGCTCTTGCGCATGAAAAGATTCGCGCTCGCCATGCAAAAGTAGCTGCTGAAGGTTATGTACCTACAGCTGACGAGCCAACAGAGGCTGATAAAAAGACAGCTCAGAAGGTTCGCGATCTACTTGCTAAAGAAAAGAAGCCTGTTAAGGAAGAAGCACAGATCGACGAGCTATCAAGAGCAACTATCGGACGCTATTCATTAAAGGCAAAGTCGATTGCTGACAACGAAGGTGGTAAGGATCGTACTAAGGGACGTGAACTTGCTGGCCGTAAGCGTTGGGGCGGTAGCATGTCTGGTGTCGAAAAGGCGAAGGTCATGGCAACCGAAGAATCTGAGCAGATCGACGAACTGTCGAAGAAGACACTTGGTTCGTACGTATCAAAGGCATCTAAGTCGGCTACAGGTCTTATCGCTGGCGCTACTGCACACGGTATGAGCGGTACTCCTTCTGCACATGGTAGACATATGGGACGTACAGCTGTTAAGCGTCTAAAGGGCATTGATAAGGCTGTTAATAAACTCACTAAGGAAGATATTATCAACCGTACTATTGAAAAGTATGTACCAGAAGATATTAAGTTTACTCCTGAAGAGCGTCTCCTCAAGAGACTAGATGGTCTTTCAGAGAGCCATGTCAATACATTACTAGGTCTTTTTGAAGCCCTAAATAGTGAGAATCAAAATAAGATGATTGAGACAGTTGAGACCCGTGAAGGTATTAACTCACTTCTCAATTTCGCTTTAGAAAATAGAGGTGAATAATGGCTCTTACTATTGTATCAAATAAGCCTAGAACATCAGTAGTACTTCACGTATCCGGTGGTAGTGCGTCTATTAATGTAACAGGTAACAGTGCTGTATCTAATATTGCATCGCCTGGTGAAACATTAACTGGTGCATATCTTACACAGGCTGTTTGGGGTATTGATCCAAACGGCTACATTATTATTAAGCGCCATACTACTCCTATTGCTGTATATGACTCAACCGGGCAGCACGAATATGCTGGGGCAGGAATGCCGATTACAGTTGGTCAGGCTGAAGCAAACCTTTCAGTTGAATTTGTTGGTACTTCTAATGGGTTCATTATTTTTGAACTACAGAAGGTTGGACCTACATTAACAGCTAACTCAGAATATTTCCAGATCTAAGAGGATAAGATGAAACTCATTACAGAAGTTCTTGACGAACTACAATACGTCACAGAAGCAAAGGAAGACGGTTCCAAGAACCTCTATATTGAGGGTATCTTCCTCCAGTCAGCAATTAAGAACCGTAACGGTCGTATGTATCCAGAAGAAGTAATGGACAAGGAAGTTGCCCGTTACATGAAGGAAGCTGTTGAAACAAAGACCGCTATGGGCGAATTGGGACACCCAAATGGCCCACAAATTAACCTCGATCGTGTCTCGCATCGTATCGTATCTCTCAGAAAAGAAGGTACCGATTACATCGGAAAGGCACTTATCACCAATACACCTATGGGCAATATTGCTCGCGGCCTCATGGAGTCCGGTGCACGACTGGGGGTATCTTCGCGAGGTATGGGCTCGCTAAAAATGAATAAGGAAGGCGTCAATGAAGTTCAAGACGACTTCCGCCTAGCTACAGCAGCTGATATTGTCGCTGATCCTTCGGCACCTAATGCCTGGGTTGATGGTATTATGGAAGGTGTTGAGTGGGTCTATGATGAAAGACTTGGTTACAAGGCTATTCAGATTGCTGAAGAAGCAAAGAAACAAATTGAAAGAGCAGCTTCCTCTCGCCGACTTCAGGAGAGAAAAGTGCAGATCTTCGAAAATTATCTAGCGAATCTTTCAAAGATTAGAATTTAATAAATAAACCAGAAATATATCTCACAAGGAGTAAAAAATGGCCGAGAAGGAAACACAGGAAGTAATCAGCAACGACGAGCTTCAAATCGACGAAGCTTCAGCTGCTGACACTCTGAAGCCAGGTGGTGGATCAGGTGGTGGTGATACAAAGGCAGAAACACTTGCTACCTTTACATCGCTCCTAGCACAGCTTGGTAAGGACGATCTATCAAAGATTTTCAATGACGTGCAGTCACAGTACGGACCTAATAAGGCTCCTGGTGCTGAAGACAAGGCAGCTGCAAACCGTGCAACTGTTGCTATGAAGCCATCCGATGCCGTTGGTAAGGGTGCATGGAAGGAAGACATCGACGCAATGTTCGGTGAAGACCTTAATGAAGAGTTCAAGGAAAGAGCAGAAGTTGTTTTTGAAGCAGCTGTTAACACTCGCGTAAACCTCGAAGTCGCACGTCTCGAAGAAGAGTATGAAGCAAAGGCAACTGAGCTAGAAGAGTCGTTCAACGACGCTCTCGAAGAACAGACCGCTGCTGTCCTCGAAGACGTTACAAATAAGCTTGATCAGTATCTTGACTATTGCGTTGAGCAGTGGATGGAAGATAACAAGATTGCAATCGATAACTCGATTCGCGCCGATATTGCAGAAGACTTCATGGAAGCTCTTCGCAATGTATTCGCTGAGCACTACATCACAGTTCCAGACGAGAAGATTGATCTCGTTGCTGAGATGAAGGCTGAGCTTGATGAGATCAAGGCAAAGCTAAACGAAACAACAGATGAGAAGATTGCTCTTGAAGCAATCATCGAAGAAGCTTCGAAGGAAGCAGCATTTGAAGAAGTTTCAGAAGGTCTTGCTGAGACACAGATCGAAAAGCTTAAGACACTTGCAGAAGGCATTGACTATTCCGACGCTGACACATACCGTAAGAAGCTAGAAATCGTCAAGGAGCAATACTTCAAGACAGCTAAGCCAGCTACAACAACAGGTCTAATCACCGAAGAGATCGACGGCGAAGATGATACTGCTGCTGGTACAACCGGATTCACCGCGCCAGGTATGGACAAGTACGTTCAGGCCATTGCGAAGTCTGTAAAATAATTTTTTTATAAATATAATAGCTTCAAAAAAAGCTTTTAAGGGAGAAGAACAGAAATGTCATATCTAGCAGAAGAAGTTCAAAATAAGTGGAAGCCAATCCTGGAGCACCAGGACCTTCCAGAAATTAAGGACGCACACAAGCGCGCCGTAACAGCTCAGATTCTTGAGAATACTGAGAAGGCTGTTGCTGAAGCTCGTGCAGCAATGTCCGGTGGTTTCCTCGGTGAAGCTGCTCCAACCAACGCAACTGGTAACGCAATCGATAACTTCGATCCAGTTCTCATCTCGCTCGTTCGTCGTGCGATGCCAAACCTCATTGCTTATGATATCTGCGGCGTTCAGCCAATGACAGGTCCAACAGGCCTTATCTTCGCAATGCGCGCACGTTACGACAACCAGTCGGGCACAGAAACATTCTACAACGAAGTTGACACAGGTCACTCGGCACGTGGTGGTGCTAACGCATCGGCTACTGACGCTGGTTACCTCACATCCAACTCAGTAGGTGGTTACGATTCGACCCTCGGCACATCGCCATCGGCTAACACAAACGCAACCAACGACCTCTACAACTTCGCAGGCGGTATCAAGACTTCACTCGCTGAAGGCCTTGGCTCGACCACAACTTCGATCTTCCCAGAAATGGCTTTCTCGATCGAGAAGGTTTCGGTTGAAGCTAAGTCGCGCGCTCTGAAGGCAGAATATTCGCTTGAACTCGCTCAGGACCTCAAGGCAATTCACGGCCTTGACGCTGAGACAGAGCTCTCGAACATTCTTTCGGCAGAAATTCTCGCTGAAATCAACCGTGAAGTTATTCGTACAATCGTAGTTACCGCACGTCGTGGTGCTTCCGAAGGTACAACAACTGCAGGCGTCTTCGACCTCGACACCGATTCAAACGGTCGTTGGTCGGTTGAAAAGTTCAAGGGCCTTATGTTCCAGGTCGAGCGTGAAGCTAACCAGATCGCTAAGGGCACCAGACGTGGTAAGGGTAACATCATCATCTGCTCGTCGGACGTTGCTTCCGCACTTCAGATGGCCGGTGTACTCGACTACGCTCCAGCTCTTAACTCGAACAACCTCAACGTTGACGACACAGGTAACACATTCGCAGGCGTTCTAAACGGTCGTCTCCGCGTTTACATCGATCCATATGCTGGTTCGAACTACATGGTAGTAGGCTACAAGGGCTCGTCGGCATTCGACGCAGGTCTCTTCTACTGCCCATACGTTCCACTACAGATGGTTCGTGCAGTCAACCCAGACACCTTCCAGCCAAAGATTGGTTTCAAGACCCGCTACGGCATGGTCGCAAACCCATTCGCAGAAGGTTCGAGCGATACAGCTCTTGGTCGTCTCGCAGAAGACACCAACGTCTACTATCGCCGTCTGCTCGTTAACAACCTCATGTAATAATGAGAGTTGGGTTAACCAACCAATAAAACTGAGAGGGTCGAGAAATCGGCCCTCTCTTTTTGTCTATATAAATAGTATTAGTCGGTCACAATAGTGATTATATAGTAAAACGGATGCAGAGGCAAGCTAAAAATGCCAACATTTGATCAGAATAATCTGTCACAGCTTAATTTTAAGTTCAAGCTTGATAGAACACCTGAAATAGAATATAGAGCCCAATCGGTAGATATTCCAGGGATGAGTTTAGGTACAGCTACTGTTCCTACACCATTCGTACCCATTCCTATGCCAGGCAATCTGACATACGGTGATCTAACGCTAACATTTCTTGTAGGTGAAAACCTTAAAGACTATCTAACGATCTTTAACTGGATGGTAGCTCTCGGTCACCCGGATAATTTAGAGCAATATAGAGACTGGCGTTCTGATTGTTCTGTGTTTATATTAGATAGCAACCTTAAACCCAATCTCGTTTGTCGTTTCACAGACGCATATCCGATCGATCTTTCAGGGGTTAATTTCGATACAACGCTTACAGAAACGCAGTATGCAACAGCTACTGTAACGTTCCGCTTCACGAGATGGTACATTGAAGATATAACTTAACAGTTGCATTTTATTATGAATGAGCATATATTGAGTAGTAAACTGTTAGAGGTATATCATGAAACTAGAAAACATCTTCGAGCTTTGGGAACATGACTCCAAGATCAACCGTGAAGAGCTTGATCGCGAATCGCTTAACGCTTCGAAGCTTCACCAAAAATACCATAAGATCTATACCCAGGAACGGCTCATTCTCCGTAAGTATGAGCTTGAACTGAAGCAGCTTCGTCTAGAGAAGTTCGAATTCCTTACTCAAGGGCCTACCCGAGAAACACAAGAGAAGGGATGGCAGCTGCCTCCCATCGGCAAGATTCTAAAGGCCGACGCCAATACCTATGTCGATGCAGATAAAGAGGTAATTGAGCTTACGCTTAAGATCGGCATTCAACATGAGAAGATAGAACTTCTCGAGTCAATAATCAAGTCTATTATGAATCGCGGCTTTCAGATTAAGAACGCGATCGAATGGATTAAATTCCAGAGTGGTGCGTAATTGGATACTGATGTACATTTAGAGTTCTTTAACTCGTCTCACCTTAAAGTAAGATGTGATCCAGGTACGCTCATGGAGCTATCTGACCATCTAACGTTCTTCAAAGACAACTATAAGTTCGATCCCAAGTATAAGGCGCGTGTTTGGGACGGTAAGATTCGTCTTGTTAATAGAATGACACGGCTGGTTTATGCTGGTCTGGCGCAACGCATTAAGAAGTTCTGTGATGAGAGAGGTTATACTTTTTCGTTCGATGATGAGTTTCTGTATGATAACGTCTCGGTCAAAGAAGTAGAAGACTTCATGAAGTCTCTCAATCTTCCTGATTGGCTTGAGATTAGAGACTATCAGGTAGATGCTATTGTTAAATGCCTCCGTTCGAAGAGACGTACTCTACTATCTCCTACATCATCTGGTAAGTCGTTTATCATCTATGTCATTAACGAATGGTATAGACAGAAGCTCGGCACCAAGTCGCTTATTATCGTACCTACTATTGGCCTCGTCAAGCAGATGCAGTCTGACTTTGAATCATATGGCTATCAAGGTACATTCAATACCTCAGTAGATGGATTAAATAAGACCAATGATCACGAATTTGATACAACAATCACTACCTGGCAGTCACTGGACAACGGGAAGAAGAAACTTGCGAAAGAATGGTATGACCAATACCAGGTTGTCTTTGGAGACGAAGCGCATGGTGCAAAAGCCACCACGCTCATCAACATCCTCTCCTCGATGGTCAATACCCCGTATCGATTCGGCACCACAGGTACATTGGATAACTCGGAACTTAACAAGACGACAATCTACGGTCTATTCGGTGCACCCTACAGGACAACGACCACCAGGGATCTGATTGACGAAGGCCATGCTGCCGATATCAAGATCAAGTGTATTGTTCTGAAGTATTCTGATGCTGAGCGTAAGGAGTTTCATAAGCCAGTTCAGGATAAGAAAACAAAACAATCTAGAAAGCGTAATTACCAAGAAGAGGTAGACTACCTTGTAGGCCACCAAAGAAGAACGGAGTTTATCCGTAATCTCGCGTTGAGCTTAAAAGGTAATAAGCTTGTATTCTTTAGACTTACAGAGCATGGCGAAGCCTTACATAATAGCTTGAAAGACCACTCAAACGTATTCTATATCGATGGTTCCGTGAAAGGTAACGAAAGAGAACTTATTCGTAAGGCTATCGAAGAGGAAGAGAACGCGATTCTGGTGGCTTCCCTAGGTACTACATCGACAGGTGTTAGTATCAATCGTCTACATCACATGATTGCTGCGTCGCCTTCGAAGTCTAAGATCAAAGTACTTCAGTCGATTGGCCGTATGCTTCGTCAACACGATGAGAAGACTCATGCCGTACTATACGATATTGTCGATGACCTTTCAAATGGTAAGACAAAGAACTTCGTATTACAGCACTTTGAAGAGCGCGCTAAGATCTACGACTCAGAGCAGTTCGACTATAAAATCTACACCGTGGGGCTAAAATGATTATTGTAATGAAACTTATTTCGGGTGAAGAAATCATTGGTTCTCTTGCGTGTGAGACTGATGAAGAGTTCGATCAACTGGAACAATATGAGCTTATGGAGCCTATGTGGATTGTTCCCACAGAAGGCGGTGCTATGAAGCTTCGGGATGCTTGTATGCTTTCCGAAAATGATGGGTTGATTTTTGTTCCAGAATGTATTATAACATGTTATAAACCATCGGTGAACTTAACGAAATATTATTTGCGCGCCAGCGAATATTCAAGAGAATATACACGACCTGGTATAGGTGCACAAATTGATCTTGCTACAGAAGAGCTTGATCACCAAATTCGCGAAGAAAAAGAAGAAGCAGTAAGACTTGGTGAACTATACAGAAAGATCACCGGCTCAAAATTACATTAAGGTAACCATATGTCCCAGAACCATTACGTTGATAACAAACGTCTATACACCGAGATGATTAAGTACATTCGGGAGTATAATGAAGCTAAAGAGCAGGGTCTTGAACCACCTCGCGCTTCGAACTATATCGGCGAATGTATATGGCTGATTGCTAACCGTCTCTCGACCAATCGCAACTTCATCGGCTATACATATAGAGAAGAGATGATCGGAGATGCGATTGAAAACTGCCTCCGTTATATTCATAACTTCAATCCGGAAAAGTCTACGAATCCATTTGCGTATTTTACGCAGATTATGTACTATGCATTTCTAAGACGTATTGATAAAGAGAAGAAGCAGACCTATATTAAGTATAAGTCGATGGAAAATTCTATCACCATGAACACTATGGTTGAGATGGCTCCGGATGACCAAACACACTTTAACGCTGTCATGCTTACTATGGATATGGACAAGCTACAAGCTATGTCAGAGAAGTATGACGCTAAACAGACACAAAAAAAGACCCGTAAGAAAAAGGGCTTAGAGAAATTTATTGGAGATGAAGATGAGCAGATTTAACTCTGTTCCTGTCATTGTACAACAGATGGTTGAATCGCTTCAAGCAAAAAATACACCTGAACATGTAAAGTATAATCAGGCCGTTGTTATTGAAACGATACGAGATTATTGCGATGTAGCCATTGCAAAGTACAAGAAGGATAGCGCTGCACAGCACGCCAGACGTCGATAGGATATATTATGAAAGTAGCATTGCTAGGTGATACGCACTTCGGGGCGCGGAATGACAATTCCGCGTTCCACGACTATTTCGAAAAGTTTTATCGTGATGTTTTCTTCCCATATCTGGAAGCTAACAACATCGATACTATTGTACAGTTCGGTGATCTATTCGATCGCCGTAAGTATATTAACTTCTCGACACTAGCTAAATCACGCAAGTACTTCTTTGATCCGCTTAGTGAACAAGGATATACTATGCATGTGTTCGTGGGTAACCACGATACGTTCTATAAGAACACTAATGAGGTTAACTCACCTGAGCTACTGCTGAACGAGTATAAGAATATCTATGTGTACAGTGATCCTTGCGACATCAGACTAGGTGGTACTAAGATTACTCTGCTACCTTGGGTATGCTCGAGTAACTATGACGATTGTATGCATCATATGAACGAGACGGATTCACAAATCCTCTTTGGACATCTTGAGCTAGCTGGCTTCGAGATGCATCGCGGTGCAGTGAATGATCATGGTCAGTTCGATAACGATATCCTCTCTAAGTTCGATGTCGTATGCTCTGGTCACTTCCATCATAAGTCATCGAGAGGTAACATTCACTATCTCGGTACACCGTATGAGATGTCCTGGTCTGATTATAATGACCCTCGTGGATTTCATATCTTCGATACGGATACACGTGAGCTAGAGTTTATTCGTAATCCGTTCACGATGTTCCAGAAGTGGTTCTACGATGATACGGAATGGTCAGGCTTTGATACTTTGAATAACTTCCCGTTTGCAGAAGCTAAGGGTTGTATTGTTAAGGTTGTCGTTAAGAATAAGACCAACCCATACTGGTTTGATATGTACATCGATAAGCTTGAGAAAGCTGGTACTATCGATATTCAGGTAGTTGAGGACCACCTTAACCTTAACCTCGAAGACGATGACGATATTATTGACGAAGCGGAAGATACGCTGACTATTCTACGCAAAGTAGTAGATGGTATTGATACTAATGTACCGAAGAAAGACCTTGATTCTTTTCTCACTACACTGTATAGTGAAGCGTTACATCAGGAGTAAACATGAAGTTCGAAGATTGGCTTTATGAGACAGAAAACTTCAGCTTGAGACTGGAAAGACTCCTGGAAGAAGTTCCTACGGCTAATGCTGGTTTACTAATTAAGTGGCTTGAGGCTGCATATCAGGTAGGGCATGACCACGCTTTAGACAAGTTAATGGATGATGGTAAATGATTCAATTTAAGAAACTGCGATGGCAGAATCTACTTTCTACAGGTAATCAATTCACAGAACTCGACCTAAACAGATCGAGTTCAACTCTTATTGTGGGCGAAAACGGCGCAGGTAAGTCTACGTTTATCGAGGCGTTGACGTTTGCGCTTTATGGCAAGCCGTTTCGTAATATCAATAAACCTCAGCTGATGAACTCGATAACCGGTAAGGGACTTCTGGTAGAGTGTGAGTTCTCTATCGGTAAGAAGGACTATATGATCCGTCGCGGTATGAAGCCGAATGTCTTTGAGATCTATCAGAACGGTCAGATGCTCAATCAGAATGCAGGCGCCAGAGACGATCAGGAATATCTCGAGAAGAATATCCTCAAGCTGAACTTTAAGTCGTTTGGTCAGATCGTTGTTCTGGGCTCGGCTAACTATGTTCCGTTTATGCAGCTGCCTTCTATGCAGCGTCGTGCTGTTGTTGAAGATCTTCTCGATATTCAAATCTTCTCGGTTATGAACTCTCTCCTTAAGGATAAGATGAACCTAAATCGCGAAGATATGAATAGCATCGATTATAAGATCAGCTTACTCGAGCAGAAGATTGAACTGCATTCGAAGCATATCGATACTCTCAAGGCTAATAACGACGAGCTAATTGAGCAAAAGCGTGCTAAGATCGATGAGCATGAGAAGGCTATTGTATTGCATCGTGCTACAGTAGAAGGTATGATGTCGCAGGTCGAAGATCTTAACCAGCAGATCGCTGATCAGAATAAGATCGAGACTCGTAAGACTAAGCTTGTACAGATGGAGTCGTCTCTCGAAGATCGCATTCGTAAGCTCAACAAAGAGATTCAGTTCTTCCATGACCACGACAATTGCCCGACCTGTAAGCAGGGTATTGATCACGACTTTAAGAAGGATACTCTTGAGAAGCGTTCAGGTAAGAAGGTAGAGATCGAAGAAGCGCTGACTAAGATTGAATCTGAGATCACTACTACTCAAGAACGTCTGAACTTTATCAATCGTACTAACGAACAGATTCAGCAGTTCAACGTCTCTATTCAGTCTAACAACCAGCAGATCTCGTTCCTGC
>JACCDU010458481.1_pt1 | contig 10786 bp, 5 predicted proteins | sample 7446081 | NCBI WGS metagenome assembly JACCDU01 (sample SAMN15323447, study PRJNA562643) | freshwater metagenome | isolation source: river surface water | place: USA:Blue River Watershed | collected 2017-08-17
AAAATATGGACCAATAATATCTTTTAAACGCTCATCAGATGCTGACTATAACCCACCAGAAGATGATATTGTCCAAACTGCCGTATTTCCAGGTGCATCTTCATCGTAATAATTAATTGAATTATAATCACAGGTAGATGACATTATTATAGTATCACCATTTAAACCAATAAATGCACCTTCCCCTTCTACGTTTGCCTCCCATAGCGAATAGTACCTAGTCGTAACATTAGGATTACCCGGCAACGCAATATTTGCCCATTGTCCAACAAGAGAAGCAGTCGCGTGTGAAATACGTGTAAATCCATTGCTATTATTAATTTCATATATGTTATTGGCAATACTCTGAGAAAAAATCGCCCCTATATTTGTAATATTTCTTGCAGAATCAACAATTTGTGTTCCATTTAATTGATAACTATTTGTTGCATTTATAACTGATGATGAGGAACTTGTTGATATTGCAGTACCATTAACTCTAAATGAACCAGTAATATTAATATCACCTCCAACATCTAAACGATATTGTGGATTTGAATTATTTATACCAACATTTCCATTAAATAGAATTCGCAATCTTTCTGTGAGTGCATCTGTGCCGTTAACACCCCCTTTTGTATAAAATTCAAGATTTCCCTGCGAATTAGCACCTACACGGCGATGCATAATTGAAGCACCAGGTGTAGTATCACCTGATGACGTAATACAGGTAAAACTAATTCCTGTAAGTGCACCATCTGTAGAAACATTATGACGACAACATAGTGGATAAGCATTATATAATGAAGATGCTGTAATAGATGGTCGGATTGCAGTAATATTATTATTTATTTCACCACCCGCAAAAGAACCACCCCCACTGGTTGATATTGCAGTGCCGTTGACTCTAAATGAGCCAGTAATGTTAATATCCCCATCCACATCCATTTTATAAGAAGGAGCGACACCAAATCCGAAATTTCCGGTGTTTGTTATGAATAGTCTGCTTGTGTTGTTAGTCATTATAGAGAGCGTGCTGTTAGTCCTTGTTCCAATGGTGGTTGATCCTGTCGTTTGTGCTATGACGAAAGTAGAAGTGCTTTCAGGATTTCTAAATGTCAAGGCATCCGTTGCAGAACTACTAAGTGTATTAACAAAACTACGAGCACCATTGATAATACCATCTCCACCATTTAAATTAATTCCTACATATCTTGAATCGAATTGAGTTTGAAGTATACTACGAAATGTTATTCCATCTATATAGTAATCTGATGCTGATGATAAATTGACATTTCCACTTACATTTAATCTATAAGATGAATTTGGTAAAGTTCCAAAACCAAATTGGCCACTGCTATTTATTTCTAATCTATTTGTACCATTTGTCTGTAAATGTAAAGAAGAATCGGTAGTAGTTCCAAAATATGTAGCACCATTGTTAAATTGATACAAAGAACACCCCGCCGTTCCATTGTTAAATACAATAGACGAACCATTAGTAGCTCGCGTAATAGTTAATGCACCTGAAAGCGTCCCACCTGTTAACTGTAAATAATTTGAAAGATTAACTACATTTCCATTTAATGTTAATGTAGTTGCTGTTACATTAGTTGCTGTTAAATTTCTAATATTAGTAATATCTCGGTTAACATCTAAAATCAATGCTTTACTGGCTTCGGCAGTTCCTTGTGTAGTATCAACATAATTTAATTCATTTGTAGTTGCAGTAATGCCGTTTAATACATTTATTTCAGAATATGTAGCAGTTACTCCAGTTAAAATATTTAATTCATTAGTAGAACTTGTTAATCCAGATAATTTATTTAATTCATTTGTTGTTGCTGTAACACCGTGTAATTTATTTAATTCGGTTGTTGTTGAAGTTATACCATCTAAAACATTTAATTCATTAGCATTTGCGGTTACTGTATTATTATTTATTTTTAATTCAATTGTATCTAAACTAGTTAATACACCTACCGATGTTATATTTAGTTGATCACTCGTTTGTAATGTTCCATTTAAATTAATTGCTGATAAATTATTTATTCCTGATATATTTTTATCCATATCAACAACTAACGCTTTTGCAGGCTCGGCAGTTCCAATTGTTGTAATATCATTATAATTTAATTCAGTTGCACTTGAAGTTACTAGTGTTCCATTAACAGTTAAATTATCAGTTTCTAAATTATGAATATTAGAAATATTACGGTTTTCGTCAACTACTAATGCTTTATTAGCCTCCGCAACTCCTTTTGTTGCAACGTCAATATAATTTATTTCATCTGTTGTTGCAGTTACTCCATCTAATAAATTTAATTCAGCAGTGGTTGCTGTAATGCCATCTAGCACATTTAATTCAGCGGCCGTTGCTGAAATGGTATTATTATTTATTTTTAATTCATTTGTATCTAAACTTGTTAATACACCAATAGATGTAATATTTGGTTGAGCACTCGTTTGTAAAGTGCCAGTTAAATTATTAGCAGTTAAATTATTAATTCCTGATATATTTTTATCTTCGTCAACTACTAATGCTTTGGCTGATTCGGCTGTTCCAATTGTTGCAATATCATTATAATTTAATTCGGTTGCACTTGAAGTTACTAATGTTCCATTAACGGTTAAATTATCAGTTTGTAAATTATGAATATTAGAAATATTACGGTTTTCATCAACAATTAATGCTTTATTTGCTTCTGCTATTCCTTTTGTTGTATCTAAATAATTTAATTCTTCTGTTGTTGTTGTTAATCCAGATAATTTATTTAATTCAGTTGCAGTTGCTAATACTAATGAACCGCCTAATGAAAGTCCAGAATTTATACCATTATGATTCGCAATATTTACTTTTTTTTCATCGCCAGTAATAACTATATCTAATTGCCCATTTGCAGTTACATTAAAATTAACATAACTTGCAAGAACTGAACTATTTTTTAAAACTAAACAATGACCAGAAATATTACTAATTTCTAAATTAAATACAGATGATTGGTTAAAACCAATTGAACCACTATATAAAACTAAATCTCTTGTTTGGTTATTATATAAAATACTACTGTCGCCAGTTGCAAGTGCTTGTATGGCCGCAGTTGTTAATGATACGGATTTGACCATTATAAAAATTTAATAGTGTTAGCACTTCTACTATATTATATTAATTATTATTATTTTGGTTAATTAAATTTTGAATAATTTGTTCTTGATTAGATACTTTAATAATTAAGGTATTAACAATAGTATTTAGTTCTTTAATGCTATTAATTAATATTGGTATTAATTTTATATAATCTAAACTTTGATATTTAGGATTATTATTATTATCGTTTTCATCTTTATTACCTGTAACTAATTCAGGAATTATATTTTGCACTTCATGGGCAATAAAACCAAAATGTATTTTATGATTGTCTAAAATCATTTTATATTTTAATGGATTTAATAACATTAGTTCGCGTAAACCATAATTTAATGGTTCAACATCTTTTTTTAAACGATAATCTGAATCACTAATTAAACTACCTGAATAATTGATAGATTGAACAACTAAATTAGTTCTAGACCCAGTCCATTCTCCATATTCATTACATTCGCCTAATCTAACACTTGATAATGAACTATCAAATCCTAAACCCCAAAATCCCGCAAATCCCCATCCGCCTATGAATTTTGCAGTTCTTTCTTTATTTTTTGCAATTATATTATTTGTAGTCACACGAGATAGATTAATATTTCCTGCCATTAATTTATATAACGGAGTGCTATGATGTATTGATATATTAGAATTTAATTGAGATGTGAATGTTGATGCATATAATCCCATTCTATCAATTGCTAATACAAACGCTCGTGTTGATGCAATTAATGTTGATGTACTAATTTCTTGACTATTCGTTGCTGATAATAAAATGTAAGAATGCAAACATCCGCTAGTTCCTGATAATAAAAATGTGTTATCAATAGTGTCGCGCGGATTTGTTGATGTATCAATCCATGAACCACTACCCATTGAACTGGTATATGCTGTTCTTCGAATAGAAATCCAAAGTTGACAAATAGTTGGATCGCCAGAACCCCACATTTGATTTGCAACACTGTATATATAATATGTATTACTTCCAACTTGCTCTGTACTATTTAATATATCTCGAAATTGATATGAACCACCGCCATCGGCGCCAATACTACCACTAACTCTTATACCAAAATTCATAGATGTTTCACTAGTTGCACATATAAAAAATGGAGATGTTTTCCCAGATGCTAACCAAGTTATTGATTTCCCATTAACTGTTGTTGTCGCAGCAGTAGTTTGTGTATACGGTAAAAAACTAGATGATACGCCATCAACAGTAAATCTAATATAGTTACCGCCATCATACATATCTCTTCCGCCATCATCAATTGCGGTTGAGTCTCCCGTATTAGCATAATCGTAATAATCACTATTTTTTACAGATTCCATTTGAGCAGATAGTGCTTCTTGAAAAGTTACTGTTAAATTTTCTGGATAAGTATCAATATTTATAAAACTTCGACTTCTGAATTTTGCAACATCTGTTGAAGTTGTTGATGATGATGTCGATAATACTGTGCCGTTAACTCTAAATGATCCAGTAATATTAATATCTCCACTTATATCTAAACGATATTGAGGATTTGTTATTCCAATTCCAATATTTCCATTTGTATCTAATCGTATTCGCTCTATGCCATTTGTCATTAATCCTAATGGGTGATTTGAATTTGTCCCTAACATTGCCATCGTGTTAGACATTATTATTCTAGTATCTAATGTGTTTGCTGTATTAGTCCATCCTGTATATAATACCATAGTATTAGTATTATTTGCAAATGAAGTTGTACACGCGCCTGATAATGTCAATCCAGTTAATGTTCCAATTGATGTTATATTTGGCTGACTTGAAGTTGATAATGTACCTGTAATATTTCCAGTTACATTTAATGCACCGCTAATTCCTACTCCGCCAGATACTATTAATGCACCAGTTGATGCTGATGTAGATACAGTTGTATTTGTAATATTTACATTGCCATTTGATGTTAAACTAGTTAATGTACCAATTGATGTTATATTTGGTTGGCTTGACGTTGTTAATGTACCTGTAATATTTCCAGTTACATTTAATGCACCGCCAATTCCAACACCACCAGATACTATTAATGCCCCAGTTGATGTAGATGTTGACACAGTTGTATCTGTTATAATAACTGCACCGCTTGAATTTAAATTAGTTAATGTACCAATAGAAGTTATATTTGGTTGATTTGACGTTGTTAATGTGCCTGTTATGTTTCCTGTTACATTTAATCCACCGCCAATTCCAACACCGCCAGATATAATTAATGCACCAGTTGATGGTGAAGTGGTCGCAGTTTCGTTTGTAATATTAACTACACCACTTGAAGTTAAACTAGTTAATGTACCAATAGAAGTTATATTTGGCTGACTGGCTGTTGATAATGTTCCTGCAATATTTCCAGATACATTTAATGCACCGCCAATTCCAACACCACCAGATACTATTAATGCCCCAGTTGATGTAGATGATGATACTGTTGTATTTGTTATATTAACTGCACCACTCGAATTTAAACTTGTTAATGTTCCAACAGAAGTAATATTTGGTTGACTTGATGTTGCTAATGTCCCAGTAATGTTTCCAGATACATTTAATGCACCGCCAATTCCAACCCCACCTGAAACTATTAATGCACCAGTTGATACTGAATTTGATATAGATGTATTTGTTATATTTACAATACCTGTTGATGTTAAATTAGTCAATGTTCCAATTGATGTTATATTTGGTTGACTTGATGTTGCTAATGCCCCAGTAATGTTTCCAGATACATTTAATGCACCGCCGATTCCGACCCCACCTGAAACTATTAACGCACCAGTTGATGCATTAGTTGAATTTGTTGTATCTGTTATATTTACAATACCATATGATGTTAAATTAGTTAATGTTCCAATTGATGTTATATTTGGCTGGTTTGATGTTATTAATGTCCCAGTAATGTTTCCAGATACATTTAATGCACCGCCAATGCCAACGCCACCGGTTACGACCAGCGCGCCAGATAATGAATTTGTTGATTGTGTTGCATTTGTAATATTTATTATACCACTGGATGTTAAATTAGTTAATGTTCCAATAGATGTTATATTTGGCTGGTTAGATGTTGTTAAAGTTCCAACAATATTTCCATTTACATTTAATGAACTATCTATATTTATATTGCCATTTACATTTAGTGCACCACCTATTCCTACACCACCAGATATTATTAATGCGCCAGTTGATGCAGTGGTTGTATTTGTTGTATTTGTTATATTAACAACACCTGTTGATGTTAATTCAGTTAATATTCCAACTTTTGTTATATTTGGTTGTATTGATGTTTCTAATGTTCCTATAATATTCCCATTGACATTTAATGAACCACCAATACCAACCCCGCCTGATACTATTAAAGCACCACTCGATGGCGATGTCGAAATCGTATTATTTGTAATATTAACAGACCCAGTTGCTATTAAATTAGTTAACGAACCTACAGAAGTAATATTTGGTTGACTTGATGTTAATAAAGTTCCAGTAATATTCATTGCGGATAAATTATTGATTCCAGATATATTTTTATTTAGATCTAATATTAATGCTTTATTTGCATTGGCTTCGCCTTGTGTTGTACTAAGATAATTTAACTCAGCCGTCGTTGCCAATATTCCATCTAATACATTTATTTCAGAATATGTAGCAGTGACGCCAGTTAAAATATTTAATTCATTTGTTGTACTTGTTAATCCAGATAATTTATTTAATTCATTTGTAGTTGCAGTAACACCGTGTAATTTATTTAATTCATTTGTTGTCGATGTTATGCCATCTAATACATTTAATTCATTAGCATTTGCAGTTACAGTATTATTATTTATTTTTAATTCGTTTGTATCTAAACTTGTTAATACACCAACCGATGTTATATTTGGCTGAGCACTTGTTTGTAACGTGCCAGTTAAATTCACTGCTGATAAATTATTTATTTCTGATATGTTTTTATCTATATCAACTATTAATGCTTTATCTGGTTCGGCTATTCCAATTGTTGTAATATCATTATAATTTAATTTTGTCGCCCTAGCAGTTAATAATGTTCCATCAACAATTAAATTAGTAATTTCTAAATTATGAATATTAGAAATATTACGGTTTTCATCAACAATCAATACTTTATTCGCTTCTGCTATTCCTTTTGTTGTTATATCAACTGTATTTAATTCATCAGTTGTTGCGGTTACTCCATCTAATAAATTTAATTCAGCAGTTGTCGCGGTTAATCCATCTAATACATTTAATTCAGCGGGAGATGCCGAAATTAAAATATTATTTATTTTTAATTCATTAGTATTTAATGTTGTTAATGTACCGACAGATGTTATATTTGGCTGTTCACTCGTTTGCAATTCACCAGATAAATAATTTGCAGATAAATTATTTATTTCTGAAATATTTTTATCTGCATCAACGACTAATACTTTTGCTGATTCGGCTTTTCCAATTGTTACAATATCATTATAATTTAATTCAGTTGCTGTTGAAGTTACTAATGTTCCATTAACAATTAAATTATCAGTTTGTAAATTATGAATATTAGAAATATTACGGTTTTCATCAACAATCAATGCTTTATTTGCCTCTGCTATTCCTTTTGTTGTATCTAAATATGTTAATTCCTCTGATGATATTGACATTCCAGATAATTTATTTAATTCATTAGCAGTTACAGTAACAAGAGTGCCTCCTAATGATAATCCAGCATCTATTCCATTATGGTTTACAATATTTATTTTTTTTTCATTACCAGATGCAATTATATCTAAATGTCCAGAAGATGTTATATTGAAATTTATATTACTGTCAGGTACTGAACTATTGTTTAATATTAAACAATTACCAGATTCATTAGTTATTTCTAAATTAAATACTGTTGTTTGATAATATCCAATTGAGTCATTATATAATATTAAATTATTATTTCCATTCAAAGGCTGTGTAAGATTTGTTGCAGATGAAGACATTAGAAAAAAATTAATAGCACTGCTGATATATTAAATAAATATAATTTTTAGTTTATTAATTTAATATAGTATGATAATTTTTTTTCTAATAATTTTAACTTTGTATTTAATAATTTTATTTTAATTGTATTATTTTCTTTATTTATTATTTGTTTTAAAGCAGTAATATTATTATATAAATTCTTTTTTAATTCATTTTGTTCACTTTTTGATATATTATTTCTTTTTATATCTGTGTATAGATTATGTATATCTGTTTTAAATAATTTATTCATCATTATAATTTCATCTTTTAATTTATTTATTTCAATAATATTATTTTCTTTAATTTTATTTTTTAAATTTATATCAAATTGTTTTTTCTTTAATTCTTTTTCTTTTTGTAACTTTTCTAATATTTCTTTTTTTTTTAATTCTTTTTCTAATTCAAATTCTAATAATTCAGTTTTAAATTTATTATGTATAATTATATTTTCATTAATACAATCAAATTCTTTTATATTAAATGCATCAGCGCCTGCTTCATTTATTTTATTTTTTTGTTTAACCTTATAATCTAATATTTCATCATTATCTGTTTCATATAAATTATTAGAGTTATTTATATGGTATTGGTATAAAAATAACACTGATATAAAAAAGAAAATAATAAAATAAAATAATATTTCTATCTTCATTACTAATAATATTAATAATATTTTATTTTTATAATGTATTAAAAAATGCAAATAATGAGCCCCGTTTAAATGATTCAATAACTGAATTTATATTCTGACTTAGTAAAAATGTTATTATAATATTAAAAAACAATTGAGATTTTACAAATCTAAATTGTTTTGAAAATCCGGATTTATCTTCTTTATATTGTATACGTTTAGAATTAATTAAATGTGTTAAAAATTCTTTATCTCGGTCTGTTAATGATTGGTATGTTTTACATATATCAGTGTCGCTATATTCTATTATATAATCTTCAATTTCATTATATGATGTAATATGATTTTGTTGATATTCTAACTCTTTTTTATAATTTTTAATAAAATTATAAATAAAATAACAAATAATACATAATGTTGCTATATTTACGCATATTGAAATAATATTATATTTTTGTATTTCTTCTGATTCCTTTTCAGATGCAGTAATTACTGGATTTATATTAATCATACTCAATTTATAATTAAAATTATATTATAAATTATAATTAAATATGTTATACTATACTATATAAATTAAATTATAGAACTATGGATTTTTTAGATATTGATAACTATGATAATTTATTGCAAATTGCTAGAATTAATAAAGATATTCAAATTTTAACAAATGAAATTAATGATTTTGAAAAAAAGAAAAAAAGCAATATTCATTTCTTAAATATACAACGTGATTTCTTTAATGATACGATTCTTAGAAAAACTAATATACTTAAAAAATATAATTTTAAAATTATTCAAAATATATTATTTTTACACAATTTAAAATTAAAAAATGTAGAATTAAATGCTACTATTGATACCTATAATAATGATATAATACATACTCAATATAATATGACACACTTTTCAATTGATAGTTATTCAGATATTAATAAATCTTTTGAAAAATCATTATCTAAAATTAATTTATTATATAAACAATCAAATTTTGTCAAATTTGATTTTAATATTAATACCGATACCAATACTAATTTGAAATTTAAACAACTCCTTTCATTAGATACTAAATATTTATATATATTATTTAATTATATTACAAAATTTAATTTATTTTCAGATATACAATGTATAAACTTATTTAATGTAAATATTTATCAACATTTAATTCTAAAATTAAAATTAAATGTCGAAATTAAATGTTATTTAAAATTTAAAAAAAATAGTATTAAGAATATTTCTAAATATCAAAATAGTATCATTAAATCTAAATCTATCATTGAAAAAAATAATAAGCAAATAAATTTATTATATAAAAAAATTAAAAACTTTAAAAATAAATTTATTTATACGTTTAAAGACCTTAAAATGCAAGAATCTAATAATATTAAACTTCAAACTACTATGAACACTAATATTTGTGAACTTGATATTAGAATTGACATTAAGCAAAAAATGTTACAAAATTATAAAAATGAAATTGAAAATTACAATAATGCAATCTCTATTTTAAATGAAACAAAAGGACACAAAATAAATGCTAATGACGTATGCTCTATATGTTTAGAAAATATTAATTTAGGCATTACTACTGATTGTAAACATCATTTTCACTATGGTTGTATTAATTCATATATTTTTAATGTTATTCAAAATAGTAGTAAATTAGAATTTATGTGTCCAATTTGTAGACGACACATTTAAAATTTCTATTTAATTTAAATTTTATTTATTTTATTCATTATAATATACATTGAATTACTTTTTATTTTTTAGATTACACTTTATTAATTATTATGATTTGCACAAATAATTTAGACTCTATTAATAAAACATATAAATCTTGCGGGTGTATTCTTACATCTGAATTAGATATTATCAACAATATTATTAATGATAAATATGTACAAATTTGCAAAAATCATTTATTATCAAATCGTTCTGATTATTTATTATCAAATTGTAATCAAATTAATAAACATTTATCAAATTCAGTTATTACTAATAGTAATAATGACTTTTTAAGCAAAAA
>JACCDU011377589.1_pt1 | contig 10786 bp, 10 predicted proteins | sample 7446081 | NCBI WGS metagenome assembly JACCDU01 (sample SAMN15323447, study PRJNA562643) | freshwater metagenome | isolation source: river surface water | place: USA:Blue River Watershed | collected 2017-08-17
ATTAAGTGGTCGCGTAGGGATTCGAACCCCAAACCTTCTCATCCGTAGTGAGATGCTCTATCCAGTTGAGCTACGCAACCATTGCCCTTTCGGGACTGCAAAGGTAGAAATACTTTTTAAAAATTGAAACATTCCCTTGAAAAAAAATATCGCATCCCCTTTGTCCTTTTAGTTAATGCAAAGGCATACAAGCACTTGCTCCTATTTTTTGTATTGAATTCGATAGATACTTCCTCCCAAATCATCACACACATACAGTGAACCATCGGGTCCTTCCGCTACACCGCAAGGGCGATGCTGGATTGGACCCGTCGGATTCGCCAAATCTGTCCCAGCAAAATTATCCGCAAATAATTCCCATTTGCCACTCGGCTGACCGTTTTTAAAAGGCACAAAGGCAACAAAATAACCTTTCTTCAACTCCGGAGATTGACCATGAAACGCAATAAATGCACCTTGCTTATAACGAGCCGGAAATTGATTGCCCTGGTAAAACAAAAGATCATTCGGACCCAAATGCGCAGGAAATGCAACAATGGGATTCAGGGCATTTTCGCCGCCTGTTTTCTTCCCATCTCCCCCATATTCAGGAGCTACGATCTTTTTTTTCTGCTTTTGGTCATAATATATATAAGGCCAACCGGCATCATCGCCAGCTTTTTTGAATTCATACATCGCTTCTGCTGGTAATTCCTGCGACTGTTGGGCCGTGTAATATTGAGGATAAAAATCGTGGAATTGGCCCCGACCATGCCCCATCGCAAACAGGGATTGTGTTTGTGGATTCCACGTAATACCAACGGCATTTTTTAAACCCGTAGCATAGCGAACTCCATCTTTAAATCCTTGATTCAATTTATTGGCATCAAATTGCCAAATACCACCTGCTGAATCCAAAATGGCACATGGATTCATGCCTTGGCCCGTTCCAGGGACCCGACAAGGGTCATTCCAAGAGCCAATCGTCACATATATATGCTTTTTACCTTGATCAAAGACGAAGGGTTTGGCATTATCCCGACCATGATCCGGTAATCCATCCACTATCGTATCAAATTTATTGGGGTCCAAAATTTCCCCATTTGCATTCAAAGCATAACGAAATACCCCCTTATTAGACGATGCATAAAAATATTCGCCATCAATCATGATTCCTGTACCGGTATAGTTTCCGAAGGCCTTCAAATCTTCGAATACACCATCTTGATCCGAGTCTTTTAATTGGACTATCCCATTACCCTCCTTTAATTTGGATAATTTGGCATAAACAATTCCTTGTTTGGAAACAGTGATGTGACGGGTTGGACCTAAGTTTTTGGCAATTTCAGTAACAGAAAAGCCAACAGGCACCTTAATTTCTTGTGCAAAAAGCATGTAGGGAACCATCATGCCAAAGAGCAACATTCTTTTCATAAAAAATTGATAGGTTTAGAAATCACAAGGTAGTATTTAATTACAAAATCACTACACCGAATTAATGGGTACTATTCCATTTTTCTCCGCAAGCGCGCAACCGGAATTCCCAATTGCTCCCTGTATTTTGCTACGGTGCGACGTTTGACGACAAAGCCTTTTTCGGCCAACAAGCCTTCTAGGTCCTCATCCGAATAAGCATGGCCTGCAGGTTCATTAGCGATTAATTCCCGCAAGATATTTTTGACCTCCCGCGTTGAAAAATCCTCCCCTGATTCATGCGTAATTCCCTCTGAAAAGAAATATTTCAAAGGATACATGCCAAAATCAGTCTGCACCGATTTTGCCGAAACGACCCGAGAAACGGTTGAAATATCCATTTCAATCGCTTCAGCAATTTCCTTCATGCGGAGCGGTTTCAATTTGGACTCGTCCCCCGTTAGAAAAAAATCATATTGTTGGCCTACAATACTCTCCATCGTCTTCAACAACGTTCCCTGCCGTTGCTGGATTGCCTGAATAAACCAGGAGGCAGAATCCAATTTGTGTTTAATAAAAGTAACCGCTTCTTTGACCTCTTTTTGCTGTTTATCCCCCTTTGAATAGGTTTGGAGCATTTCCTGAAAGGATTTACTCACACGCAATTCAGGTGCATTTTTTCCATTTAATTTAATATCCAATTTTCCATCGGCTTGACTGACGATAAAGTCTGGTTGCAGAAAGGGGGCCACCTCTCCTGCCTCACTGCCTCCTGGTTTGGGATTTAAATGCGTGATAATTTTAATCGCTTTCTTCAACAATTCTTCTTCAACGGTTAGTTTTTGTTGGAGTTGGCTATAGTGCTTCTTCGAAAAATCATCAAAATATTGATCTATCAACCGGATAGCTACTTGCAATGCCTGATCATCTACAATATGCTTCCGGTGCAATTGGATAGACAAACATTCTTGTAAATCCCGGGCACCAATTCCAGCAGGATCTAATTGTTGGACTTTTAAAAGCACCGATTCAACTTCTTGAAAATCGGTCTCAAAACCCACCGTAAATGCTAAATCATTTACAATACTTTCAATATTCCGACGCAAATATCCATCGTCTTCTAGCGACCCAATTAATTGTTCCGCGATAATTCGCTCTCGATCACTTGAAATGACAAAGCCAATTTGCATCAACAAAAACTCTTCTGCGCTGGGGACAGTTGGCATTGGCCTGTCACGCATTTCCTCGTTGGGGTCATACGAATCTCCCGCCATCTTATAGCCCGCATAATCATCTTGCAAATAATCATCGATAGACATTTCGTCATTGACTAAATCATCTACCGTCTCGCGATCTCCAATTTCCTCCAAGCGCTCCTCTGAAATTCCTTCTTCCAAAGCGGGGTTTTCCTCTAATTCCGCCTCGATCCGGGCAGCCAATTCGGCTGTAGGAATTTGCAACAACTTGATCAGCTGAATTTGCTGAGGAGAAAGTCGCTGCTGTTGCGATAAATTGATGGATAAACCTTGCATTAGGACGTAAATTTAAATACAAAAATAATTGAAAAAATTCGGTTTTTTTGTGGTATTTTTGAGGCTTATTGCGCCCATTACAGGGCTACTGAGAATCATTTATGCAAATTAAAGAAATCCTTTCCTTATTCCCATCCAATCAAAACCTTGTCATTAAGGGATGGGTTCGTACCAAACGCGTTTCAGCCAATGTAGCTTTCATTGCCTTAAACGACGGTTCAACCATTCACAACATTCAGGGGGTCGTATCAGACGGGGCTGTTTCAGAAGAAACATTGAAATTAGTAACGACAGGTGCATGTATTGCCATGACTGGTACCTTAATTCCTTCACAAGGACAAGGACAGTCTGTTGAGTTACAAGTTAATTCCATTGAAGTTTATGGTGTCGCTGACCCAGAAAAATATCCTTTACAACCGAAAAAACACTCCTTGGAGTTCTTACGCGAAATTGCGCATTTACGTCCTCGAACAAATACTTTTTCGGCCATTTTACGTGTGCGCCATGCATTAGCCTATGCCGTACATACCTATTTTAATCAAAACCAATTCTTCTATTTGCACACACCTATTATCACGGGATCGGATGCGGAAGGCGCAGGAGAAATGTTCCGAGTAACAACATTACCGGCAACGAATCCTCCTTTGACTGAAGATGGGAAAGTGGATTACAAAGAAGATTTCTTTGGAAAAGAGACCAATTTGACGGTTTCAGGCCAATTAGAAGGAGAATTAGGCGCTATGGCCTTGTCAAAGGTTTATACGTTTGGCCCAACTTTTCGTGCGGAAAATTCGAATACAACGCGCCATTTAGCCGAGTTTTGGATGATCGAACCGGAGGTTGCATTCAATGAATTAGAAGACAACATGAATTTGGCGGAAGACTTCACCAAATTCTGTATCAAATACGCTTTGGAGCATTGTGCAGATGATATTGCGTTTTTAGAGAAGCGCCTATTGGACGAAGAAAAAACAAAGAAAAAAGAAGAACAATCGGAATTATCACTCACCGAAAAGTTACGATTTGTGACAGAGAATGATTTCGAGCGCATTACTTATACAGAGGCAATCAATATCCTCTTGCAATCCAAAACCCATAAGCAAGGAAAATTCCAATATCCGGTCGAATGGGGCATCGATTTGCAATCAGAACACGAGCGCTGGTTAGTTGAAAAACACTTCAAAAAACCCGTTATCTTAACGAATTACCCAAAAGACATCAAGGCCTTTTACATGAAGTTGGACGAAGATGGCAAAACCGTTCGTGCCATGGATGTCTTATTCCCGGGTATTGGTGAGATTATTGGAGGTTCCCAGCGGGAAGATGATTACGAGAAATTATTGCAACGCACAAAGGACGTAGGCATCGAGGAAGAATCGATCTGGTGGTATTTGGAAACGCGTAAATTCGGGTCCGCACCACATGCGGGCTTTGGATTAGGCTTTGAGCGTTTGGTATTATTCGTGACAGGAATGAGCAACATCCGTGATGTGATTCCATTCCCAAGAACACCTAAAACTGCTGAATTTTAATGTTTTTCAAACAAGTAAATCAAAGTATAGGGCATGCCATTGATGGAATTATAGATCTCATCAAACGCGAAAGAAATGCCAAAATACACTTGGCGGCTACTGCCCTTGTGATTTACGTAGGATGGAAATTGGATTTTGTTGCACAAGAATGGATTTGGATTAGTTTGGCTGTTGCCTGTGTTTGGGTTGCGGAATTGATAAATTCTGCCATCGAGCGACTAACTGATTTGGTTTCCCCAGAACACCATCCTTTGGCCAAACAAGTTAAAGATTATGCAGCAGGAGCTGTTTTAATTATGTCGCTTTGGGCTATTATTGTATTTTGCCTGATTGCATTACCTCATCTATGGGTGTGGTTAACATTTTCAAATTAATATGAAAGAATACGGATCGAGTGTACAAAAATTGGTCAATTACATCATGACCATCGCCGACCGCGAGCAGCGTACTAAATATGCCTTTATTATGGTGGATTTGATGAAACAAATTCATCCCAACATGAAGGATAACAGTCAAGATTATTCCAAAAAGCTTTGGGATGACTTGTTTATTATGTCCAACTTCGAATTGGATGTGCAGGGACCATTTCCTCCCCCATCACCGGAGTCGGTAGGTAAAGCACCTCGCAAGGTGGCATATAACCAACATCATTTAAAGTTTAAACATTACGGCCGCAATGTGGAATTGTTAATTCTCCGGGCGATCGCTGAGGAAAAACTGGAAGACAAAAAGATCCTCGTGGCTTATATCGCACGTTTAATGAAGGGTTTTTATGTCACCTGGAATAAGGATACCGTGGACGATTCTGTTATTTGGCAGAACATCAAAGACATGTCGGAAAACCTATTAGGAAGCATCGTCGATGAATTATCCCAAGAGACTTTAGGGCATGCAAAGGTGGCCAATAACGCTCGAAATGCGTACAATGCCCCTGAATATCCGAACAACAATAATAACCGGAACAATAATTTCCGCAAGAACAATAACTTCAGAAATAACAACAATCGTAATAACAATTACCGAAAAAATAAGTAAGATTTATGGCATCATTTAAGGTAACCGGTGGCCGCCGGATGAAGGGTGAAATCACTCCTCAAGGAGCAAAAAACGAAGCATTGCAAATTTTGTGTGCCGTGGTATTAACAGCTGAACCTGTTACCATCCATAACATACCGAATATTCGTGATGTCAACCAACTCATCGATTTATTGGGTGACATGGGCGTCAGCATGCGTCGTTTATCTGAAACCAGCATTGAATTTGATGCCTCACAGGTCAACATAGATTACTTAGAGTCAGATACCTATAAGAAGAAAGCAGCTGCACTTCGTGGTTCGGTCATGTTATTAGGACCCACGTTGGCGCGCTTTAAAAAAGGGCGTATTCCTTCACCAGGCGGAGACAAAATTGGTCGCCGACGATTAGACACCCACTTTTTCGGCTTCATGAAATTAGGTGCTGAATTTAATTATAGCGCTGAAGATGGCGGAATTTATGAAGTTGACGCATCCCACTTACATGGAGCCTACATGCTTTTGGATGAGGCATCGGTTACTGGGACAGCGAACATATTAATGGCAGCCGTCCTTGCGAAAGGCACAACAACTATTTACAATGCCGCTTGCGAACCCTATTTGCAACAATTGTCAAAGATGTTGAACCGCATGGGGGCTAAAATCTCGGGCATTGGTTCCAACTTATTGGTTATTGAGGGAGTCGAGGTATTGCACGGAACCGAGCATACAATGCTTCCAGATATGATTGAGATCGGTTCATTCATCGGAATGGCGGTCATGACGCAGTCGGAGATTACGATTAAAAACTGCCAAATTCCTGAACTTGGGATCATTCCTGACGTATTCAAGAAATTAGGTATCAAAATGGAATTTCGTGGTGATGATATTTTCATCCCATCTCAAGAACATTATGAGTTGGAAAACTTCATCGATGGATCGATGTTGACCATCTCCGATCACCCATGGCCTGGCTTCACGCCCGACTTGCTTTCCATCATTTTGGTAACAGCCATCCAAGCGAAAGGCACGGTTTTGATACATCAAAAAATGTTTGAATCCCGTTTGTTCTTCGTGGATCGTTTGATCGAAATGGGGGCCCAAATCATTCTTTGCGATCCACACCGCGCTACGGTCGTGGGTTTTGACCGCAAACAAACCTTGAAAGGCATTCGCATGTCATCTCCGGATATTCGTGCGGGCGTTTCCTTGTTGATCGCGGCCATGTCGGCAAATGGCACCTCCATCATTGACAACATCGAGCAAATTGACCGGGGTTACCAAAACATCGATACGCGTTTAAATGCGATCGGCGCGGAAATCGTTCGTATTTAACATGTCATTATTTCCTAAAATTAGACAGACCGTCCAATTGGCCTTACCGATCGTAGTGGGCGAATTGGGCGTCATGTTAATGGGCCTAGCCGACACGATTCAGGTAGGCCAAATGTCATCTGGTGCCGCAGAAAGTTTAGGCGCATCCGGTATGGCTGGAGCGATCTTTTTCACGGTGGCCGTTGTGGGAATCATCTGCCTACAAATCGTTTCCCCCATGATTTCCAAGGCAGTTGCCGAAGGCGATGAAACGGAATGTGGTAATTTATTACGGGCCAATTTGCGCGTTGCGACTTTATTGGGTATCGTTACTATTCTTATCACAGGAATTGTGGGTTGGAACTATGACCTGTTTGGTCAGACGGAGGCCAACAAAGCATTGACCCTCCCCTTTTTAGGTTTAATTTCATTATCTGTATTACCGATATTTTGGTTTATTGCCATGAAGAGTTTTATGGATGGACTCCAACGAACGACCGTTGGGATGACCATAACCATCGTCGCTTTAGCCATGAATGTTTTTGGCAATCATCTATTAATCAATGGCTTGTGGGGATTACCAGCATTGGGTTTATTTGGATCAGGAATTTCCACACTAATTTCTCGCTTATTTATGGCTGCCGTATTAGCCATTTATGTATTTACCCGGGATGAATTCAAACCTTATTTGCGTAAAGGACATATTCATGTTCAAAAAAATGTATTAGAAAAGAACATTCTGCGCATAGGCATCCCTTCCGGAATGCAGGGTTTCTTTGAGATTGCAACCTTTGGAATGGCGGTTGTGATGATGGGTTGGATTTCCGTCACAGCACAAGCGGCACATATCGTAGCCATCAACATGGCTTCCATCACCTACATGATGGCGACGGGCATTGCCGTAGCTGGAGGAATCAACGTGGGAACGGCTATTGGCGAAAGGAATCGTTGCGAGATCAAACGATCTGGCCATGCGGCACTCATCTTATCCGTGTTATTCATGGGTATTTGTGCCCTTGTCTTTTACTTCGGTCGGGAATATTTAGTACGCGGTTATACACAAGACCTCCCTGTGATCGCGATTGCGGTAACCTTAGTGGTTTGGGGAGCAATCTTTCAATTATTTGATGGAATTCAGGCGGTATCCCTCGGTTTGCTTCGTGGTTTGCAGGATGTCAAAATCCCAACGGCCATTACGGTTTTCTCCTATTGGGGCATGGGCATCCCGATTTCGTATTATGTTGGAATCTATTTAGGCGTAGGAGCCGTCGGCATTTGGATGGGATTAACCGCGAGTTTGGTTTGTTCGTCTATTTTACTTTCCTGGCGATTTTATGCACGGGCGAAGTCGATCGATTTGGAATCGTTGACAGTGGAGTAGTAAATACCTACAAAGCCACACTTTGAGTAATATTTTTTCTAATTTCCTAAGTATAATAAATTCAATTTGACAATTGTTGGGAATTTATGAAAGCAATTTTCTCATTAATATTTCTGTAGTATTCAGGATAATATTCCTTAAGCCATTTCCCTGAAAGCTCGGGGTATAATCGTTTATACCCTCCGTGAAAATGAACAAAATCAAAGTTCCTATAACCTGAATCAATTTTACTTTTTTGATAATCAAAATCTAAATTAAGCGTTGATTTGACCAATTTATTGACACATTTTAATTCAATTCTTGCCGTTTCATAAAAACAATACTGTTCATAAAAACAATTTAAAAATGATTTAGTAGTACTGTCTACATTTCGAAGAAACGGTATATTTAACTTTAGATTGTTAAAGGAATTTTGAGCATATCGATTGAAAAAATCATAATCATAGCCACCGGTAATACCCAAATTATAATCATTGTACACAAAGTTACTTTGTGCTATTATTCCTTTAAATTCTGGAGACATATTTATCTCGTAATTTAATATTTTATGAATAATCGTACTGTAACGCTTGAGAATACAATCATCATAATGAAATTCAACGAACAAATCATGTTCTAATTTATGCATATCAAAATGTTTACCTAAAACTACATCAACATCGAAATGGACAAAAGGTTCTTTTATCCCAGCATAGGTAAGTAATTTTCCTGTTGACCAAAGATCAGAAGGAAACTCTTCAATCGCATCCATATCAGTAGAACAGGAATCATAAGGAAATTCAAAAAAATCTATCCATGCTTTTTTACCTTTCTCATCAGTATTTAAATGAACATGAGAAAAAACTTCCTTGAGGCTAAGCAATGAAAGCGCCCATGTATATATAAATTGGCTCTCATTGAGAAAGCCTCCTTGAGATCTAGCTTCAAATGAATTTGCAGCTGGAAAAGCAAATGGCTTAGACCAAAAAGATTGAATAACCTTCATAAAAGACTTGCCATAAAAAATATGATTAAGAAAAAAAAGCTAATAATAAGTTTTGGCATCAATTTTTGCTTCAATTCTACACCAAATAAAAAAACAGAAAAAACAATCGAAATAATATCTGCAATTCGACTATATCTATGAAAATTTGTAAGCTCAATTTGGTTTAAAAAATTTGGTGAGGTCGCATCTAGATTCGATATTTCATCTATCAAAAAGATCCAAATGAAACCGAATTTAAGTATTTCAGAAGTGATCAGGATAATAAAAAAAATATGAAATGCAGGCATAAACATGTCCAATTTCAAATCATGAATAAATAAGTTTGAACCATACCAAATCACTATTAATATACAATTGATAAACAAGCAATTAAAAGTTGTTGAAAAAATAATTGAAAAAATAGCAGTTATGCGAGCAACCATTAAGCCTTCATTTGACATGCCCTGGATTAACACTTCTGTTGCTATAATTGAAAAGATTATTTTCAGAATTAAAAACAGAAAAGCACTAAGTATTAAAGATTTCATAGCGATTGATAATTATAAACTCTTGATAGAATAAGTCTCAATAATGGCCGCAAATATCAATAACACAAAAGGGAAAAGAATAGATTTTAGTGAAGGTAAATCTGATACGATTTCTTTGTTTGAAATTGAATTTAAATTTAGGACAAAATTAAATCCAGATAATCCATACATTACAAACAAACAAAATGATATTATTTCAAAGGGAACGTGTCCAAATAGCTTAATCAGAAGTTCAAACTCCAAAACTTCATGAAGCTGTAATTTTGTAATTACAAATAAGGCCATACCAAATAAGTAACCATTAAAAATTAAAATAAAAACTGTCATTAAACCCGCGGTCGCATAGCCCATATAACAACAGAGCAAACCAACAGCAATATTCGTTTTGAATAGATAAGAAAACACTTCCCAAAATGACATAGATTTATATACTGAACTAACAGCTTGATCCGCAATCGGGACAATATATGTTAAATTGCTAGCTAGAAATACACCTGAAATCCAGAAAAACAAACAAGTATAAAACCGGAATATATTACTCATTTGAAAATGTTTCCTCAATAAAAAGTAATCTTTGTTCGAGTGTAGGATGTGAAATTGACTTGACTTGAAGCTTCCCTCCCGTTATTTCATTTAACTTTTCAAGGGCTTTCATAATACTATTTTTTCCAACAATCTTGGCAGCAAATTTATCAGCGTCATGCTCCATTATTCTCTGAAAGAACCCCAATATTTCATTAGATAACACTAAAAGGAGACCGAATGTGATTCCTTTAACAACCCATCCAATCTTATGTAGAAGAAAAAATGGCAAAATCATATGATTATAAATAATCATTATAATTATCTGAATTATGATCATGATGAGCATCAAATAAAATAGATGATGCTTTTTTGTATGTCCTAATTCGTGTGCTATTACAGCTTTTAATTCGTCATTAGTTAAATTCTTTAGTAAAGGCATACCAATTAAAATAATTTTCGAAAAAGGAAGTATTCCAGTTGCAAATGCGTTGATTAACTCACGATTCACAATTCGAACCTTAACGGCATAATTCATTTCAACTTGAATAATTTTTTCCATATCCTTATTTTCTTCATATCTACTCG
>JACCDU010500218.1_pt1 | contig 10782 bp, 9 predicted proteins | sample 7446081 | NCBI WGS metagenome assembly JACCDU01 (sample SAMN15323447, study PRJNA562643) | freshwater metagenome | isolation source: river surface water | place: USA:Blue River Watershed | collected 2017-08-17
CTCGCCGTGACCCTCCAGATACACCGGGGTGATGACGGTGATGTCGGGCAAATGCGTGCCGCCGTGGTACGGGTCATTCAGCACAAACACATCACCCGGCTGCATGCGGCCTTTGTTCTCCTGGATCACGGTTTGGATGCTCTCGCCCATGGAGCCCAGGTGCACCGGCATGTGCGGCGCGTTGGCGATCAGATGGCCTTCGGCGCTGAACAAGGCGCAGGAGAAGTCCAGCCGTTCCTTGATGTTGACCGAGTAGGCCGTGTTTTGCAGCTGTAAGCCCATTTGCTCGGCAATGTTCATGAACAGGTTGTTGAACACTTCGAGCAGCACCGGGTCGGCCTGCGTGCCTGCGGCGTGCTGCACGGCACGGGCTTGCACGCGCACCAGCAGCAAGTGGTCCAACGCCGTCAGACGTGCCTGCCACCCCGGCTCCACCACGGTGGTGGCGTTTTTCTCGGCAATGATGGCGGGGCCGTTGATCACATCGCCCGGTCGCATGTCTTCGCGAACCACCAGCGCAGCGTCCTGCCACTGGGCCACGCCTTGCGCGTTGGCGGCATACACCCGCACCGTGTCGCGGCGCGGCACTACACGCTCGGGGTGCAAGGTGTTCACGGCCTCTTCGGGCGCATCGCCGGGCAGCACGGCCTCGACCGACACCGCCTCGACCACCAGGGCCTTGCCCTGCATCAAAAAGGCAAAGCGTTGGCGATACGCCGCTTCAAAACCGGCCACCAACTGGACCTGATCGCCCCAGGGCACGACCAGCGCCGAGTCGGTGCCTTCGTAACGCAAATGCACGCGTTGGCGCAGCTCGATGCGGTGGGCGCTGCCCGCATCCCCACCCATTTGCGCCAGCAAAGCCTGACGGGTGGATTCACCCAAGGCCTGCAAACGCTCGGCCATGAAGGGCATGGCCGCTGCATCCAAGCGTCGTTCCACAGATTCCTCGCGCATCACGTTCTGGTCCGCCAGGCCCATGCCGTAAGCCGACAGCACACCCGCCAGCGGGTGCACCAGCACCTGCGACATGCCCAGCGCATCGGCCACCAGACAAGCGTGCTGGCCGCCCGCGCCGCCAAAGCACTGCAAGGTGTAGCGCGTCACGTCGTAGCCCCGCGCCACTGAAATTTTCTTGATGGCGTTGGCCATCTGTTGCACCGCGATCTGGATGAAACCGTGCGCCACATCTTCGGCGGCGCGGCCGGTTTGCGCGGCCAGTTTTTGGAAGTGCCCGCGCACCACTTCGGCATCCAGCGGCTGGTTCGCCTCCGGCCCAAAAACCGAGGGGAAAAACCTCGGCTGCACCTTGCCCACCATCACGTTGGCATCGGTCACGGCCAGCGGCCCGCCCCGGCGGTAACTGGCCGGGCCGGGGTTGGCCCCCGCACTTTGCGGCCCCACACGAAAACGCGCACCGTCATAGGCCAGCAGCGAACCGCCGCCTGCGGCCACCGTGTGGATGCTCATCATGGGCGCGCGCATGCGGACCCCGGCCACCTGGGTTTCGAACTCGCGCTCGAACTGCCCGGCAAAGTGCGACACATCGGTGGATGTGCCGCCCATGTCAAAACCAATCACCTTGTCATGCCCCGCCAGCTGCGCCGTGCGGGCCATGCCCACAATGCCGCCCGCCGGGCCGCTCAAAATCGCGTCCTTGCCCGCAAACACCTGGGCGTCCGTCAGGCCGCCCGAAGACTGCATGAACATCAGTTTCACACCCGGCATTTCGCTGGCCACCTGGTCCACATAGCGGCGCAGGATGGGCGACAAATACGCGTCCACCACCGTGGTGTCGCCCCGGCTGACCAGCTTCATCATCGGGCTGGTCTGGTGCGAGGTGCTGACCTGCGTGAAGCCGACTTCACGCGCCAGACGCGCCGCCACTTGCTCGTGCGCCGTGTGCCGCCAGCCGTGCATGAACACCACCGCCACCGACCGCACCCCTTGTGCATGCGCCTTGGCCAATTGGGTGCGCAAATGGGCTTCGTCCAAAGGCTGCAAAACCTCGCCATCCACCGCCACACGCTCTTGCGCCTCGACCACCGCGCTGTAAAGCAATTCGGGCAGCACGATCTGGCGGTCAAACAAGCGCGGGCGGTTTTGGTAGGCGATGCGCAGCGCGTCACCAAAGCCCTGCGTGGTCACCAGCAGCGTGGCTTCGCCTTTGCGCTCCAGCAGCGCGTTGGTGGCCACCGTGGTACCCATCTTCACGCACTCGACCAGCTGCGGAGTGACTGGCTCACCGGGTTTCAAGCCCAGCAAATGGCGGATGCCCGCCACCGCCGCATCGCGGTATTGCTCGGGGTTTTCAGAGAGCAGCTTGTGCGTGACCAAGGTGCCATCGGGCCGCTTGCCCACCACATCGGTGAAGGTGCCGCCCCGGTCGATCCAGAATTGCCAACGGTTTTTGCCAGGTAAAGAAGTCTTTGATTCGGTCATGACAGGCTCACACATCCAGTTTCACAAAGAAGCGGCAGCACGCGCCGCCTGGTCATACATGCCCGAGAGCACACGCAGCAATCGGGCCAACTCGCCAATGTCGCGGTTCAGACCATCGTCGGCCTTGAGCGCGTCGATCAGGCAGCTCTCGCGGATCTCGCGGTAACGCTGCACAAATTGGCGCCCCTCGTCGGTGGCGGCATAGGTCACTTCCTTGCCGTTTTTTTGCGAAGCCACCACGCCCAAGCCCTGCAGCTTTTTCAGGGCGTAATTCACCAAATAGGTATCTTCGATGTTCATGATGAAACAGATGTCGGCCAGCCGTCTATCACGGGCGCGGTGCGTCACATGGTGCAGCACCAGCACATCCAGAGGCGTCAGGTCTTTGAGGCCCGCCGCGCTCATGCAGTGCACGATCCAGCGGTGAAAGGCGTTGCCCGCCACGATCAGGCCGAACTCGAACTCGCTCATCTCGGCGCTGTCGGGCGAGACCAGGTGGGCCGAGGACACGATGGGGCTGGCGGCTTTGTTGGAGGCTGAGTTTTTGCTGGGCATGGGCACACGCTTTCTGAGCAATGGTGAGAAAGTCTAGTCGCCATCATGACAATTTGCCAACAATTTGTTGACATTAAGGGAAATCACCGATCCCAAGCACGGGCAACTTGCCTACAGTGAACAACAGCCGATGCACCAGCTGCGTGCACATCACAGGCACAGCTTTTGCTGTGCTTCAAGGCTTGATCCCACCTTCTCAGGAGTTTTCATGAAACGTCGCGCCCTTCACCTCAGCCTCTTGGCTGGCTTGCTCGCCCTCTCCAGTTTTGTCTCGGCCCAAACCAAATGGGACCTGCCCGCCGCCTACCCGGCCACCAACTTCCACTCACTGAACCTGGCCCAGTTCGCCACCGACGTGGACAAGGCGTCTGGCGGCAAGCTCAAGATCACGGTGCATGCCAACGCGTCCCTCTTCAAAGCCCCGGAAATCAAGCGTGCCGTGCAGGGCGGCCAAGCCCAGGCCGGTGAAATTTTGCTGGCCAACTTCAGCAACGAGTGGCCCATCTATGCCGCCGACGGCCTGCCCTTTTTGGCCGACAGCTATGACGAAGGCATGAAGCTCTACAAAGCCCAAAAGCCCTTGATGGACAAGAAACTGGCCGAGCAAGGCATGGTGCTGCTGTACTCGGTGGCCTGGCCACCGCAAGGCATCTACAGCAAAAAGCCGCTCAACAGCGCGGCCGACCTCAAGGGCATCAAGTGGCGCTCCTACAGCCCCTCGACTGCGCGCATCGCCGAGCTGGTCGGTGCGCAGCCCGTGACCGTGCAGGCGGCGGAATTCACCCAGGCCTTGGCCACCGGCGTGGTCGAGTCGACCATGACGTCTGGCGCCACCGGTGTGGACAGCAAGCTCTACGAACACCTCAAGTACTACTACGACGTGCAAGCCTGGTTGCCCAAGAACGCGGTGATCGCCAACAAAAAGGCTTTTGACGCGCTCGACAAGGCCACGCAAGACGCGGTGATGAAAGCCGCAGCGGACGCCGAAGCCCGTGGCTGGGCTGAATCACGCAAGGTCAACGAGTCCACCCTGGCCACCCTCAAGGCCAACGGCATGACCGTCACGCCCCCATCGGCGCAACTCAAAGCCGACATGGCCAAAGTGGGCAACACCATGCTCAAGGAATGGCTGGACAAAGCGGGCGCCGAAGGCAAAGCCCTGGTCGACGCCTACAACAAGAAGTAAGCCCGCATGAGCACCAGCAGCACAGCCAGCGCAAGCTTTGGCAGGCGTTTTTTGGACGGTTTGTACCTCTTGGGGGGCAACCTGGCCGCCCTGTGCGTGCTGGCCATTTTGGTCTTGATGATCGGGGCCTCGGTGGGACGTGTGTTCGAGTGGCGCGTCTCCTGGGTCAACGACATCGTGGCCTGGCTGTGCGCGGCAGCGGCTTTTCTGGGCATGGCCTACAGCTTTCGCAACGGCGACTTTGTGCGGGTGACGCTGGTGCTCGAATCGGTGTCGGCCCCCGTGCGCCGCTGGCTGGAACTGGTCTCGCTGGCCGTGGCCGCCGTGGCGATTGGCTACCTGGGCTACTGGGCGGCGCGCTTCACCTGGGAGAGCTACGAGTTCAACGACATCGCAGGCAACATGGTGGCGATCCCGATCTGGATTCCGCAGATGAGCTTTGTCATTGGCTCGGCCATTTTGGTGATTGCCGTGCTCGACGAATGCATCTGTGTATTCAGGGGCGGCAAACCCAGTTATGTGGCGCGTGTCGAAGAGCGGCACGCCCGCGGTGATTTTTCAGAGGAGCTTTGATGGGCCTGCTTGAAATCGGAGGCCTGCTCCTCTTTTTGATGTTGTTGATGCTCAGTGGTGGCGTCTGGATCGCCATGACGCTGGCCATTGTGGGCTGGGTCGGTCAGGCATTCTTTACCAACACCTTGCCTGGCAAAAACCTGTTCTCGTCGTTCTGGGAAACCTCGTCCAGCTGGGAACTCGCGGCGTTGCCCATGTTCATCTGGATGGGCGAGATTTTGTACCGCACCAAGCTGTCCGAGCAGATGTTCGACGGCCTCTCGCCCTGGCTGTCCAAAGTGCCAGGCCGACTGATGCACACCACCATTCTGGGTTGCGGTATTTTCGGCTCCGTCTCGGGTTCGTCTGCCGCCACTTGCGCCACGATCGCCAAGGTGGCTTTGCCCGAGCTCGAAAAGCGCGGCTACGACCGCAACATCGCCCTGGGCTCGCTGGCTGCAGCCGGTGGCCTGGGCATTTTGATTCCGCCGTCCATCACCATGGTGGTGTATGCCGTGGCGGCCGACGCCAGCGTGATCCGCCTGTTCCTGGCAGGCTTTTTGCCCGGTTTCTTGCTGATGGGCCTGTTCTCGGGCTACATCATCTGGTGGAGCCTGCGCAATCCCGACAAAGTACCGCCGCCCGAAGCACCCACCACCTTCATGGAAAAAATGCGGCGCTCGGGCAGCCTGATCCCCTGCTCCTTGCTGATCGTGTTCATCGTCTGGGTGCTGGTGGCAGGCATTGCCACTGCCACCGAATGCGCAGCCTATGGTGTGCTGGGGTCGCTCGCCATTGCTGCCGCCGGACGCAGCCTGACCTGGGAAAACTTCTGGCAAGGCCTGGTCGGCGCCACCCGCGTCAGCTGCATGATCATGTTCATCCTGGCAGGCGCGGCCTTCTTGACCAAGACCATGGCCTTCACCGGCATCCCGCGCGAGCTGGCCGAGTTTGTGCACAGCATGAACCTCTCTCCCTTTGGTCTGATTGGTGTGCTGGTGGTGGTGTATCTGATTTTGGGCACGGCGCTTGACGGCATCTCGATGATCGTGCTGACCAGCGCGGTGGTGCTGCCCATGATCCAGAAAGCCGGGTTTGACTTGGTCTGGTTCGGCATCTTCATCATCATGCTGGTCGAGATCGCCGAGATCACGCCGCCCGTGGGCTTCAACCTGTTCGTGCTGCAAAACATGACCGGCATCGACAGCAACCGCATCGCCAAAGTCACCGTGCCGTTCTTTGTCTGCATGATCCTGGGCATTGTGCTGATCACGGTGTTTCCCGGCATTGTGACCAGCGTCCCCGATTTGTTGATGGGTGCGGCCAAGTAAATCAACCAGCACCAGCCTTCACTCCGGTAAGATGCCGCGCTGGCCTGACAAGGCATGAAAGAGTGACGGATGTTTAAAAATGTGATGGTTTACCGCATCGGCGAGGGCTTTGCCCCGACCCTGGCGGATGTGCAGGCGGCACTGGAGCCCGCCCAGTTTGTGGAATGTGGCACCAGCCAGGAAAAGTCCGTCGGCTGGATTCCACCCCGCGGGGAGGCCTACGGCCCGCTGGTCGAATCGGTTGGCGGTCAGTGGATACTCAAACTGATGATCGAGTCGAAAGCCGTGCCTGGCAATGTGGTGCGCCGCAAAGCCGACGAGCGCATCGCTGAAATTGAAGCAGCCACCGGCCGCAAGCCCGGCAAAAAAGAAAAGCGCGACATCATGGACGATGTGCTGATGTCGCTGCTGCCCCAGGCCTTCGCCCGCCAGTCCACCGTGGTGGTGTGGATGGACCTGGACAACCGCCGCCTGGTGCTCAACTCGGGCAGCCAGGGCAAAGCCGACGAAGTGGTCTCTGCGCTGATGAATGTACTGGGCGGTTTGTCGGTGTCATTGATCCAGACCGTGACCTCGCCGCAGGCCGCCATGACCCAATGGCTGCTGGCCCCCAGCGAAGACGAATGGCCAGCCGACCTGACGGTGGAGCGCGAAACCGTGCTCAAGTCCACCGGTGAAGACGCCGCCAGTGTGCGCTTTACCCGCCACCACCTGGCCAACGATGATGTGCGCAAACACGTGCTGGAAGGCAAGCTGCCCACCCAGCTGGCGCTCAGCTGGGACGGCCGCGTGGCCTTTGTGCTGACCGAGACCCTGCAGCTGAAAAAAGTGCAGTTCCTCGATGGCGTCATGGACGAATCGGGCACCGACAAAAACGAAGACCGGTTTGATGGCGACGTGGCCTTGTCGACCGGCCTGCTCGGTCCCTTGCTGGACAGCCTGGTCGAAGCCTTGGGCGGCGAGATGGAACTGGGTGCTGCACAGCCGCCTTCTGCCCCCGCCTCTGCTTCAGGTCCCAGTGCCGAAACAGACGACGACCCACCCTTCTGAGGCCTGAAAAAATCTGCCCAAGATGAGCCATGCACCGATCCGCTGAACACTTGGCGCTCGCGCGCTTTGCACTGCGTTGGCTGGGGCTGGCCTCGGTGATTGGGGTGTTGGCCGGGTCGGCATCGGCCTTGTTTCTCTGGGCACTGGATGGGGTCACCGCCTGGCGTGAATCACACCGCTACATCGTCTGGGGTTTGCCTTTCGCGGGCTTTGCTGTGGCCTGGGTGTATCTGAAGTTTGGTCACACCGTCGATGCCGGCAACAACCTGCTGATCGATGAAATCCACGACCCGAAAAAGACCGTGCCTTTGCGCATGGCACCCTTGATCCTGATCAGCACCGTGGTGTCTCACCTGTTTGGCGCATCGGTCGGCCGCGAGGGGACCGCCGTGCAAATGGGCGGCGCTCTGGCAGATCAACTGACCCATGCACTTCGCCTAAACAGAGACAGCCGCCGCATCGTGCTGATGGCCGGTATTTCGGCCGGCTTTGCCTCGGTGTTTGGCACCCCTTTGGCGGGTGCGATTTTTGCCCTCGAAGTTTTGGCCGTCGGCCGCATGCGCTACGACGCCCTCTGGGCATGCACGGTGGCGGCCGTGGTCGGTGATCAGACCACCTTGCTGTGGGGCATCCAGCACAGCAGTTATGCGGCTGGCACCATCCCCCCACTGGAACTGTGGAACCTGGGTGCAGCCGCCACAGCAGGTTTGGTGTTCGGCGGGGTGGGCCGCTTGTTTGTCCACGGTGTGCACAGCACCGGCAGCTGGATGAAGCAACACATCGCCTACGCCCCCATGCGGCCCTTCGTTGGCGGCATCGTGCTGGCCAGCGCCTTGTGGTTTCTGGACGCTTGGCGTTATGCCGGTCTGGGTGTTCCAGTGATCGTGGAGGCTTTTGCGCAACCACTGCCTGCCACCGATTTTCTGGGCAAGATGGTCTTCACCATCGCTTCATTGGGCAGCGGATTCAAAGGCGGAGAGGTCACCCCCCTGTTCTACATGGGTGCCACCCTAGGCAATGCGCTGGCCCCCTGGCTCCAGTTGCCCTACCCCTTCCTGGCTGCACTTGGTTTTGTGGGCGTTTTTGCCGGTGCCGCCAACACACCGCTGGCCTGCACGCTGATGGCCATCGAATTGTTCGGAGGGGGCATCGGTGTCCATGCCTTGCTGGCTTGCGTCCTGAGCTACCTGGTTTCCGGGCACACCGGCATTTACAAAGCCCAGCGCGTCGTTCAGAAAAAACACTGAGGACACCTCGCGACTTGATGCAGGCCCTTGCTTCAACTCAAGGCAGCCACTGCAAGGCCGCATGCAGCAACACCCCCACCGCGCCACCGACCAATGTGCCATTGATGCGGATGAACTGCAAATCACGGCCGACGCTGAGCTCCAGCGCGGTCACCAGTTGCCGGTCATCCCAAGCCTTGATGGTGCTGGCAATGTGCGCGGTCACGCCGCTGCGCAAACGGCCTGTGGCATGCGCCATGGCCTGCATCACATGCTCATTGACCGAATCACGCAAGCCTGCGTCAGAGGCCATGCGCTCGCCCACAGCCTGCAAGGCCCGTGCGGTGTAGCCGGCCAAGATCGAATCCTCCTTGTCCAGATCCACCATCAGGCGCTGCTTGATTTCAACCCACAAGCCCGCCACAAATTGACGCGTGGCCGGATCCTGGACCAGCCTGTCCTTGACGGCATTGAAATCCGTTTGCAAGACCTCATCCGCTCGCAAACGGGTCATGCGGTCCTGCACCCAGGCCGAATACTCCGCACGCCACGGGTGCGCCGGATCCTGCAAAACGGCCTGCAATTTATCCAGTGCCGAGTGGGCCAGCCGTTGCGACAACGCGTCGGCCATCTTCTCCACCGACACACTCGGGATGATGTTGAGCATCTGGTAAATCTTGGGGTATTCGCTCTGGATGAAATCATGGATTTCAGTGCCCACCCGCGCACGCACGGCGGGCTTGTCCAGTTGCTGCGCGAGTTTGTGCAAACCCGCATCGAGCACCTCCTGGTGCCTGTCGTCCTGGGTCACCAGCGCCAGCACTTCCCCCAAGGTCGACGCGGCATTCCAACGCAGCGCTTGCGCTGACAACATCTCGAACAGCGCTTTCTGAATCCGGTCATCGTCCAATGTTCTCACCAGCCCCAATACCCACACCCGAGCCTCGGCCACAAACTGGTTCACCCGTTTGGGTTGTCTCAAGCCATCGGCCAGGTGCTGGGCCACATTGAACTGCCCAACCAGATCCATCAACTTGTCGCGGCTCAAAAAATGATCACGCACAAAGACCGCCAAACTGTCGGCAATGCGAGGCTTGCTACGGGGAATCAAGGCTGTGTGCGGAATGGGCAAGCCCATCGGCTGCCGGAACAAAGCCACCACCGCAAACCAATCGGCCAAAGCACCCACGGCAGCCGCCTCGCAAAAAGCCTGGATCCAAGGCCACCCCCCGCCATGGCCTCTCATGGTCTGGCTGAGCACCAGACCACAGACGGCCAAAGCAAACAGCGCAAAAGCCAACCCCTGCATCTTGCGCAGGTCTGTCCGTTTTTGCTGCTCCGATGCTTCAGGCCTGAGTTCGGTGGCCTCGTTGTTCATGGTCCATCCTCGTGAGTTCTGGTGCACAGCTTATGCCATCTTGCGGTGTGATGCCGCAGTTCGGTCACACCACCAGTCCCCCGAGTTTGCGCTAACCACCCCCCCGTTGCGTACACAAGTCAAAACGCCGCATGAAGGTGTAACGCTCTGACGCACTCAGTCCCTGAAACCGAAAATGCATGCGCAAAACCGGCAGACGGATCAGGGCCATCACACGCGGCGGCAAGACCTGCCATTGCAGGCGCAATGAACCACGTCCTATCGTGACAAGCGCCGCATCGCCGTCACGCTGCCACGGGCAATCTCCAACAGCCACAGGCAACCACCCCAACCACTCGGCTTCGGTGCAACCCATGTCGCGCTGGAATTCTTCGGCGTAACTTGACTGCATGGTGCCGATCAACCACCGGCCACAGGCGGCCAGATGGCCAGCACATCACCTTCGGTCAGTGTGGTGGTGCCACGTGCCTCGGGCGCAATGTATTTGCCGTTCACCAGCACCAAATGCACCAGCTTGGGCGGCATGCCAAAGGGCTCGATGATCTGCTCGATGCTGGCATCCGACGGCACATCCAGGGTGATCTGGTTGCTGCGGCGTGCCTCGGCCGGCAAATAGTCCGTGAGTGTGGCGAACAGTTTGAAGGTGATGTTCATGCTGACATTGTCACCTCAGCGGCGGCGCGCATCCTGTGCCCCCGCCCACTGACCCTGCCCTTGGGCACAGGCCAGATAGGCATCCACCAGCCGGGTCGGGTCCTGCAACAAGCGGTCTTTCCACTTGCCCATTCGGATCTGACCTTCGACCAAACCACGCATCACGCCCACATGCTCGGTCCAACCCACGCTGTTGCAGCCGATCAGCACATCGTCCTTGAATTGCAGGCTCAGGTGACGGCCTGCGGCCTGGTCGGTCAATGCCGCATGCTCGCCCCCCGCCACGCCTTCCCAATTGCCAAAGCTGGTGGAGATCAGGCCCAGGGTGTCGAGCACGTTGATTTGCGTCACACCCTTGAGCGTGGTGTCTTGGCCGGCCATGTTGAGCGCGGCCACGCGGGCCTGCTC
>JACCDU010876784.1_pt1 | contig 10776 bp, 9 predicted proteins | sample 7446081 | NCBI WGS metagenome assembly JACCDU01 (sample SAMN15323447, study PRJNA562643) | freshwater metagenome | isolation source: river surface water | place: USA:Blue River Watershed | collected 2017-08-17
CGGCGTCTCGGCGCGGCGGACATCCACGCCTGGCTGCTGCGCTGGTTCAACCCGAATCCGACCTTGCTCGGCACCACTGCCGAAGATCGGGAACGCTTCTACGCGCTGACCCGCTACCCGGAAGAGCAGGAGGAGGGCGAGATCGAACTCGCCAGCGGCACCGACTTCGCGCAGCGCCTGTTCTTCGGCCAACCGCGCTCGGACGTGCCCAACGGCCTGTGGTTCTTCGACAGCATGCCGCATCGGGTGATCGTGATGGATCGCCTGCGCACGCCACCCGTGACCGGCCATCTGACGGGCGAGACGCGCAAAGGCGGCGATGCCATGAACGCGCTGTTCGACCAGATGCCCGAGGATACGGTGATGTGCCTGACGCTGGTCGCCACACCCCAGGACGTATTGGAGGCGCACCTCAACCACCTCGCCAGGAAGGCCGTCGGCGAAACCCTGGCCTCGGAGCAGACCCGGCAGGACGTGCAGCAGGCGCGCGGCCTGATCGGCAGCGCGCACAAGCTCTACCGCGGCGCGCTGGCGTTCTACCTGCGCGGCCGCGACCTGGCCCAGCTCGATGCGCGCGGTCTGCAGCTCGTCAACGTGATGCTCAACGCCGGCCTGCAACCGGTACGCGAAGAGGACGAGGTGGCGCCGCTGAACAGCTATCTGCGCTGGCTGCCGTGCGTGTTCGATCCGGCTGCCGACAAGCGCCAGTGGTACACCCAGCTCATGTTCGCGCAACATGCGGCGAACCTGGCGCCGGTCTGGGGCCGCAGCCAGGGCACGGGGCATCCGGGCATCACGTTCTTCAACCGCGGCGGCGGCCCGATCACCTTCGATCCGTTGAACCGTCTCGACCGGCAGATGAACGCGCATCTGTTCCTGTTCGGCCCCACGGGGTCGGGCAAGAGCGCGACGCTCAACAATATCCTGAATCAGGTGACGGCGATCTATCGGCCGCGCCTGTTCATCGTCGAGGCGGGCAACAGCTTCGGCCTGTTCGGCGACTTCGCGGCACGGTTGGGCCTCACCGTGCATCGGGTGAAGCTCGCGCCGGGTGCGGGCGTCAGTCTGGCCCCGTTCGCCGATGCCTGGCGCCTGGTCGATACGCCGAGCCAGGTACAGACGCTGGACGCCGATGCGCTCGACCAGGACCAGACCGATGCCGGCATGGCCGTGGAAGGCGATGAGCAGCGTGACGTGCTCGGCGAACTGGAGATCACCGCACGACTGATGATCACCGGCGGCGAGGACAAGGAAGAAGCGCGCATGACCCGCGCCGACCGCAGCCTGATCCGCCAGTGCATTCTCGATGCGGCACAGGACTGCGTAGCGGAGAAGAGCACGGTGCTGACCCGCGATGTGCGCGACGCGCTGCGCGAGCGCGCCCGCGATGCCACGCTGCCGGAGATGCGGCGCGCACGGCTGCTGGAGATGGCCGACGCCATGGACATGTTCTGCCAGGGCGTGGACGGCGAGATGTTCGACCGGTCCGGCACGCCGTGGCCCGAGGCGGACATCACCATCGTGGACCTGGCCACCTTCGCGCGCGAGGGCTACAACGCCCAACTCTCGATTGCCTACATCTCGCTCATCAACACCGTCAACAACATCGCCGAGCGCGACCAGTTTCTGGGCCGCCCGATCATCAACGTGACGGACGAAGGCCACATCATCACGAGGAACCCACTGCTCGCGCCCTACGTGGTCAAGATCACCAAGATGTGGCGCAAGCTCGGCGCCTGGTTCTGGCTCGCCACGCAGAACCTGGACGACTTGCCGAAAGCGGCCGAGCCCATGCTCAACATGATCGAGTGGTGGATCTGCCTGTCGATGCCGCCCGATGAAGTCGAGAAGATCGCGCGCTTCCGCGAACTCAACGCTTCGCAGAAGGCGCTGATGCTCTCGGCACGCAAGGAAGCCGGCAAGTTCAGCGAGGGCGTCATCCTGTCCAAGTCGATGGAGGTGCTGTTCCGCGCCGTGCCGCCCAGCCTCTACCTGGCGATGGCGATGACCGAACCCGAGGAGAAGGCCGAACGCTTCCAGTTGATGCAGCAGCACGGCATCAGCGAGCTGGATGCCGCCTTCCGCGTGGCCGAGAAGATCGACCGTGCGCGGGGCATCGAACCGCTGGCGCTGGGCACGTTGGCCTGACGGGAGCGACACGATGCGCATGCCTTCCTTCGCCCGCCGTCATCCCCGGATCGGTCTGCTGATCGTGGCGACGATTGCGGTGGCCTCGTGGATGCTGCTGCGCGCGCCGCATCCGGCAACCGAGTCCATGCCCCTGGCCGCCGCCGGGTCCGAAGCGTCGAAACCGGCTGGCCCGCCCTGGCTGTATGGCCGTGCCGATGCGCGCTTCACGGTGGTCGGGTACGCCGACCTGGAGTGTCCGTACTGCCGGGCCTACTTCCCCGCGCTCAAGCGCTGGATCGACGCCCATCCCGAGGTGAACTGGCAGTGGCACCACCTGCCGCTGTCCATGCACGAGCCGGCCGCGACCGCCGGGGCACGCCTGGCCGAGTGCGCGGGCGAGACCGGCGGACATGCCACGTTCTGGCAAGCCGTGGCGTGGCTCTACGCGCACACCCGTGGCGACGGCCAGGGCCTGCCGGAGGGCCTGCGCTATCCCGACCTCACGCCAACCATGCAGAGTTGTCTCGACAGCGATCGCCCCGATGCCGTCATCCGTGCCCAGGCGGCGGAAGCAGCACAGCAGGGCATCGCGGCCACGCCGGCCCTGCAACTGCGCGACCGCGAGTCCGGCAAGACCCTCCTGCTGCACGGTCCCGTCGAAGGCGATGCCTTGCTGTCGGCCATCGACCTGCTCGCCGCCGGCAGCACAACCGTAGCCGAACCCGCCCATTCCCCAGACATGCCCGCCGGCGTCGCCGGTGACATGCCCAGGTAGCCATCGATCTTCAAGGCTGCGGCGCGGCTTGTCCGCGTTGATCGAAACCCGTTCGCATCGCATCCCTTGACGCGAACAGCCATCGCATCCGCGGTGGTGGATGCCCGCTCGTCACCCGTTCCATCCCCATCGTCCCCAGGAGGGTTTGCCCTCCAGGGGCAGGCGCCCTCCGATCTCATCCATTGGAGGTTCGCCATGTCTCTTGTCATCGCCGACTCCTGCCCGGAGTCGCTCACCCTGATCGCCGCCCAGCACGAAGACTGGATCATCCGGCAGGCCATCACCCTGCTGGAGAACCGCGTGTTCAAGGCCGGTCCGGCGCTGGGCAGTCCCGCCGCCGTGCGCGACTACCTGCGCCTGAAACTGGTCGCGGAGCCGAACGAAATCTTCGCCGTCGTGTTTCTCGACAACCAGCACCAGGTGCTCGCCTTCGAACCGCTGTTCAAGGGCACGGTCGACCAGACTTCGGTGTATCCGAGGGTGGTGGTCCAGCGTGCGCTGGCGCTCAACGCTTCGGCGCTGATCCTGGCGCATCAGCATCCCTCGGGGAACACCGAGCCCTCGGCCGCTGATCGTGCGATCACCGAGCGGCTGAAGAGCGCCCTGGCCACCGTCGATGTCCGGGTGCTGGATCACTTCATCGTCGGCAAGGGCAGCCCGTACTCGTTCGCCGAAGCCGGCTTGTTGTAGTCCGCAGGCGTCCCTTTCGGGGGGCGCCTGTGCCTCTTGCCCCTCTCCACAAGAACTGCCGTGGAAAGTTCCGGTTGACACGTTCGCGATGCGCTCTGTCTGATGGTCACGACTTTCGGAAGCAGCTCACGAAACGGAAAAATCGTACACCAAGGCGCGTCATGTGCTTGCGCGCGAGCGCTCTCAAGAGGAGGGTTCCTCGTGCTTCCGAAACGCGCGCCAAAGTGCAACGTCATAGGCGATCTTGAGCAGGCCACAGGCCACCAGCGGCGCCGCCAGCCAGCCAGCGGCGAATAGGGCGCCGCCAATGGCGGGGCTCGCTGCGGCGGCGAGGCTTCTGGGAACGGCGGTGAAGCTTGCCGCTGCGGCGCGCTCGGCCGGCGTCACCACTGCCATGACGAAGGCCGAGCGTGTCGGCACGTCCATTTGCGATAGGGTGCTGCGCAGGAACAGCAGCGCGAGCGCCACCGGCAGGCTGTCGGCGAAGGCGGCGAGGATCAGACAGACGCTCGACGGAATGTGGGTAAACACCATCGTGTTGATCAGTCCAATATGGCGCGCCACCCACGGGGCGGCGAGCTGGGAGCCGGCCGACAGCAGCCCGGCCCAAAAGAAAAACTGGCCGGCGGCGGCGAGCGAGAGGTCGAAACGCTCGAACAGCCAGAGCGCAAGCAAGGTATTGACGATCAACCCTCCGGCGAAGGCGTCGACCGAGAACAGCGCCGCCAATTTGATCACGATGCCGCGCGAAGGCCCCAGCGGTTCGGGCGACGTCACCTGCTCATGCGCGCGGTGGTCCGGCAAGGCGCGATACAGGACGAAGATCGCGACGCCGGTCAGCCCGTAGGCGACGAACATCAGGCGCAACGCGTCGAGCTGGGCCAGGCCGGCATCGGTTAGCACTTGCGGGATCACGGTCGCCAGCGAACCGGTCGCGGCACACAAGGCGCCAATGAAGGTGTAGCGCGCGAACAGGAAAGTGCGCGTCTCGCCTTGCGCCGATTCGGCCAGCCGCGCGTGCTCCAGCGGCAGGAAGACGCTGACGTCGCCGGAGCTGGGGTTCATCGTACCGACGAAGGCGACGATCAGCAGTGGCCAGAAGGCACCTATGCCGCTTAGACCGGCCAGCAGCAGACCGGTGGCGGCCATCAGCCAAGCGGCGGCGAGCAGCAGCCGGCGCTGCCCGAAGCGAGGTCCCCACTGCCCGACGGCCAGGGTCGCCAGCGCCGATCCGAGCAGGGTGGCGGTGCTGATCAGCCCGACTTCCCACTTTCCCAACCCCAAGGCCAGCAGATAGACCGGCAGCAAAATGGCCACAAAGCCGTCGGTGAAGGCTCGCAGTGCTCGACCTATCAGCAGCAGGCGCGCCTCGGGCGCGGCGCCGGCGGGCACCAGCATCACTTCAAGCCGAGCAGGCGGACGACCTTCTTCTGCGGCGTGTCGGCGCACCAGGCGTAGAGCGCGTCGTACATCACCATGCCTACCTTCAGCATCTCGTGGTCGTCGGCGAAGTTGAGCGACAGCCCTTTCGAGATGGCGAGCAGGCCTGCCGCCTCCTTCGCCAGCTGCGGCTGGCCGCAGTCGGCGGCCCGCACGATCAGCGCCAACTTGTTCAAGGCCGGGTCTTCGAGTTTGTACTTCTCGATGAAGGCATCGAAACTGCAGCGGTCGCCGTGGTGGCCGAGCTCGACATTCGGCACGTCATAGGGGATTGCGCCGGTGTCGGCGGCGGCCTGCAGGACGTCGCCGGCCGGCACGTAGAGAAACTCGGGGGCTTCGTCGATGAAGCGCGTTACCAGCCAGGGGCAGGCGATGCGGTCGATCTTGGGGCGTTCGCGGGTGACCCATTTCATGCTCCGCCCTCCACCTTGGCAAGCGCAGCCTCGGCAGCTGTCCAGGACAGGTTCTGCATGAAGGCGTCCACATAGGCTGCGGCCTTGGCGCCGAAGTCCATGTGATAGCTGTGTTCGTACATGTCGAGGGCGACGAGCGGCGTGGCTCCGGCGAGGTTGTGTGCGTGATCGGCGGCCCAGGCGTTCACGAGGCGCCCGCGGCGCGGGCTCCATACCAGCAGGGTCCAGCCGGAGCCGCCGCCCTGGGCCTTGCCCATGGCAGTGAATTCGGCGCGCCACGCGTCCACGGAGCCGAAGTTCCGCTCGATGGCCAGCTTTAACGCACCGCCTGGGTCGCCGCCGGTACCGCCGAGGGAATCGAAGTACACCTCGTGCAGGATCATGGAACCGCTGGCGATCATCTCCTCGCGCTTGAGGCCGTTGATCTCGAATACCGGCGTCGCGCTCCAGTTCAATTCCGCCAGCTTCTGTTCGATGGCGTTGAGACGCTTGACCGCACCGCCGTAGTTGTTCTCCCAGTGGCTGACGATGAGTTTCTCGGACAGGCCGGTGAGTTTGGCCGGATCGCATGACAGAGGTTTCAGTTCGTAAGGCATTTAGGTTTCCTCAAGTAAGGTAGGACGAAGGCAGGCTCGATCAGGTTCAAGCTTGGCTCGGAAACACCAGCCACCCGGCCAATCCCGCCGCGAGGATCACGACGACGACGTTGAGCTTGTTCTTCCAGGCATAAAGGAATGCCAAGGCTGCGGCGAAGATCGACATGCCCACCGTCAGCGATGGAACACGATTGGCAGTGACCTGCGCCAGGTCGATGGTGGTTGCGCCGATCAGGCCGACTACGCCGGCAGCGACACCGTCCAGAAAGGCGTGCAGCCGTTTGTTCTCCACAACCGCCTCCAGCCGGTCGTAGAAAATCAACGAGAACGCAAAGGCCGGAAGAAAGACACCCGCCGTCATGGCCACCGCCCCGACCGGCCCCCCCGCCACATAGCCGACGAACGTGGCGAAGATGATCAGGGGGGCCGGTAGCACACCGGAAAGCGCCAATCCGTCCAGGAACTGCCCATCCGTCATCCATCCGCGCCCGACGGCGTCGTTGCGAACGAAGGGAATCGCCGTGTAGGCGCCGCCGAAGGTGAGCAAGCCGGCCTTCAGGCCCGACACGAAGATGAGCAGCACCGAAGCCTGGCCCTGAACGACCGTTTCCACCAGCTTCGCTGTCGGCGCAGCCCACAAAGCTATGGCCGCGGCCAGCGCCACTGCCGCCAGTGTCACCAGGAGTGCCAAGGCCCGATGATGCAGCACGAGCAGGGCGTACACAAGACCGCCCGCCGGCAGGGTGATCCAGAAGTCGACACGACCCATGGCTGCCAGCGCGCAAACGATGGCAATGGCCCACAACCAGCGATCGAGCAGGATGTGCTCGCCGATGCGGTGCACGGCACGCACGATCAGGGCGATCACGGCCGCCTGCACGCCAAGGAATGCCGCGCCCAGCGAGGTACCCACAAGTTCAATCTGGAAGTACAACCAAGACAGCGCGAACATCAGCAAGAATCCGGGAAGCATGAACCCGAGTCCCGCCAGTACGCCCCCCAGCCGCCCCTTCGCTCGGATACCCAAATGAACGCATATTTCGTGTGCTTCGGGTCCGGGCAGTACTTGCATTACCGCAAGCAGCTTGTTGAAGCGTTTGCTGGAGATCCAGCGTTCCTCGTCCACGAGCTCGCGGCGCAACATGGCGATCTGAGCTACAGGCCCGCCCCATGCAAGCAAGCCGAACTTGAGAAAGCGCACGAAGAGCTGCAGGTAGCTCATCGCTGGAGGGACGGCTTCAGTCGTAGCATCCGTCTGAGGACTGATCAGGGCGTTCACGTTGTTTTTTCCTCGTAACTTTTCAACAGCCAATCAAAAACTTCGCACGCGCGAACGAGCAACGCGTCGTCGTCGGATTCGGATGCTCTCAGGCCCGCGAGCAGCTGCTCGATGCCCGGCGCTTCCGGTACCGGCAGCCCGCCCACGTCCAGGCAATGCACCAGTTCGCCCAGGCGCGTCAGCGCTGGGTCATCCTCCAGGCCAAAACTCGCCAGCAGCGTCTCGAAGGTGACCTTGGTACCGACGTGGCTGAACGTCGCACCGTCGAAATCGAAGCCGAGCCAATCGGCTTTGCAGTCGGCGGGACTCGCCAGCCAGACGATGCTGGCCTTCGGGTCGATAAACCGGCGGATCAGCCAGGCCGAGGCGAGCCGGTCGACCCACGGACGGGCTCGCGTGGCCCAGACACGGCCCCGATAGTCGGCGCGCTCCAGTCGCGGAATGTCAGCCTGCCGAGGGGTCGGCTCGTCGGGAGAAAGTCGGCGGGTGAGCGCATCGCGCAGGTCGTCGAGCAGGCTCAAGGTCTGCCGCTGCGCCTCGCCGGGGAAGAAATCGATGCGCGCCACGTGCTCGAAGCGGCGCACGAGTGGCTGGAGCTTGCGCGCGGCGGCGGCGCCATCCAGGGATGCTAGGCTCCGCCCGAGTTCTTTGATCTCCTCGGCGATGCCGGCGTACTCCTCGCCGCGGTCGAACAGGGCGCGCAGGGTGGCCTCCTGGCCTTCCTCACACTCCGACAGACGATAGACCTCGCCGCTGCCCCCGGCCTCGACCGACTGCGCCGCCACTTCGTCCAGCGCCGTAGCGCTATCGGCCGAGTCGGGCAGCAGATAAACCCCATCCCGCAGCGTCGCGCAGCCCAGCGCCTTGACGGAGCGCCAGACGCGCATGCGGCCGGTCGATGCCTTGGTGGGCAGGCTGACAAATAGGGCAACAAAGCTCAAGCACGGGCTCCTTCGTCGTAAAGGGTGAGTGATGTAATAGATTATACAGCATGTTATAGATAAAACTAAATTAATGCTGAATCGTCAACTCAAGGTAACGAATGCAACGCTCCAAGCCGTCGATGCCAATTCGCTTGCATCGCGTTTCTTGGGCTCGCGGGCACCTCAGAGTCGCGCACCTGATCTCCGCCTCTGACAGAAGGAAAACACAACGCTCACAGCGGCGTAGGGCATGAAACCGGCAGGGGCCGAATGCGGTTTCCTTGTCGCGTCAGATCGGCACTTGAAGTCGACTGTGACCTTGATCGACTCCAAGGACGCCCGATATGCCAGCCCCCTTCTTCAAGGCTTCACCCCGGCTGCCGAACATCCGCATTGCCCCCGGACTGTGGGTAATGCTGTTCATGTTCACCCAGGCTGCAGCAGCCGATGTGCTCGTCGTCACCAACAGCCGTCATCCGGTGCAGGTCCCGGCCGGCGTGCGGATCATCGAGCTGGACCAGGCCACGCGCATCGAGGTCGAACTCGCCGCGCACCTACCGGCCGACCCGCAACAGGCTGCAGCCCTGGTGCGGCAGCGGTTGCATGACGGCGGCGAGGCCCTTCAACGCCGCATCGGCCACGCCTACCAAGGTGTCGCGGATGCCTGGGGACTGGGCATCGCCAAGATTCCCGCCGTGGTGGTCGATCGACGCTATGTGGTCTACGGCGAGCCCGACGTGTCCCGCGCCGTCGCGCGCATCAAGGCCTACCGGAGCACGCAGCCATGAGCCTCCTGCTGGCGTCCCGGCGTCTGCGCGCCACCGCCGCCTCGCTGCTGCTGGGCGCGGCCACATCGACGTTCGCCCTGGACACCGCCACCATCGTCTCGTCGGCGCTGTCCCCCGACTGCCTCGAATACCGCGTGGTCGGAATCTGCTACTGGCTGTACTGCACGCCCTTCGGCTGCTCGGTTCGCACTTCCGTCAAGGTGCGCCACTACGTCCCCGATGCGGTGGTGTCGAGCTACTCGAACACCGGCGAAAACCCGTGGCTGGAGGTCAGGGCGATGAGCATGCCCAACCCGACCGCCAAGGCGGGCGGTGACGGCACGACCAACCACGACAACGAGAACAACCTCGCCAAGTTCAAGAACGCCGATGTCATCGGCCATCCGGCCGGGCTGGTGTTCAGCCAGTTCGCCAGCGCCTCCGGCTACACCTGCGAAGGCGCTGGCACGGCCTTCATGCCGTATCTGCTGAGCACGCTCGACACGATCGCCTGGCGCTACAACATCCCGGAAGCGTTCTACCCCGAAGCGCTCATCCCCGGCCGGCGCGAAATCGGTACGCGCACCGGCCTGAACCTCTGGGGCAACGTGTATCCCCGCGGTGGCTTCCTGCACCAGACCGACGACCACAAGAGCGGCGCCGTGGTCGCGCAGCGCGCGGGCGACATCGTGACGCGCCGCAACCAGATTCACGTGTACCAGCCTCTGCTGGCCAACGCCCGCGACGGCTACTGGCCGGCCGGCGCGCTGATGGAGACCGACGCCTCGACGGGCAAGTGGCAGGAGCTGACGCCCACGCTCTCGAACAGTTGCGTGGTCTTCCCGCACAGCCGCACCCGCGTGCAGGCCCAGCAAGGCGACTACGCCTGGGCCTTGTGGCGGCCGTACTCCTGCTGCCGGCGCCGTGGCCAGGTCTTCCTCGGCAGCGTCGATTTCATGTGAGGAACCCACGATGACCGCCTCCCTCCGTCACTTCCTGCGCCGCGCGAAGTCGCCCCTGCGGGCCACGCTGCTCGTGGCGGCCATCACGCTGGTCGTCGGCGTCGCCTGGGCGCAGACCCGCATCGACCCCAATGGCGTGAACGTCAGCGGCAGCGTGATCGGCGACGACGTGCTCTACAGCATCGGCGGCGGCCGGGCCGTGTCGATGGGTGGTGCCGGCAACATGCAGAGCATCGGCGTCGGCGTCGGCTGGAACAGCAACCTGATCTGCGGCGACATGAGCATCACCACGACGCTGCAGAACCAGCTCAACGGCATCACCAACGGCTTCCAGACGATCATGAGCAACGTGATCCAGAACGCCACCAGCGCCGTGGCCTCGCTGCCGGCCCTGATCATCCAGCGCGCCGACCCGGGGCTGTACAACCTGCTCACCAACGGCATCCTCCAGGCGCGCCTGGATTTCGACCGCTCGAAGATGACCTGCCGGGCCATCGCCAATCGCATGGCGGACATGGCCGGAGGCCAGGCCGGCTGGGACCAGCTCGCCGAAGGGATGGCGCTGCGGGATGCGGTCAGCAGCACCGATGCCGTCTCCGCCATCGAGCAGGCCGAGTCCAACAAAGGGAACAACGGCGTGCCATGGGTCGGCGGCGGCAACGCGGGCGGCTCCGGTCAGAGTTCGATCAAGGTGGTCGGCGATGTGACGCGCGCGGGCTACAACCTGCTCAACGGGCGCAGCGCCACCGATACCTCGTCGATCGCGCGCAGCGCCTGCGGCAACCGCCTGACCTGCCAAAC
>JACCDU010331238.1_pt1 | contig 10774 bp, 14 predicted proteins | sample 7446081 | NCBI WGS metagenome assembly JACCDU01 (sample SAMN15323447, study PRJNA562643) | freshwater metagenome | isolation source: river surface water | place: USA:Blue River Watershed | collected 2017-08-17
AACAAAATTAGCGCCAATGAAGCCGGCACCACCGGTCACAAGAATGGTCATATCGATCTGCTTACAGAAAAGTGGGCCAGTGACTGCCGTCCTGACGGGCACCCATTATCGACCATCGATCCGGCGCGAAAAAGTCTGGCCCCCCTCGTAGGTCGGCGGCTTCAGCCCCGACATCAAACCCCAGTCGGAGCTGACTCCGCCGACCTGCAAAGCTGAGACCGCCAACCTGCAAAAAACAAAACCGCCCGAAGGCGGTTTGTGGCGATTAATTGGGATCTGACACCTATCATGCGATCAATGCGCCAAGGCCATGCCTTGCAAAGGCATGACTGTTTTCAAGATCGTCTGGAGCGCTGACTTTTCTGTCACCTTGAGGTCGTAGCTCTGCTGAAGATTGAGCCACGACTGCGCATCGCCGCCAAAGTAACGAGCCAGACGCAATGCCGTATCGGGCGTCACGCCACGCCTGCCCAGCACGATATCGTTGATTCGCGATGGCGTCACATGCAGCGCTTTGGCCAAAGCGTTAACACTCAGGCCCAAAGGCGCAAGATATTCCTCCTTGAGGATCTCCCCAGGATGAATAGCGCGCATTTGATTCTTCATACAAACTCCAAACTCAGTGGTAGTCCACGATTTCTACGTTCATTGGGCCGCGTTCAGTCCAGACAAAGCAAATGCGAAACTGCTCATTAACCCTGATGCTGTGCTGGCCTACACGATCACCGCGCAGGGCCTCCAATCGGTTACCCGGAGGCGAGCGCAAAAAATCCAACGTTGCCGCACTGTCAAGCATTTGCAGCTTACGCTCAACAACCGCCTTCATCGCATTGAAACGCTTGACTTTGCCACCCTCAAAGACAGCCCTGGTGTCAGCGCATGCAAATGAAATGATCATGTTTGCATTTTATACCGATAATCGGTAAACAGCAAGCCCCCCCTTTTTGCAAGCCTGGAAAAACCACCCGAGGGTGGTTGGCTGTTGAGGAGGGGTAGATCCGATAAGCGGCTTTAGCAGGCCACCGGCTTGTTCAGCCCTCCACCCCCGCTGGCTTTGCCTCATTCAATTGCTGCGCGGCGCTTCGCACCACGCCTCAATTGCACGAGGTTGAATTTGAAAAGCACTCCCAGCCCAAGCCAGTTCGTTTTGGAAAAAATTTCCCCCCAAGCGAGCCTATTTTGCTATTGTTTTTATATTTATTTACCAGCCAATCGATGGATCGGTGCAAGCCATGACGCTCTTGGATATATCTATTCACAGATCTATTCAAAGCGCTGCCTCACCACACAGACTCCCACTCACTGTTGCAGCACCAGTAGTGTGATTTCACTCGCCAAATTGCCCAAAATTGGGCCTGAGTCAGCATTCTGTTCTCGTGCGCGGCACGATCAAATGGTGCGGATTGGTTTGGCCCTATCTATTCAAATAGGCCTGGCGATGGCCAATGCAAACACCTCAAACCCGGTGCACAGGGCAGCCATCAAATATTGACAACGATTGAAAAACGGCAATAATTTCTGACATGAGCACTATGCAAAAGATCCGGCAAGCCATCGCAGACCAGCCCCAAGCTGCGGTGTTCTCCAGTGCCGACTTCTTGCCTGCAGGAACGCGTGCAGCCGTTGACCAGGCGCTCTTTCGGTTGATGAAGGACGGGATCATCGTGCGTGTGGCCAGAGGGTTGTACGCCGCCGAGGGTCAACCTGTGGATGCTCAAACGGTGGCCAGCGCCCTTGCACGCAAGACTGGCGAGCACGTGGGAGTTGCCCCCACCGCAGTGGCCGCTGGCGTGCTGGTTGTGCCCACCTCAGGCCTGTCACGCACCCTCAAGGCAGCGGGTCACACCGTGCAGTTCCAACGCATGAGTCAAAGGAAAGTCCAGCTCGCGGCCAGCCCCAAGGGCAGAGTTTTGCTTGCGCTGTGGACTAAGGGCATGAAAAACCTCACGACGCTGGAGATCCAGCGCGCCACGGGTGACTGGGCCGAAGGAGAAATCGACAGCTACGCAGCACTGATCCCGGCGTGGCTGCGCACCGCCGTTCAGCAAGCCAATGCGCCACGCAAGTCCGTCAAGATCGGTTTGTCAGGTGCGTACGACTGGTCCAACCCGAACATCCGGGACAACGCGCTGATCGGCAAGGTGCTGGAAAAGCATAAATTCGAGGACGTGGCACGGCTGTGCTTTTACTACGGTGTCCCCAAGGTCAAACGCGTGTTCAAGCGCCATGCGTTTGAGCCCATGACCACGGCCAGTGTGAGCCGGATGCTGAGCAACATCAGCAAAGGCCTGCGAGCCTCACAAAATCAGGAGCAGGAGCATACACATGCATAAGCTCAAACTGCAATTCATGCCAGAGGCGACACAAAAGAACTTTGCTCGCCTCAAGGATGACCCCAGACTGGCTGGCTTTACCCTGGTTGGAGGCACAGCATTGGCCTTGCAAATTGGGCACAGGATCAGCGAGGACCTGGACTTCAATATCTTTGGCCAAAAGTTGCCCATCAAGTCCATTGATGCTCTCCTGGATGAGTTGGCTGCTGCTGGTGCCGCAATTGAAAGCCTGATCACATCAGAACAAAAGCTGGGATTCAAGATCAATACGTCAGAGAACCTGGATCACTACATTCAGGACTACCTGATCGATGGTGCCAAGGTGACGTTTCATTCGCGCAATGAAGGTGATCGACCCAAAGCGCAAATTGACTTCCTGAAGTCAGCCCCCAAGGTGGCGGTTTCCAAGGGCGGATTTGATGTGCTGGGCGTCGATGGACTTCTTGCCATGAAAAGCATCGTCGTCTATGACCGCGTGAAGTCTCGCGACATCTACGATTTGATGGTCCTCACGCGAGACCACGGCTATACGCTCGATGATGTCTTCGCGGCCATCGACGCCTACCAACCCATCAGACACAAAGATCCCGAGCACTTCAAGTGCGTGGTCACTGGCGTGATGGCGTTGGACAAAGACGACGAGGGGTTTTCCAGCATCCATCTGAATGTGAAGATGGATGACATTTACAAGTACTTCAAGAAGCTGATCAACGAATATGAAATAAGGGCCGTTCAGCAACTGCGGCCTTAATTACGGCCTTGATTGCGTATTTCTGCATGGCGGGTCAACCATGGCAAGAGAGCAACGTGCCAGCCAGATGGCCTCGAAACATCCTCACCTGTGCTTGCGCAGCTCCAGCAGCTCTCCGATGGCTGTGGATAGCCTTCTCTCCAGCATGGTCTGGTACTTCATCATCCTGTCTGCGTCCTCGGCATTCATGTCCATCGAGCGCAGCATCCAGGACTTCATCTCTTCAAAACTTTGCACCACCGAGCCCACACCTGCAAAGCTTGATGCGAGTGACCTGATCTCCTGCAGGTCCTTGTTGACCGACTGGTGATAGCCAGCGTTGCCTGGAAACTTCTGGCGAAGGACTTTGCGTTTAGCCATCTCCTCAAGTTGCATGTCTCGACCCAACTGTCGCCACATTTCTTCGATGCCCGCATCTTGCTGGTCGCCGCTCTTGATTTTTTCGCGGAAATTACGGATCTTTTGAGCAAAGACCGTGAGCCTTTGATCCATGCCCATGTCCTCGATCTGATCCTGAGCCACAACCAATCCCCCCAAAAAGGCACACAGCACGGGAAAAGCCATTGGCAAATCTTCTTCGCCCTCCAGCACACCGACAAACCCGTCCATCTCTTGAACAATCTCGGCCAGCGTGGTCGCATCCAGACCGAATTTGCGAAGCGGCTCAGCGCCATCGACTTGAGTGACCGGGAATACTGAGTGAGCCTGTCCATCACCTTTGCTGGATGGAGCTCAATTTCTTTGCGGGCCATCTCCCTTCCGGCCAGTTCGATATCGATCAATTTGGCCAGCTTGGCTCTGCAAAATGCAATTCGCTGAATCTGCAGCACCTCCAGCGGTGATTCAGGCTTGTAGTACTCGGTCAGGTCATGGGTGAACTCCTGAACCATCTGGACCTCGTCGGGCATGACCCGGGTGCTGGTCAGGCCATGACTGACGGCGTTCATCGCAGACTTGGCCTTGCCTTTGGTGGTCCTCGGACCACCCGAGCGGGATTTCTTTGCAGGAGTTGTCATGACGGTTTACGGCCCCAGCGCTGAGCTCAAAAAATGGTGCGATTCATTGGTTCTGCCGCAGCCTCACGCCAGGGCCATCTTCTGGTGAGCCGATGAACTCGACACCGGCGGCTTCAAGCGCCTTTTGCAAGGCATCTAGTGTCCGAGCGTTACTCGAAGGGATTCCATCGACCAATTCAAGCCGTCGAATCGTTGCCACACCAATTCCGGATATTTCAGCCAACTCCGCGGCACTCCACCGCAGCATTGCCCTAGCGGCACGAATTTGAGCACTTGAAATCATTATTTATATCTTGTATTATATTTTTAATATCACATGAGCGATGTCATGAATCATCTTACAGCGAATCAAATCTTAGCAACACTGCTCCAGCACCTCGAGGGCGCCTACGCCCCCAACACCCTGCGCGCCTACCGAGCGGACATGCAGGAGTTCATCCTCTTTTGCGAAAACCATTCCCTACCCGCCCTGCCCGCTTCTTCGGCCACGGTGGCGAATTTTCTGATGGGCACGCTGAGCCAAGGCATCAAGACCGCCACCATCCGAAGGAAAGTCTCGTCCATCAGCGCCATCCACCGACTGTCCTGCCTGCCTGACCCCACCAAGCACCCAGAGGTTGTGATCACCGTGCGCAAGATTTGCAGGCAGCTGGGCACGCGGTTTGACCAAGCCTACCCGATCACCAAGGTCAATCTGGACAAACTGCTGGCGGTGTGTAGCAGCGACTTGCGAGGACTGCGCGACCGCGCATTGCTGGCGCTGGCGTACGACTGCATGCGAAGGCGATCGGAGTTGGTGTCCCTGCGGGTGGAGGACATGGAGTGGCTCTGCGAAGATGGCGTGTCCATCTTGCTGCGCAAAAGCAAAACCGACCAGCATGGCTGCGGGCAATGGATTCATCTGTCCACCCCCGCCACAAAAGCGGTGCAAGACTGGTTGGAAACTGCGCAGATCAAAGATGGGTTCATCCTGCGTGGCATCCACCCCAATGGGTCCCTCACTTCTAGCCTTTGCGAATCACGCGTTTCGCGCATCTACAAAACCTTGGCCAAGCGCGCCCAGCTCAGTGAGCGCATTGTTAAAAGTATCAGTGGCCACTCCATGCGTGTGGGCGGTGCTCAGGACCTATTGATTCAAGGAGCCAGCTTGCCTCAAATCATGGTCAAAGGCGGCTGGGCCAAGACCGATACGGTCATGCGCTATGTTGAACGGGTTCGCGCACCGACTGCGCCAGAGGCGCGTACTCTTGCGCCAAGTAGATGACATAACCCCAATGTGGATTAATTCTGCTTTGCAGCGATTACGGTCGTTTAGCAGCAACAGATATCTTGAAACTTAGGCCATTCGCGGTCACGCCTGATACGCGTGACAGCGCTAAACATCTATGGGGAAAGGATGGGACGCAATAACTGGACTGGCAAACATCTCGTCTAAAGCTTGTGCAGACCAGACAATTCCCAGCTGTAGGCTCTCTTCAGCCGGGATTCCATATCTACCGGCGTACACGCCAATAAATCGAAATTCCGAAACACGTTTGGGCGCCATGTGAGCAGGATTCAATGCCAGAAGAAAGTCAGTGGCAGACGCTCTCCCTTCTTCAACAGCTTGATGCAATTTCGCTTCATTCTCACTAAGCAAGAACTTATCAACCATGGCTCGAAGAAAAACAGGGGAGCCTGACATTCCTGGTCGAGAAGCACTATCCATGTAGATCTTTGGAAGGCAATCAATTGGGAAGCTCGGTTCAGATGCGATTGACGCTTGCTTCCACGTTGGGAAAGTGGTGGGGAAATCGATTTCTTTCTTAGGCGGAAATGGGAATCCAAGAATGAACGCATCGCCTCCAGCCTCTACTTGCAGGTCATTACTCAATGGCAATTGATCGAGATGCAGAAGGATCGCGTCTTCTGGAAACTGCACTTTTAGCCCAACCAAGTCGACACCCTTATCGCGGTCCGGGTGCTCAATAAATTTAAAGTGTTTACTGGAAACCGCATGAACTGATCCCGACGGGAAGGTAAGCAAGTTGTTCTCATATCGGGGGATACGAAACTCGATTTCATCTGGGGAATCCGGATAGCCCGGCAGCATCTTTGATGGAGTGGTCGGATATCGAGCTGTAAGAACGTGATAGTTGGTAATTAGAAGCGTTGGAGCATCTTTCTCTTGCCGAGCTAAAAATCCGGTGCCGTGCCCAATAGTTTTCCCGTTCCTTTTTTGAGTAATGGGGATTGGGAACAATGACAATGGCGATATCGATTTCCCCTCTCCAAAATCGACTGAAATGCCAGAATTTTTGCCCTGTGTTGGAAGTTGAAGTTTTGCCATGCCTATTCTGTTTTAAATTTTCGATTCAGCGTTAGTCAACCGATGTTTTGACGGTTTAAAACGCGATGCACTGGAAGCCAGTAGAGCAACGGCGTGACCCAGCAAAATTTTATGAGCAAGCGAAGTTGGTCGTCCGCTTTTGGAGTGTTTGTGAAGTTCACCAAGCGTAGATCGACGACCGCTCCCAGCCTCAACCTGACGGTTAAGCAGCTCGTAGCCCAAGACAAGCCCCACACTCAAGCGGTTTTGACTATCCTCTCATAGGAACAAGGATTGCCACTGCCGTAGCAACACCAACGCCTCTGCCGCCCCCTCCTCCGGCGCCCAGTCGGCAAATTCACGTGGCCCCTGCGGATCAAACGGTCCGGCCTTCCCTTCGAGCAACACGGCATCGGGTGTCAACGCCAGCACGGTGTGCCATGTGCCTGCGGGCATGTCCACCACGGGGCCGACGCCCGGTGCGGCATGGAGTTCGGTGCCCAGCTTGAGTTGCTGGACCACTTGGCCCGCATCGTCAAACACCAGCACGCCAAGCAGGCCTTGCGCGGCAATCAGCGTTTCGTCTTTGGGCACCAGGTGGTGCCGATGCGGCCGCACATAGCTGTCCAGCCCGAACGCAATGAACAATCTCTGAAATGGAGCTTCATGGCTGGCATGGATATTCAGGTGTTGGCGCTGGCGGGGCGAGGCTTTTGCTTGCCCGTGCAAGTCATCAAATTGGTCGAACGTAAAGCTGCGTGCAGTCATTTGGAATGGCTTTCAATGCCCATGGATTGCTGAGATCGTAACCACCGGACCAGACTCCAAGCCATGAAGACACCGACGGCGTCTGCAGCCAAATCCGCCCATTCGGCGAAACGCCAGCCCACGGCCCACTGAGCCAGTTCAAGGCCTGCGCCATAGGCCATCATGCTCAGCGCCACGCGCATGGGAGCGTACGGCCACAGCAGCAAAGCCCAGCCAGTCAACACCATAAAAGCCAGCGCATGCTGCGCTTTGTCCCACCAGTCAAACACCGGCAGCTGCAAATGCTCGATGGGCAAAAGCGCAAGTACCGTCACCGCCGCCATCGCCAAATACCAACCCACACGCATCAAAGCCACCACAATCACCTCACGCAACACGAATTCATACGATCATATGAAGAAATTTCCCGCATTTGATCTACTCTACTGCCTATGGATTCCTTCATTCCCCCTGCCCTGCGCCGCCAGCGCAATCAGCGTCATCTAACGCTGGAGGCGGTGTCCGGTGCCACAGGCATGTCGCCGCAGCATTTGTCCGAGATCGAGAGCGGCAAGCGCGATCCGCGTTTGTCGTCCATCGAGCGCATGGCCGAGGCGATAGGCCTAAGCGTCATGCTCGTGCCCGAGCACATGGCCCCAGAGATTCGGCGCTACATCGCCACGCAGGGGCGGGTCTACACCACCCACGGATTGCCCCGGACCTCAGGTCCGGATCATGACACCTGACCACGAGCCCCACCGATGCCCAAGAAACCCACACCCACCAGCCCAAAAACCAAGCAACCCACTAACAGCCTGACTTTCCAAATCCGGCAAGAGCTCGACCCCGATACCGACGAGCCCATTGAGTTCGGCTGCTTTTCTCGCAACTGGGACCATGAGCAAGAACTCGACGAGCTGATGAACAGCCTGAATGCTGGCCGCATTAACGACAAACAAGCCCTGCTGCACGCCCAAAAGCTGCTGGCCAAGTACCCCGGCAATCTGGAAATACAGAACTACCTGGCTAACCGCTTGTGGGCACTGGAAATGCGCGACGAGGCCACCGACGTCTGGGCCAAGGCCTACAGCCAAGCCACTGCCCTGATCCCTAAGGGCTACCAGGGCCAGATCATTTGGTCTGAGATCGACAACCGGCCTTTTCTGCGGGTGGCCTTCGGCTACCTGCAGGGCCTGATCGACCGCAAAGACGCCAAAGCGGCCCAAGTGCTGGCCAAGAAGCTGCTGGCCTGGTGCCCGTCCGACAACCTAGGCGTACGCATGCGCATGGGCGACATCAGCCTGATGCTGAGCGACACACGTGCAGCCAAGCAGCATTTTCTGAATGAAGCCCAGTACTCACCAGCCCACTGGTACCAGGCCGGGCAGATCGCTTTCAGGGAGGGGGATTACGTTTCTGCCTGCACCTACATACGGCGCGGGATCGCAGCCAACCCCTACATTGCGGAGGGGCTCACAGGCAGAACGGTGTTGACGGAGCACCTGTACTGGCACGGCAGCAACCGCTACGGTGCGGAATGGGCGGCCGACTATCTGAACGCGCCCATTTGTGACTGGGCGCCAGAAGAAGCGGACTTTGTCGACTGGGTGTTCAACTCAGCCGCCGTGCTCAAAGAGCGAGCCAAGCTGATGGAACTGCATGAAGGGCTGACCTACGAGCGAGACCCTGACCGCCGCAGCCCTTATGCCGAAAAGAACGCCCACTTTGTCGACGGCATCACGGACACACTTTCCAAAAAAATGGTCCGCAAAGTCCGCAACCGACTCGACCAGGAAGTCTGGCCTTGGGATCGGGCTTTGCACATGTAACGGTACCCAGCCTGTAACCGCACCGCGCGCATCTGTCAGTTACCGGTCACCCATCCCTGTAAAATTCTCTTTTTTACAAGCAATTAACCCCACGATGAGCAACTGGTACCTGATCCACACCAAGATTCGCCAAGAACGCGTTGCTCTGGGAAACCTTAATCGCCAGGGTTTTGAATGCTTCTTGCCCCTGATCCGCGCAGAAAAGCTGCGCCGGGGTCAACTGCAGGTGGTTCAAGAGGCGCTTTTCCCGCGCTACCTGTTCATCCGCCTGGGGACCGGGCTTGAATCGCAAAGCTGGTCACCCATTCGGTCAACCATCGGTGTCAGCCGACTGGTCACCTTTGGTCAAACCCCTGCCAAGATCGATGACACCCTGGTTAGCGAACTGCGTACCAAGAGCGAATCCACCGAAGTGCAGCTGCGCCACTTTGAACCCGGCGAGCAAGTCGTCGTGACCGACGGGCCATTTGTGGGGGTGGAGGCCTTCTACCAAATGGCCGACGGCGAGGGCCGCGTTATGGTGCTGCTCAACATCCTCAGCAAGACCGTAAAGATGGCTGTCTCACCGGCCAGCATCCGTAAAGTTCGCTGATCCACCCCAATTTCCCGTCAGAAAATGCAAAAGGGGCTTGCGCCCCCCCCCGGTGATCTTAGAAGCCGAGTCAGCCCGATCAGGCGATCAGCAAGGCCTGGATTCGCTGCTGCAGCGGCTCAGACACATTCTCAAAACTCACCCGCTGAAAACCTGAGGCTTTGATCTTGGGCAGGTTGCGCTCGATCCAGCCCAGCAGCTCTTCCGCCGCTGATGCTTCAAGCGATATGTCGCGAATCATCACCATGTCATTCCCAACGGCCAGCTGGAGGGTGCCCCAGTCGCGTGGCTGAGGGATTTCGTCGATCGAAATGTAGAGGGTGTGCGGGTCGCGCTGGGGCTGAATCCAGTTTTTGACGCTTTCCATGATTCCCATCGCAGGCTCCTGTTGTCTTGAGTTTATTCGTTGGCCAGCGCTTCGCGCTCCAAGGCCATGTGCACCCAGTCGACCACTTCACCGCTGGGTTGGTAGCCACTCACCAGCTCTTGCAGCATGCCGCGAATCACCGGCACGTCGTTCACGCTCATGGCAATGCTCAGGGCATTGAGCTTTTGCTCCAGGTCGGGCCAGCTCAAGAACTGCTCGTGCGCCTTCATGATGCGTGGGTGCTGGGTGGTCTTGGGGTTGTCGCCAATCAGCAGCTCTTCGTAGAGCTTTTCGCCAGGGCGCAGGCCGGTCACGGTGAGTTCGATGTCGCCATCGGGGTGCAGCTCGTCGCGCACGGTCATGCCTGAGAGTTCAACCATGCGGCGCGCCAGGTCGATGATTTTTACAGGCTGACCCATGTCCAGCACAAACACATCGCCCCCCTGCCCCATGGCACCGGCTTGGATGACAAGTTGCGCCGCCTCGGGGATGGTCATGAAATAGCGGGTGATGTCCGCATGCGTGAGGGTGATGGGGCCGCCGTTCTTGATCTGCTCGCGAAACAGCGGCACCACCGAGCCGCTGGAGCCCAGCACATTGCCAAAGCGCACCATACTGAAGGTGGTTTTGGCTGTGGGCGCCCTGCCCCCCTGGGCTGCCACGGCGGTATTCACCTCGGCCAGGGCTTGCAGCACCATCTCGGCCACCCACTACTATGCGGCTGGGATAAAGGTTGTCGTAGAGGGCCTTGCCCTCGCGCAGAAATTCGGGGCTGAACAGTAGGTTGGTTGTACCGTATTGCTGGCGGGCTTTTTCCACAAAACCAACGGG
>JACCDU010676017.1_pt1 | contig 10770 bp, 9 predicted proteins | sample 7446081 | NCBI WGS metagenome assembly JACCDU01 (sample SAMN15323447, study PRJNA562643) | freshwater metagenome | isolation source: river surface water | place: USA:Blue River Watershed | collected 2017-08-17
CGTGCTTGAATTATTCCCCATTTACCGAGCGCTCAATGACCTCAGCGACCGCACTAAATCTGTTTCTACAAACAACCAAACCATCAGTTGGCAACTTCATTCAAAGTATTACGCTGCAGGCGAATTCCTAAAACTCTTCGGAACTGCTTTTGAGTAAAATACAAAAAAGCCCCGCTGCTGAACAACGGGGCCTTCCACTCTATTACAAACAAACTGTTTAGCGGATAAAGAGCAATTCTCTGAATTTTGGCAATGGCCATAATTCGTCTTCAACTAAGAGCTCTAGTTTATCTGCGTGATATCTGATTTCATCGAAGTGAACTTTTACTTGGTCACAGTAAGCAATTGCTTTGTCTTCTGCGTGCTCGATTTTGTTGGCGATTTTACGTTGCGCTAACATGGCGTCAGAAGCTTCTTTCATTTTATTGATGTGCATCGATACTTTTTCAAGTAATTCAATTTGTGCTTTACCTGCCGCTCTACCTGCTTTATCACCGAGGACAGCGATGAGGCCTTGTACGTTTTGAATCAGCTTGTTTTGGTATTCAACCGCTGCTGGAATGAAGTTGTTTTGAACGAGGTCACCCATCAAACGAGATTCAATTTGAATTTTAAGAATGTAGTTTTCGTATTCAATTTCAGCGCGTGCTTCTAATTCACGTGGGGTCAATACTTCCATTTCTTCGAAAAGCTTGGCTACTTTTTTGTCGTGCCATACTTTAAGCGCGCGTGGCGTATCTTTCAAGTTAGAGAGTCCTCTTTTTTCTGCTTCTTTAACCCATTCGTCACCGTAACCATTGCCTTCGAAACGAATTTTCTTAGAGGCCTTGATCATGGCTTGAAGTTCTTTCAAGATGGCTTCATCTTTCGCTTCACCTTTTTCAATGCGCTTGTCAACAGCAATTTTGAATAAACGCAATTGCTTGGCCATAATAGTGTTCAAGACAATCATGGCAGAACCACAGTTAGCAGATGAACCTACCGCACGGAATTCAAATTTGTTTCCGGTAAAGGCAAACGGTGAAGTACGGTTGCGATCTGTGTTATCTAGTAAGATTTGTGGGATTTTACCAATATTGAGTTTCAATTCGGTTTTGTCTTGCGGTGTCATTTTACCAGCCTTGATGTTTTTCTCGAGGTCATCGAGTAATTGCGAAAGCTGCGTACCGATAAACGCTGAAATGATAGCCGGTGGCGCTTCGTTGGCACCTAAACGGTGGTCATTGCCTGCAGAAGCAATAGCTGCGCGCAATAAATCTGCATTTTCATGAATGGCCATAATGGTATTCACGAAGAAAGTCAAGAATTGAAGGTTTGACTTCGGATTTTTACCTGGAGCCAAAAGGTTCACACCTGTATTGGTACTCAAAGACCAGTTGTTGTGCTTACCTGAACCGTTGACACCTGCAAATGGTTTTTCATGTAATAATACACGGAAGTTGTGCTTGCGGGCAATTTTTTCCATGAGGTCCATCAATAAGAGGTTGTGGTCATTGGCCAAGTTACACTCTTCAAAGATTGGCGCACACTCAAACTGATTAGGCGCTACTTCGTTGTGACGCGTTGTAACCGGAATTCCGAGCAACAAAGACTCCACCTCAAACTCACGCATGAATGCATTGACACGCTCAGGAATTGAACCAAAATAGTGGTCTTCTAATTGCTGACCTTTTGCTGGCGCATGACCAAACAAAGCACGACCCGTTAACATTAAATCTGGGCGTGCATTGAATAAAGCTGAGTCAATTAAGAAATACTCTTGTTCCCAACCTAAAGTTGCATTGACTTTATTAACGTTTTTGTCAAAGTACTGACAAACTTCAACTGCAGCTTGATCTACCGCATGTAAAGCTTTTAATAAAGGCATTTTGTAGTCTAAAGACTCACCCGTATAGGAAATAAAGATTGTTGGAATACAAAGTGTTTTACCAATGACGAAAGCTGGCGAAGATGGATCCCAAGCTGTGTAACCACGTGCTTCAAAGGTATTGCGAATACCGCCATTTGGAAAAGAAGAAGCGTCTGGCTCTTGCTGAACAAGCATGTCGCCATCAAAGCGCTCAATAGCTTTACCTGGACCAATTGGCTTTAAAAATGCGTCGTGCTTTTCTGCTGTAGTTCCGGTCAAAGGCTGAAACCAGTGCGTATAATGTGTGGCTCCTTTAGAAATAGCCCAATCTTTCATGGCACTAGCCACTTGATCGGCATATTTGCGATCTAGACGCGTTCCGGTCTGAATTGCTTCCAACATAAACTTATAGGTGTCTGCCGGAAGGTATTCACGCATGACATCTTGGTGAAATACATTTTGACCAAAAAGATCAGAAAGCTTTCCATTGTAATCAATGTGTTTTGGTTCGCGATGCAATACATCTTGATACGCACGAAGTCTTTTAGTTGCCATTTTTTATAATTTTTTGACAAAGGTATCTAATTTTTAGGGGTGTAAACAATATTTTATTGAATTTTTTCAACAAGACCCCCTCATTTTTAACGTTAAATTAAAAAAATATGAATTTTTATTCATTTGAAGAACTTTTACCAATTTTGCGCTATGGATAAAAATTGGCTGATCAACTGTTTTCAAAAAGACCTCCCAGGCGAAGCAGCCCACGCGCCTTATATAAGGTATAGAGCCGCTTTTGAAAATAAGGATCGAAGTAGTGCGAGAAGTGCTGCTGTTGGAATTCATATTTACCAAGAAAGCCAGCAACTTTATTTTTATTTAATTGAAAGAAGCACTTACGACGGTCAACACAGCGGCCAAATGGCTTTTCCTGGCGGAAAGCAAGACCCTTCAGATTCAGATCTAGAATTTACTGCACGACGCGAAAGCGAAGAAGAATTGGGAATCCATCGCAAAAGTGGTGAACTCATTAAACAACTTACAGAAGTTTGGATACCAGTTTCAGATTTTGTTGTGAGCCCTTATGTATTTTTCCATGAAAAGAAACCAACAATACGCATCAATGAACGCGAAGTCGCCAATGTAGAAAGCATTGCGATCCCGCTTTTACTTGAAGACACAACCATTGAATTTCGAGACATCAATCTTCCTAGCGAAGTAAAACTCAAAGATCACCCTTGTTTTGTTTTAAATAAAAAAGTAGTTTGGGGCGCTACAGCCTTGATGTTGAATGAGGTGCGGATGTTGTTGAAACAAGACTAAAACACCTAAAAACAAAAAGAGGAACAAACTGTATTTGTTCCTCTTTCTGCTAAACCATGCTAAAACTATAAAACTAAAACTACAACTATGAACTGTAATTCTGGTGCAAATTTACGGACACATTTTGAATGTGCAAGTATTTCAATGTAAATTTTTTGTTAAGCTTTTGTAGCTCGGGTCATTTCGCGCTTTCCAGGAGGGCCCGGAATGGCTTCCACATTAAAGCCAATGCTTTTTAAATCTCGTTTGAATTGACCCATCGCACAGTAAGTCACTAGCACCCCTCCTACTTTTAGTGCTTTAAAGAGTTTTTCGAAAATGGTTTTATCCCACATTTCCGCTTGTGCCCTCGGACCAAAAGCGTCAAAATAAACAAGGTCAATTTGATTTTCTAGCGCGATTTGCTGTATCGGTTCTTGAATTTTTTCAAGCTGAAAAAAGGAAGTCACACTTGTTTTCTTGCCATAGGGCACTTCCATTAAGTGGCAATACGCCTCCTTTTCTGATGCTGAAGTTGCGTAATTAAGTTGCTGCCATATTTCTTGCGGGACAGGATGCGTTTCAAAACCTAAATAATGCAGAGATGCACTGGGTATTTTTCCCATTTCCTGAAACGTCAGAAAAGCATTTAAACCCGTTCCAAAACCTACTTCTAACAATTTAATTTCAGTTGCCTCAGGATGCTTTTCTAAAAGATATTGCAAACCATTTTGGATAAAAACATGCAGTGCCTCTTGCCTACTACCATGCCTGGAATGATACGTTTCATCTAACTCAGGCAAATAAAGTGTGTTGGAGCCGTCAGCGGTTTGAAGAATTTCTATTTTCATAAAAATTACAATTTCCTGATTAAATACAAACCATCTCTAATTGGCAACAAAACCTTCTCTACACGTTCATCTTGACTGATCTTCAAATTGAGCTCACGCAGCAAAACAGTATCTTTATCTTGATGCTTTTCTTCTAACACTTTACCCGACCATAGCACGTTGTCTATTAAAATGAAACCACCCGGATTCAAGATTTTCAAAGCTTGTTCGTAATAAGTGGGGTATTGCTGCTTGTCTGCATCTATAAAAATCAAGTCAAATGTGGAGCCTAGCTGCAACATGAGTTCAGCGGCATTACCAATGCGGTAGTCTATTTGCTCAGCATAATTTGAGCTGTTAAAGTAAGCGCGAACTCTTTTTTCAAGTTCTTCATTGATATCTATGGTAATGAGTTTGCCCTTTGGTGTTAATCCTTCAGCCAAACAGAGCGCTGAATAACCTGTGTAGGTGCCAATTTCTAAGATGGCATTGGGCTTCAACAAATGACTGAGCATACTTAATACACGCCCCTGAAAATGACCACTGAGCATGCGTGGCTGCAACACTTCTAGGTGTGTTTCGCGGTCTATTTTTGCAAGCAATGCTGAGGTATCAGAACTGTGGTTACCGATATAATTTTGTAATTCAGAAGAAATGAAGTCCATGAGCGATACTGATTTGCACAAAGATACAAGAAGCTCGCAGCAAATTCCTAACTTTGTGGCTTCAGAAAAAACACATGACCGTTTCAGAAATAAGACAACAATTTTTCGACTTTTTCGAAAGTAAAGGACACCAAATTGTTTCATCCGCCCCAATGGTGGTCAAGAATGACCCTACCCTAATGTTTACCAATGCCGGTATGAACCAGTTCAAAGATTTCTTTTTGGGCTATCAAACACCGCAGCAAAGACGCGTAGCAAACTCTCAAAAATGCTTGCGTGTTTCCGGAAAGCACAACGACTTAGAAGAAGTAGGCGTTGATACCTACCACCACACCATGTTTGAAATGCTTGGTAATTGGTCTTTCGGTGACTACTTCAAAGAAGAAGCTATTGGTTGGGCCTGGGAATTACTCACAAAAGTGTATCAAATTCCGGTGGACCGCTTGTATGTCACCGTTTTTGAAGGCGACCAAAAAGACGGCGTTCCGCAAGATACCGAAAGCATCAACATCTGGAAAAAATGGATTGCAGAGGAGCGCATTATTATGGCTTCCAAAAAAGACAACTTCTGGGAAATGGGTGACACCGGGCCTTGTGGTCCGTGTACTGAAATTCATGTTGACCTCCGCTCTGAAGCAGAACGTCTGCAAACCGCTGGTAAAACGCTGGTCAACCAAGACCATCCGCAGGTCATTGAAATCTGGAACAACGTATTCATGGAATTTAATCGCAAGGCTGACGGCTCTTTAGAACCTCTTCCTGCGAAGCACGTTGACACCGGCATGGGTCTAGAACGCCTTGCCATGGCCCTTCAAGACAAACAAAGTAACTACGACACCGATCTTTTTCAGGCGCTCATTCAGTCTGTTGTTAAAGTATCAGGTGTTTCATACGGCCAACACGAAACCACGGATATCGCCTTACGCGTTATTGCGGATCACATCAGAGCCATTGCTTTTTCAATTGCCGATGGTCAACTTCCTGCTAACAACGGTGCAGGCTATGTCATTCGCAGAATTTTGCGCAGAGCTGTTCGTTATGGCTACCAAACTTTGGGCCTCAAAGAACCGTTCTTATGCGAACTATCTTTAGTTCTTGGTGCTCAAATGGGCGCGCCTTATTCCGAATTACTTTCACAAAAAGAACTGATTTATAAAGTCATTAAGGAAGAAGAATTGAGTTTCTTCAGGACACTTGAGCTCGGTATCAAACGCATCGAAGACCTCATTACACAAGTAAAAGCCAGTGGTCAGCAGCAAATTTCTGGCGCAGCAGCTTTTGAACTTTATGACACCTATGGATTCCCATTAGACCTCACTTCTTTAATTGCCCGTGAAAACGAGCTGTCTATTGACGAAGCGGGCTTTGCCCAAGAACTCGATATCCAAAAAGAAAGGTCGCGTGCGGCTACTTCTTTAGAAACCGACGACTGGATGCAAGTGCACCCGGATTGCAACACCACCTTTATTGGCTATGACCAACTGAGCGCGCCGGTTCAGATCATCAAGCACCGCAAAGTGAGCCAAAAAGGCAAAGTGTTTTACCAATTAGTTCTCGATCAAACGCCATTCTACGCAGAAGGAGGCGGCCAAATTGGCGATAGCGGCACGCTTAGCTCTAGCAATGAGCAAGTGCGCATTTTTGATACCAAAAAAGAGAACAACCTCATCGTTCACTTATGTTCAGAATTGCCTAAAGACCTGAGCGCCACTTTCACCGCACAAGTTGATGCAGCGAAGCAAGCAGCTACTGCTAAAAACCACAGTGCAACACACTTACTGCACCATGCTTTACGCAGTATCCTCGGGACACACGTTGAGCAAAAAGGCTCTTTAGTCACAGAAAAAGGCCTGCGCTTTGACTTCTCGCACTTTTCAAAAGTCACCGATGAAGAACTCGCACAAATTGAAGCGCAAATCAATGCAGCTATTCAAGCCAACATTGCCCTTGAAGAAAACCGCGCCCTAGACATCGAAGCCGCAAAAGCCAAAGGTGCCATGGCCCTTTTTGGTGAAAAGTATGGCGACAAAGTGCGCGTCATTGAATTTGGTGCCTCTGTTGAATTATGTGGTGGAATTCACGTGCCAAATACCGGACAAATCGGAGTTGTCAAAATCACGGCTGAAAGCGCTGTTGCCGCGGGTATCCGACGCATTGAAGCGATCACAGGTACTGCTGCCATGACTTACTTTAAAGAAAAAGCGGCGCAACTCGAACAAATCGATGCTTTGCTCAAAAAACCTAAAGATTTAGTCAAGGCTATTGAAGAATTGCAACACAAAAACATCAGCCTACAAAAAGAACTTGAACGCTTTGCCAAAATGCAAGCCCAACAGCTCAAAAACGAACTCAAAGCTGAAGTTACTGCACACAACGGCATGCATGTCTTGTTCAAAGAACTCAATACTGACGCCGCAACTGCTAAAGATATCTTATTTCAATTGCGCCAAGAATTCGACGCTTTTGTAGGAGTCATTGGCCACAAAGAAGCTGACAAATGCGGTATAACCATCATACTGAATGAAGCTTTAGCTAGCCAAAACAACTGGCAAGCCAACCAATGGATCAAAGAAATCTCTGGTCATATTCAAGGCGGAGGCGGTGGGCAAGCAGCTTTTGCAACTGCAGGTGGTAAAAACGCCGCAGGGCTTCAAACGGCACTCGGACACCTAAAATCAAAACTTGACTGAGCGTAAAAAAGTACTGATCTTGACCTATTACTGGCCCCCAAGTGGAGGTACAGGTGTTCAGCGTTGGTTGCATTTTACGCGCTACCTTCATGAGCTTGGTTGGGATCCAATTATTTATACACCCAGTAATCCTGAAGCACCTGTTCAGGATGAAAGTTTGTTAGCTTTTGTACCCAAAGATATTCAAGTCATCCAGACTGAAATTTGGGAACCTACCCAGCTTTACCTCAAGTTTACAGGCAATAAAGGTAAGCAACTGCACACCGGTTTTTTGCAAGAAAAAGGCGGCAAAAAGCCAGGTCTTACCAAACGCTTGTCGATGTGGCTGCGTGCCAATCTATTTATACCAGATGCTAAAATGGCCTGGATCAGGCCATCTACCAAGTTTCTCCTTAAGTTTTTAAAAGAACAAAAGGTGGAGGCCATTATTTCTACAGGACCTCCCCACTCTTTACACCTCATTGCCAAAAACCTCAAAGCCAAAACGAACCTACCCTGGATTGCCGATTTTCGGGACCCCTGGACTCAAATCGATTGGTTTGAGCAACTGCCACTCACAAGTTGGGGGCTTCGTTGGCACCAAAAATTAGAACAAAGCGTTTTGAAGCAAGCCGATGCACTCGTTGTTGTCAGCCGCGACATGCAAACGCAAATGACGCACTTAGCTGGCCGTGTGCCTCAACTCATTTCCAACGGCTTTGCACCCGAAGATTTTCAGCATTTCGAAAAGCAAACTGATTCGCATTTCACCATCTTACACACAGGCTCTATCAATAAAGACCGAAATCCAGGTGCACTTTGGAGGAGCCTAGGCGTTTACGTTCAAGAAAACCCTGATTTTGCTCAAAAGCTCAAAATCCGACTCATTGGCGCCCTAGATGCCTGTGTTCAAGAAGACCTACAAGCCAATGGACTTTTGCCCTACACACATTTTGAAAACTTTGTGCCTCACGAACAGGTGCTCAAAGAACTTTCATCTTGCAGCTTGCTGTTATTACCACTCAATAATGTCAAGAGTCAGAAAGGTATAGTGACCGGTAAACTCTTTGAATACTTGGCCAGCGAGCAAGCCATTCTGGCCATTGGCCCCCATGACGGCGATGCCGCAGCCATTCTTTCCAAACAAGCAGGTACAATGGTCATCAACTTCGATACCGACGTACCTTGGCCAGCGGTTATCGAACTCACTTCCCAACAAATCAGTAGAAAAGATACCCTAAAGCCCTACTCTAGAAAAGAATTGGCAAAGGAGATGCATGGGCTTTTATCACAGCTCACGAAGTAAGCTAGCAAGCATATTGCGCAAATACTGCTTTCATTTTTGACAAACGGTGCTCGGGAAGAAAGTATGTTTCAATTCGATTTCTAGCTTTCATACTTGCCGCTGAAAAATCTTGCTGAAGTAAAAGCTCAATGCTACGCTCTAAATAAAGCACATTTTTCTCACTCAAAATAAGACCTGTATCGCCAATAAGTTCTGGAATACCAGACACATTGCTACCTATTGGAACACAACCGCAAGCCATGGCCTCCCCTAATGCATTGGGAAATCCTTCCATGACCGATAGCTGAAAGTAGTATCGATGTTTTTGCAAGTATTCAATAACAACTGAAATTGGTGAAAAGGCGACCAGCTCGACATTACTTGGCACTTTTTGTCCGTTTGGCTCCCAGCCTATAATTGTAAAATGCCAGGTTGGTTGGCGCTCGGCAAGTTCCAAAATCAAATCAAAACCTTTTCTAAAATAACAATAAGGATCTTTTAAATTTCCTATTGTAATAAAGCTATGAATTGGGCGCTGCGCTTCCCCATATTGAAATTGTGCCGTATTGAAACCATAAGGAATGACCGTATAAGGAACGCTTTTGGTTTTAGGTGCAAAATACTGAAAACCTTGAGCTGGTGCGCCACCCGGATAATAACTGTAATCTTGGTAGGCCAAGCCTTGTGCAACAGGCATAATATGCGTACAGTACCTTAAAGAAGTACGTGTAGCCCATGCCAATAAGCGCTTGGTGTAATTCCCGTATTTAAAATCAGGGAATTTAGAGCCGTCATTCCCGGCTACAATCACGAAAACTTTTTTACTAAGTAAACGACCTAGCAGGACTGGCAATAAAGAGGCATAACCTGCAAAATGACAAACAAAAAAAGCATTTCTGGTTTGAAATAAGATATAGAAGAACTGCTTTACAAACTCTAGCGGCAACTTGACTTTACTACGAATCTTGAATTCATATGCAGTGACTTCATATGCATTGGCAAGCAATTCTAAATCACGGACAATAAACGTGGATGCATGTGGATAAAAATAGCAGATTCGATTTTTTGACTGAGGCATCCTAGGCTTTTGTTAATTTCTATTGCTCAAAAGTAATAACTTTGGGCTTTTGAGGACCAATGAACATGTTACTTCGCCTGATTTATCACCCCATCATCAATCAGTTGCTTCGCCCAGTTGCTAAGTTAAACTATGATTTGCGCAAGAAAGAATTGCTTTCTGTGAGTGGAAAACTAAACTTTCAAACGAAGGACATTCAATTCTCCTTGCAAACCAATCAGACTTGCTTTGTAACTAAATACATGTTCTATGAAGGTTTTGAAGCCTATGAATACAATTGGTTGTTCAAAGATTTGGCCCAAAATGCGCGTTGTTTTTTAGATGTTGGCGCTAATATTGGTTTATATAGCGTACTAGCTGCCAAATACAATCCACAAATCAAGGTACATGCATTTGAACCAGGTTTAGGAGCGGTACATTTTTTAAGAAAGAACATCGAGGGCAATCAAATTGACAAGCAAGTTCAAGTGCACGAACTCGCCATGAGTAATCAAGATTCACAACTTGAGTTTCACGAAGCGGCACACCCTAAATTTCCTTGGCTGAAGCAGAACCTCAATGGCTCAAGTAGCCTTCAGGCCGAACACGGCCGTTCCAAAAGCAAAGCCTATAACGTCAATGTGCGTCGTCTAGGTAGTTTTTTAGCACAGCAACAGCTTGAGCAATTCGATTTACTCAAACTCGATACGGAGCACACCGAACAATTGATTATCGCTGATAGTCAAGAAATTTTAGCAGCCAACCGCCCCCTGATCATGATTGAAATTTATCCAGAAATTGCCGATGAAATTCAAACGCTGTTATCGGGTTGGTCAGCTTATCATTTTTTGAGATTGGAGCGCCCAAAGTTAAAATCAATCAATTTAAAAGAACTTGGGAAACACGAAACGCACGTCAATTACTTACTGGTTCCTGATGAGAAATTAAATTGGGTTAGCCACTATATCTCTAAATAAAGCTGAACGTCGATGTACAACTCCCTTGAAAGTTTTTTACTCCAAGTAGGCTTTTCCTGGACGGCGGCTAAGTTTACGCCGTATGTCTTGACTTTAGTGTTGGGTTATTTTGTTTTTAGGCTCTTTTCGAAATTGCGAA
>JACCDU010585007.1_pt1 | contig 10766 bp, 15 predicted proteins | sample 7446081 | NCBI WGS metagenome assembly JACCDU01 (sample SAMN15323447, study PRJNA562643) | freshwater metagenome | isolation source: river surface water | place: USA:Blue River Watershed | collected 2017-08-17
CTTGTGTATTCATCAAATAACAAACCATTATCAGAAAGATATTTTATATTCTTTGTGATGTGTTCTTGTGTCATTCTTCTATAATTATCAAAAGCGGTCTTACCATTATTACTTGTAAACAATTTGTTAATAATTTGTTGAGGAACTGTTGATATTGAATTATACTTATACAAAGATCGAATCTTCATAGTTTCATACAATTCTTTATTTTTAGTGGCAATATAACCAATTCTTAAACCAGATAATCCTACTGATTTAGAAAATGACGAAAGAACAATAACATTATCTGAATAAATTTCATGAATTTTATCAGACATATCGTTGAATAGATAATAGTAAGGTAAATCAAGAATTAAAGTTTGATTTCTATCCTTACAAATATCAGCAAATGATTTTAAGTCTTCAAATTTAGGCGCATAACCGGTTGGATTCGATGGATAGCATAACATCACGACACCTTCGCCAACATCAACTGTTTTGATATTAAAGTCGTCAAATGTTTTAATGTCCTTTCCATGTATAGTAAGAATTTTATTCCAAGAACCCCAATGATATTTTGGCACCCAGAACGTTTTATCTGAAAGTGAATTTATAACAACATCTAGTGTAGCCATTCCACCAGGTACGGTCATTACATAGTGTTCTTTTAGATGAAATAAATTTTTAATAGTTTCAACTAATTCACTATCACCATCATTACCACCATATTGTTGAATTTTTTTTTCGTTGAAATCTATTTGATTAACAAATGAGTTCAAGTCAATTGTTGTGACGTCCATAACTCCTCTGTGTAATTTGAGGTATTTGTCACCGGTTTCTTTTTCTAATCTTGCTGCCAATTCACCAATCTCAACAATTGATGAGTATGTTACGGGAGAAGTGTTTACGTTCATATATGTTTATTTTTTTAAGTCTTCTAAAAACATTGTCATTAAAACTTTATGTTCTTTAACAATATCTAATTTTTCAAGTTCTTTAACATCAAACCATTTTAACTCAGATACATCATCTGATGGTTCAATTCTACCCCATCCTTTAGTTGTTTTATAAAGAATAGTCATAATTTTATCTTCTTCACTTTGATACCTCCAGTCTGGAACTTGAACACTACCAATATATTTTAGATCAGTGATTGATAAATTACCACCAACATCTTCGCTTACTTTTCTACGAGCTGTATGTTCATAACTTGTATCCGTTGGTTTAGAAAAACCACCAATAAATCTCCAGGCATCTTCATAAGGCCTTTTAGCTAAAAGAATCTTATCATTTTCCATGATAGCAATATCTACACAGGGATGAACTTTAGGATACTGATTGTAAGATTGATAAATAACACCGGCTCTGAAGTCTGTTGAATCTTTAACTTCTGAGGAGACCATTTTTCTAACTTCTGTACCGGATACAAAAGTATATTGGTCTAATTCTTGGCAGTCAAATTGACCACCGCCATTTTTATAATAGGGAATAAATGAATCTCGACCACCATACATAAGTACATCACCAATAGGATATACTTCTTTTATTCTTTTATCTAATTCTTGAGACCATCTTTTATCATCACCAAAATCAGGCAATGATAATATGACTATTTCGGGGTAGTGATGTTGAATCATTTTTTTACGAGACTCAAAATCTAAAGGATTCTTCTTAGTACCAACTACTTTAGGTACTCCTAAGAAGAGTATTACTTTTTTGTGATTTTTAACTACTTGGTCTATTAAGTAATGATGAGCTTCGTGTAGTTCATGAACTTGAAATCTACCAACTAAAGCTCCTATAGTATATGATTTATCCATTATAAGTTATAATTAGTATACAAATATACAAACATTAAAGCATTTCTTCTAATGTTTTTCTCATAAAATTTTCAATTTCTCTTAGTTTCTTGCGATTAGTAGTTACATCTAATTGAATTCTAAACTTTTTAACTTCAAGCTCTTCATCATCTGTTATTTCCTGAACATCAAAATTTAATTCTTGTTTTTGTTCAATAATTTCTTGAAATCTTTTATCACTAAGAATATCTTTTACTGATAGCGGAAACTTAATTCCGTTTTTATCAACATTGTAAACATCATCCACTTCGATTATTTCATCTTTTGATAGAATCGTTGTTCCAAAAAATATAACGTTTTCTTTTATTAAGAACTTTTTCATTATGTTAAAAGATATTTTAAATTTAATATATACTTATATGGTAAAAGGATATAATGGTTTTTTATTAGAGCAATTAAAATTGGAGTTACTTTCTATTAACGAAAATTGTCTTTATGCGTCTAGTGAACTTATGGTTAAATTATCTAAGATTTCAAAAATGGATGGTAAAGCAGGAGAAATAGCCAGTTCAATCATAGATACAATTCAGGATGAAGATTGGTTAGAGGAAAAAGATACAAAGCAGAATTTCTTTGATGTTACTGACAAGGACGATACTATCTCTTTTCTTCCATCTAATAAATTACCAAAAGACTGGGACCAAGATGATGAACCATCTCTTCCATATACACTTCCTGGTAGAAGTGAAATTAAAGTAGGTAGAATTATTAGAGCTCTTCTTAAAATTGCAGAGATATCTAGTAGACTTGATTCTGATATAGCTGATAAAGACTATGAACTATTTGTAAATGCTTTCAAATCTCTTAAAGTTGATACAAACAGAGAATTTAAATTAGTTAATGGTGAGGAAATACACAAGTATTATCAAATGAAAAATTACTACTCATCACATGGTGCTTTAGGTGGTTCTTGTATGGCTGATGAAGGAAAAAGCACATTCAAAGTCTACACCGAAAATCCAAAAAAGGTTCAACTTTTAATATTAATAGATGGTGATGGTAAAATACATGGACGTGCTTTAGTATGGAAGTTAAAAGAATCTCCTTGTGAAGCTAAATATTTTATGGATAGAGTTTATACTAATGCTGATTCTGATGTGATCAAATTTAAAAACTTTGCAGAAGAAAAAGGATTTTTATATAAGCAAAAGAATAATAGTTATGTAGAAGATAATGTTAAATTCTTTTACAAAGGTCAATCATTATTAGGTGAGGTTAAAGTAAAGTTAGATGGTGATTTCAAAAATTACCCATTTATTGATACAATGTGCTTTTTGAGTAAAAAAATGGGCGACCTATCTAATATACCTACAGAAGATTGTTTCTTTTTACATTCAGTTTCTGGTGATTGTGAAGTTTGTTCAGGTTGTGATGGTGATATACTTAAGTATGATAGCACCGAGTTTTGTAATGATTGTGGTCTTGGACTCGAAGAACTTGAAAAATCAGGTATTAAAACTAAATTAAGTAAGAAATTAAAAAATTAATTATCTACCAAGGTAGTTCATTAACTCAATCATATTCTTAATAGAGAACCCAAGTGATTCTAAATTTCTAACAGTGTCTCTTAAAAATTCGATATAGGATTCAATCAATTCAATACATCTGTCATTTTCGGCAATGTGTCCATCTATAAGGATTCCCTTTTCTCCTAAATTTGTTTTAATACCAAAACCTGTTGCATAGAAAACAAATTTTTCTTGTCTAAGTTTTTTTATCTTAGTTGTTTCCTTACTTCTCTTATTTAAGAAAAAATTAATTTGTTCATTAATTTGTTGTCTAAAAGAAAGTGCAATAGACTGAGCTTCCAATATACTTTTAGAATTAGAAGGATTACTCAAATCAGTAGCTAATACTTTAAATAGAGGCTCAACGTTTTTATTCCACTCAGCTCTTTTATCATTAAAGAATTCTTCTAATTTATCATTAGTTTCTTTAGCTTTTGTTATTCTATCTATTTCCTCTTGATTATAAAGATTCATTGTCTGGTAATATTTTTTTCATTTGATATGTTCTGTGTAAGTTCTTATTATAACAAGAACTTAAAGCACTTTCTATAACATCTTTCGCTTTTGTTGAAATATCTTTGTTTATATATTCTTCTAATATATTGCTCCATTTATTTAACAATTGGGTATCTTCTATTATGATATTTTCAGAACCATTTTCATAAATCATTTCAATACAACCATTTCTGTTATCAATAACAATTTCTATTGAATCTGATATTCTATATCCTCTCAGAGAACCATATGATTGATTTTTACTACCTTCTTCAGGTTTTTCATCTATGTTAAAGTTAACATAGTAATATCTATAACCATACTTCATCTTTTTAGAAAAGCTGATTCTTTCATCAGATTCATGGTCTAATAAAAATTGTAAAAACTCATCAATTTCCTTCATTTTTTAATATTCTTTTTAATTTGAAGTCTCTTATAGTAGACTCAAAATCATATGATTCGTTTGATAGTTTTGATACATCTATACCCATAAATTCCATCTGATTATACATTTCATTTATGGAATTACTTATTCCATTTAAAAATTCAAGTATGTTTTCATCAGACTGATTTATTTCAAACCTTTCAAAATAGTTACACTGATTAACCATATTAGAGATTAAGTAATTATAGTATGAGACTAGCCCGTTTTTCATAATACTTTTATACAATAAAATCTTATTTGTTTACAGAGCATAAAAAAAGCCTTCCATATGGAAGGCTTTTATTTTATATTATTCAGTTTTACTTAAAATCGGAAAAACTTTTAATCCCCTTCATTTCTGACTCAAGATCTTTATTTGATAAATGACCTTCTGTTTCTTCATGTGAAGGCTCTTGTGATATATAATCCTCTTCTGAGTTTTCACCACCAAGATGATTTTTTTCAGGTGAGCTGTGACCTGCTAAAAAGTTAAATACTTCTTCAACATCATCTTTAGATGTTGCTATGTGATCAACGGCCCAATTATGACCATCTGATAACATAGAGTCAATCATAGACTCATCCATTTCTAACATCTCATCAACTAATCTTTTAATAGTTTTGAGGTTTCCAAAAAACATATAGTTTTCTGTTTCTTGATGTTCTTTTAATCCTTTAATTCTTTTGGATTCATAAGCTTCTTCTTGTTTTTCTTCAAGACCTCTGCACATATTTTCCAATTCTTGATTAGAACAATCTTCTAACTCTTGCATCTCATATCCATTTCTACAAAGTGCTTGGCACATTTCTTCTCTGGACATATAATTTTCAAATTTTTTAATTAATTTCATACTTTTATTAATTTTTTTATATATATTAATTATTTAATAATATTTACTACCTCAGGGTAATATTTTCCTATCTCTGTATTTTTGTTATCATAATCTATGTTAGAAATAACATATCTCATAGCATTTAGTCTGCCTATTTTCTTGTCATTTGAATTTATTATTACCCAAGGTGACATTCTACTTGATGTTTTAGCAAACATTTGATTTTTGAAGTTTCCTATTACTTCCCACTTATCTAAAACTTTTGCGTCATTTGGTGAAAACTTCCAGTATTTTAGAGGACTCTTTTGTCTCAATTCGAATCTTTTAATTTGTTTTTCTTGTGTAATTGAGAACCAAAACTTAATTAATATTAATCCTTTTCCAATAAGATTTTCTTCCCAATCAACAACTTTATTCATAAAATCGTTGTATTGTTCTTCTGTACAATATCCCATAGCCGGTTCTACAACCGCTCTATTATACCAGCTTCTGTCAAAGAAAACTATTTCTCCAGGTTTTGGAAGATGTTTTTCATATCTTTGAAACCAGTTTTTCTTTTCTTCTTCTGTAGGTAAACCAAGAGCAACAACTTTAAAACCTTTTGGATTAAGATATTCTGTGAATCTTTTAATTGTTGAACCTTTACCAGCAGCATCTCTACCCTCAAATACTATTGCTATTCTTTGTCCTGTCTTTGCGGCCCATTCTTGTAGCTTTAATAGTTCAACTTGAATTTGATATTTTTCTGATTCATATTGTTTTCTTGGTAATATCGAACCTTCTCCTCCAGGTATTTCAAACTGCTCAGGAGCATCACTTCCAGAAACTCTAATTTTATTAATTCTATCATCAATAGTTCTGTAGTATTCATCAAAAGTTTCTCTTATCTTTCTCTTCGTATTTCTTTTCTTAATTTCTAATATTTGATTTAATTTTCTTAAGAAGGTCTCAACATTGGTTTCCTGAACAAACTCTTCTGTGTATTCATTTATAAGCTCTCTTATTATAACCTTGATGTCAATTTTGTCAAAGTCTTTATATTCAACTTTATTGGTAGTGAGGTTATAATTTATATTAGCTAAGATATATGTTCTATACTCATTTAGTCTAAATTTAAAATTATCAACTGTTGTCTTTAATGTTTTTTCATCAAGAGTTGAAATGCTTATTTCTTCATTGAATTTCTTAAAACTGAAAATCATAAAATCCTTTTGGTTTTATGTATATATTAAAACTATAAAAACAAAAAACCCACTTAGTTAGTGAGTTTTTATTTATTTTTCAGATTTAATCTCTTTCAAGGCTTTAATTGTTAATTTCATTTCATCAATTGATGGTTGAAATTCCTTATTGTATTGTTTCTTAAGGTATAAAGAGTAAAATAGGAAATGAACAACTACATAAATTAATCCAATTTTTAAATCAAAGTTAAAAAATGACCAACCTAATACAAAAGGAATAGTAGTTATTGTAACCACGCTTATTTCAGAGAAAGCAATTTTACCTAATGTCATTAGGAAAATCTTTAAGTTAATTTTTTTCTTTGTCAGGTTTTCCTTTGAGATGTTGTTTTTTATTTCGTTAAATGTCTTCATGTTTTGTAGTGATTTGTTTAACAAATATAATAAAACTATTCTAATTTACAAAATAATATTAAACTTTCTTGTCAAAAAGGTAGAGATCATAAATTGCATTACCTTTTACTTTTTTAATATTCTTAAGCACTTGTCCTGTTGTTGAGTCTAATACTTTATAAACACCAATATTTATACCTTTCTCATCTAATACTTTTACTGTATTGCCAGGTTGACCTAAGGCACCAAGTACTGCAACATATTTTGTACCATAAATACTTTTTAAGAAAGATATTTTTGCTGTTGCGATATCTTTAATATTATTTACATAGGCATTATCTAATGGATTATTTAAATCTAAAACAGATCCTGTACTCTTTGTTCTAATAGTTACTGATTTTCTCTCTTCGTCACCTAAAGTTATATCTTCTCTATTTTGAATTTTATTTTGACTCACCAGAGCTTGTTGATTTCTTCTAATTTCATTAAAATCTGCTCTTGCTATGATTCCGCCTCTCATGCCTTTATCGTTCATGTTATAACCAACAGGTGCTAGTCTATAGAAAGAACCGGTAAAAGTCATTGATAATATTCTATCTGTTCTGAATAAACGCCATATTTTTTCTGTATGTCTCTTTTGTGATACAGACCAACCATTTAAGTGCCAGCCTCTTAGAAGAACTTTTCCCTTAGAGGATCTTCCTATAACCATAGGATATATTGCTCTTTCGTGACCTGCAAAGTGATTATCTTCTTCGCCTTTATAGTTGATTAGAAATATCATACCATATTTAATTGCCTTAATCATAGTTTGTTCAGAATACTTAATCGGTTCATTAATTGGAATATTTGCAATGTCTTTAACATTTTTAAGAGTAAACTTAGAAACATATTCTCTATCCTCTACTAACTCGTAGTTTTCACGGATAACAAACTCAACTGGTTTCTTGTTATAGTAGTCTTTTAATTGTGACAAATTCATAACTTATATATTAATTTATACTTATTCAATTTGAAGTCTTGAGTTAGTTATTTTTACAGCATTCGGGTTTATGTCACAACCAATAAATTTTCTTTTTAATTCCTTACAAACAACTGCTGTTGTGCCACTACCTAAATAAAAATCTGCTATTAAATCCTCTTCATCAGAGGATGACTTAATTATTCTTTCTATTAGTGACTTTGGTTTCTGAGTATCATATCCGACTCTTTCAGTTTTATCATTCTGTCCAAGAATATTCATTTGCCAAACATCACCAATTACTTTACCTTCAGGATGATAGTATTTTTCTTTCTCATAGCCTCTTGGTGCTGATAAAGAATATGGCTCTCTAATAGGATTAAATTTATAATTATCTGTTTTTGAATAACGATAAATTATATCATGTCTTTTACCAAAATCTAATTTCTTTCTAGGTGATGTATTATAAAACCAAATTATTTCATTTCTCATATTATCATATCCAAATATGTCATCCATAATACATCGAATCCAATGATTGATTTTAGTATCCATCTGTAGATATATTGTTCCTGTATCTTTTAATATGCGATGCATTTCTTTTAGACGAGGGATATAATGTTCTTCGATATCTGATTTTATTGGTTTTAAGTCTTGATAATCAGAAAATTTACGACCTGTTCCATATAAAATATCACAATAGATTACATCTATTTTATTTTCTTCAATTTTTCTCATGAAGTCTAAATTATCAGAGCATTCTATTATCATATTATTTTTATGATTAATTATGAATTTGTTTAAAATGAAAAAGAGACCATAATTGGCCTCTTAATTTTTTCTAGTCTACTTAAATGTAGATTATTTCTTAGTAGTGTCAGCTACAACAGTTGAAGTTGTATCAACTGCTCCAGCTACAGTAGTGTCACAACATACTGCAGTTGAATCAGTTGCAGTAGCGTTGTCTGTTGCTTCGGTGTTTCCACCGCAAGAAGCTAAGAAAATTGTTGCCGATGCTAAAAGCATGAAAGCGATTTTTTTCATAATTGTTTCTTTTTTTGTTTTTTTGTTTTTGTTATCGAATATTATATATCAAAATTGTAAATGGTTGTTTGCTATTTTAGAAAAAATATTTTTAATATATACAGAAATAAATTTTTTATTACTATGAAGTATATACAAGAGTTTGAAGGTTTTGATTTTAGTCAAACTTTACCGGTTACTACTAAAAATATTTTAACAAATTTTTACAGTTGTGATGAGTGTGATTCTATTTGGCGAGAGTTTAACGAATCTTCAAATAGTTGTAAACATTGTGGATCTAATGAAGTTGAAGATTTGGATGAAGATGAATGGTATGAAATCGCCAAAACAAGACTAAGTGAGGAAGAAGTTAGAAATCTTGAGAAAGAAAGAAAAGAGGAGAGTGATACTTTTATTGATATTTTATCTTTAAAAAATAAGAATAATTATGGCAATTAATAATAGAGAAGATGTGAACAAATATTATCAATTGATTAATGACTTGGTAGATGAATATACTGAAAAACATAAAATTAGACCTTCTAATCTTAGAAGATATTTACAACCTGGTTCGGAAAGATTTAATAAATTCTTAGAAAGAAACAAACTTAAAGATATTCAAGGTACATCAATTATATTAAAAGATATTATAGAAGATAGAGAAAACATGGAAAAAGATGGTGTTATCACCTTTGAGTCCTTTAAGATTTTCGAATCAGATGAGTTTAAAATACATTCAATGAAGCAATGTTTATACAAAGGCATTGAAAAGGCAACTCAGAAAATGGAAAAAGTTTTAGCAGATTATTTTGATACTAATTTAGGAGATATTGATATTGTAGATTCTGAAAAACACATTTTCAAAATTAATGACTGGAAAAATAGTGATGTTAATGTAGTAATCTATTCAAAAGAAGAAATGGATGTTATACTTACAAACATAATTGAGCACTTATATGAAGAAATTTCTAAAAAGAAAATAGAACTAACAAAGCATATCTCTATTGAATTATCTGATTTAATTAAGGAAGATATCTTTACTAATAAAATAGAACAACTATTAACTGATAGTTTGGCAAAAGAGATAATAAGTGATTGTCTTGATAGTGGTTTTAAATTTGAAACCGATTTTGATGGTCATTCTATATGGATTTCCTAATTCATGTAACATCATGATAATCTTTACACTTAATATACACTATTGTTAATTTTTTTAATTCTTTATTGTAATATATAAAACAAAATAAATTTAAATATATGTTACTAAAAGTAGGATCTAAAGGAAATGAAGTAAAACAACTTCAAGAAAAATTAGGTTTAACAGCAGATGGGTCTTTTGGACCTGGTACAGAAAAAGCAGTTAAAGCTTGGCAATCGGCTAACGGATTAACTGCTGATGGTCTTGTAGGAGATGGTACTTGGAGTAAAATGTTCGGTGTATCTCCGACACCGGTTTCTACTCCTGTTTCTAATGTTGTTATTCCACCAAGTAGTTTTAAACTAGAAAACTTAAAAGGACATGTTCCGGATGCTGTTATTACACAAATACCTGACACCGCATCAAAATTCAACATCACTAATCCATTAAGGTTAGCTCACTTTTTAGCTCAATGTGGACACGAAAGTGGGGGTTTTAGAGCAGTTTCTGAAAATTTAAACTACTCAGCAAAAGGCTTACTTGGAACATTTCCTAGATATTTCAATGCAACTACAGCCGCTCAGTACGAGAGAAAACCAGAAATGATAGCATCGAGGGTCTATGGTAGTAGAATGGGAAATGGTGATGAATCGACAAAAGAAGGTTTCAAGTTCAGAGGTAGAGGTTATATTCAATTGACTGGTAAATCAAACTATACAAATTTTGCCAAATTTATTGGCGAGGACACTGTTACTAATCCTGATTTAGTAGCAACTAAGTATCCATTGGCTTCTGCGGCTTTCTTTTTTGACTCAAATAAATTATGGTCAATTTGTGATAGAGGAGCAGATGATGCAACTGTAACAGCTGTTACAAAAAGAGTAAATGGTGGAACTATTGGACTGGCTGATAGAATCAAACACTTCAAAGAGTATTATAATTTACTTAAGTAATATAATATAATATTAAAAA
>JACCDU010814109.1_pt1 | contig 10765 bp, 12 predicted proteins | sample 7446081 | NCBI WGS metagenome assembly JACCDU01 (sample SAMN15323447, study PRJNA562643) | freshwater metagenome | isolation source: river surface water | place: USA:Blue River Watershed | collected 2017-08-17
ATTCAGAGGTGCTATCAGCGAGACACCAACTGATAATCCAACAGGTAGCAGTGGTGAAGGTGGCTGGAGAACTTATCGTGCAAAGCCAGCAGGTCAGATTGATGAAGAAGAACAACTTGATGAATTAAAGTGCTGGACAGGTTATACTAGAGTTAAAGGTGTGCCCGCAGGCGCGCCTGGCAGTTGCAAAAAGAAAACAAAAGAATCATCTATTATGAAGGGCATTAGCCGTGAGAGCAAGTGAATTCATAGTTGAAGGCTCTTATCAAGGTGGACTACGTAAGTGGTTTAAAGAGAAGTGGGTAAACCTCGCAAAAAAGAAAAAGGGCGGTGGATATGAACAATGTGGTAGTTCAGGCGACTCTAAAGGATATGCTAAGTGCGTGCCAGCAGCCAAGGCTGGCAGAATGTCCGACAAAGAAGAAAAGTCCGCAATCAATAGGAAGCGTTCAGCACAGCGCAAAGCAGGTAGACCCGGCAAAAGATCCGGGGGCAAAGGTCAAACACCGGTATTTGTAAAGACTGATAAATGAGAGCAAGTGAATTCATTATAGAAGGTAATGACGAAGAATTTCATACAGGTGGAGCCTTAGGATTACCTTTTCCTGGTAGTTACGAACAAGAATATAATATGTTCAAGCGTAAAGGTTCACGTAGAATCACTGCCATGACTAATGAAGCACTTGACAGTTCATATGATTATGAAGGCAATGCCATTGGTGGTCGATACTTTTTCGAAACTGAAGATGGAGTAGAGTACAAAGTTTATTTCAGCGGCAACAATTTAGTAGAAGTTGCATTTAATGCAAGTACTGACGGCGGCGATACTTGGAAGACTACAATGATTGGCACCGGTAATGCCAATAAAGTATTTGGTACAGTAATTAAAATCATACAAGAATATGTTGCAATTCACCAACCCAAAGCACTATACTTTACCGCAGATAAAGACGAAAGAGGCCGTGTTAGTCTGTATAAAAGACTAGCATCACAAGTTGACAGAGCATTACCTAATTACATTGACGCAGGTCCAAATGATTTAGGCAGTGGCGTTGCGTTTATGGTAAAACGTAAGGGTGACAAAATTAACTTCAGCGGTGAAGATGACGTAACTGAGGCAGAAAAAGATACACCCGAATCAAAAGAAATTGTAGCCACATTAAAAAAGGCAGGTTATAAAAATTTAGGCAGCGGGGCCGATGCCACTGTTTGGATGAAAGATGTTGGACAAATCATAAAAATTGTAATGCCTGAAAGTGAAGATATCACGCAAGCCGCATTTACATTTAAAAAGTTTTATGAATTTTGCATGCAACATCAAGACTTAGCATGTTTGCCAAAATTTATACCTATTCAGGGTGAAGCGTATGCTGAATTCACTATCGGAAACAAAGACTACGTGCAAATTTCTATGGAACAATTATATCCATTGAAGCGAAATAGTTTTGATGAAGGTATTGTTTGGTTCTTTAGTGATTATGTTTCTAATGGTACTAAATGGGAAAAGGTAGATGAAGAATTAAAATGGCCAAGTACTTGGTATTCACATAATTCTAAATTTGCAAACAGATATACAGACGCATGGGAAAATTTAAATCCCAACAAAAAAGCAGAATATCAACTATTATATGTAGTAATGCAATTACTGTACCGTACAGGTAAAATTAATAAGATGTTTTGGGATTTGCATACTGCTAATGCAATGCAACGTAAAGATGGAACAATCGTTATTATTGACCCGTGGTTTGAAAGATACAGTGGTTCAATTTCTGAAAATTTAGTAGAAATCGCAGACAGTCCATATGATTACATTCAGAACGTAAAGACACCCGCTAAACGTGCATATCGTTTTCAAACAGATAACGGACAGTTATATCGGGTTCAAGTGTTGAATAGAGAAACACCAGATATTAAAAACTTTGGAATCAATAAGAACTTAGAAATTCACTTTGATCTGACAGACATGAAGACCGGAAAACCTAATACAGGTAGAACTAATACCGGTGACAGCATTCGTGTTTTCAGTACAGTTGCTAACATCTTACAGAAAGAAGTTGCAGAGCAAAAACCTACTGGTATTGTCATTGCTAGTAAAGCAGATGATGAAGGTAGGGTTAGACTCTACAAAACATTAGCACGTAGGGCTACTAAACTAATGCCCGACTATATAGAAGCCGGTGAACAGACTGTAACAGGTCATGATGGGAATCAATACATTACTATCCAACTTAAGAGAAAAGATTTAGTATCTGAAAAATGGAGTAATAAGTACAAAAGCAGTATCAACTGCAATAATCCAAAAGGATTTAGTCAACGTGCCCATTGTCAAGGACGCAAGAAGTAAGAGTATAAGTCAATGAGCCATTTAAAAGATGTGCAAATGAGTTACTTTCAACACTTACGTAGGGCATTTACAATTTCAATAGTTCTTATAGTACACGGAATATTTCCTAATATTTGGAAAACAAAGGCATCAGAATTACTTTGCGATGATCATTAATAAAAAATCAATACCCCATGCTATACGTATATCTGATACCGAACATTCGATTGAATACTGGGACTTAACTAATAACGTTAACAGGCATTATTACATAAGTTTAGAAAATCAATCCTATTATTGTTCCAATTTTGACGTATATCTACTGTATATACAGCATCCTAATTTTTTTAAATGTAACAATTTAGAAAATACAATATCCTCTCAAGTGCTAAATGATATTCGCCAATGTAAAACCATGTTGGCTATAGAATTATCATTTGATTCATCCTACAATATAGTGGATGAATTATACGAGTGTATACTTGAATATAAATTACCAGGATCTCAGGTATTATTAATTAATTCTTCTGAGGATTTAGCAGAGTATATTGTTAAGAAAAGCATAGAATTAAATGTACAGCCATTTAAGTATGAACAATACTGTTCTATGGAACACACTATACAAAGAAGTATAATGTCAGAATTAGGTGTATGTACTGGATATAACGAGTTAATTAAACCAAAAATTAAAAGTCCATTACTCAGTAATTCGTTTCCTAAAAAGTTTCTAAATCTAAATCGGTTGTGGAGAGAACATAAACTTGCATTACTAATGTTATTAGCAGACAAAAACTTACTGGATAAAGGAAATATTAGTTTTTCTAAAATGGATTATTGGGATACCTATTATAATAGAGTTTTAGAAAAGTTTACACATGATTCAATACAAGAGGTTGCTAAAAATAGTTATGATTTAATAAAAAAATTGCCTCTAGTTTTAGATACTAATAGATTTGAGCCATATGATTTGACTTATTTTAAACGATCAATCATACCTTATTACAATCAAACATATTTTAGTGTGGTTAACGAAACATTGTATGACGGTGAGAAATATCCAATAGCCACTACTGAAAAAATATTTAAGGCTATATTTCATAAACATCCCTTTATTGTAGTGGGTGTACCAAACTATCTTGCTAGATTACGTGAAAGAGGATACAAGACATTTGATGGAATAATTGATGAAAGTTATGATACTGAATCTGATGCTAGTATACGTATGCTGAAGATAGTAAATGAAATTGAAAGATTATGTAATTTAACTGATAGTGAACTAGAAGAGTATCGAATTAAAGCATTAGAAATTGTAGAATACAACTTTGAAGTTTTAGTAAATAAAAAGCAATTTATTAAGAGAATGTTATGATCATTAATAACCATAGTGAGTATAGACCAATTGGACGAGGAGTAATGGCTCTGCCTCGTGAAAAATGCATGTATATTGATGACTCAGTAGAACAGTCTTATTATTGTAAAAACTTTGACGTATATTTTGTTTCTATCGCATCATATCTACCTGAACCATATGATCTATCAATTTTAATTCCAAATGAAGTTATAGAAAAAATGGTTAGAAAAGAATTAATGATAGCCTTTGAATTTTTCTTAGAATCACATAATGCATTACTCGACACTATATATTCTACTATTATCAAACATAATTGGCCTGAAAGTCAAATTTTATTAGTTCAGCCCGGGGGTGAGGATTTTAAAAGATATATCTTAGAAAAGGCTAGCGAGGTGGGTAGAGAGCCTATTAGGTATGAAAGTTTTAATTCTGTAGAGAAATTATCAAAACTGCAATTCTTACAAGAGTATGGATTACCTGAGGGAACTATACCAGATATTAAAAGCCCTTTACTAAAATCTAATCATGCTAAAAAATTTATCAATTTGAACTTTACTCCCAGAGACCATAGAACAGCAATAGTAGTAGGATTAAAAGAAAAAAATCTACTGGATCAAGGATACATAAGTTTGCGTGGGTATGAAAACGAGGGATGGTGGGAAAAAGAACGTGCAAGAGTAATTGAATATTTTGATGTGGGACACAACGAAACGGAATTAAAATATCAGTTACCTATGGTATTGGATCTAAAACCTAAAACTAATATAAGATGGCCCGCATTCAATACCAGATCACTATATAGGTATTACCAAGAGTCATTCTTAAGTGTGGTGACTGAAACTTGGTGGCATTCAGGTTATACATTCCATTGCACAGAAAAGACGTTTAAAGCCATATTCTATAAGCATCCATTTATCGTTGCTTCTACTAGAGGGTTCTTAATTAACCTTAGAAAAATGGGGTATAAAACATTTGACGGGATTATCGATGAAAACTACGATTTAGAATCGGATTCCATCAAACGAATGCGTAGAATATTAAATGAAATTGAACGTATTTGTAGTTTCAATGAGCAACAATTGGCAGAATTTAGAGCCCTTTGTTTACCGATCATAGAACATAACTATCAAGTCTACATGACCAAAACTAATTATATTACTAAAATGATATAAATACACTATAAACAGGAACATGACATGTTAGCAGACGCACTAAAGACACTATTAGCAACTAGTTACGCATTCGTAATTAAAGCACAGAACTTCCATTGGAACGTTGAGGGGCCAGACTTTCCCCAGTATCATGAGTTCTTAGGTAACTTATACGAAGAAGTGTATAGCAATGCTATCGATCAGACAGCCGAATTGATTCGTCAGTTAGACAGTTATACACCCGGTTCAATTACAAGATTTGCTGAATTGAGTCAGATTCCTGATCAGACAAAGATTCCACGTGCTGAACTAATGATTGCAGAATTGCATGATGACAATGCTAAGATTCTAGATATGTGGAAAGCCGCATTCCCTATCGCTGAACAAGAAAACGAACAGGGCATCGCAGACTTTATTGCAGGTCGTATTGATGCTCATGGTAAACATGGGTGGATGTTGCGTAGCATCCTAAAGAAGCAACGTGCTTAATGAAGACCGACCCAATACGTTCGAAGGTAGTGTGTCTGATGATCAAATCATCAGCCGACTATGGATGGCTAAACGCCTAAAAGATACCAATATCCCCATTAAAAAATGTGCCGTACTAGGTAGTTGGTACGGCATTTTGCCATATATCCTCAATAGAAACAATAACATTGATGATATTGTTGCTATTGACAACGAGCCTGGATGTGTAAAAGTCAGTGAGAAATTAAACCCTGATATGAGACACGTTGTTAAAGATTGTAACGATTTAAAATATACAGGTGCAGATTGTGTTATCAACCCCAGCGTTAATAACATTGAAGGTAAAAAATGGTATGACAACATTCCTAAAGGTAAACTATGTTTGTTTCAAACAGAAAACGTAGAATTAGGAAAAGGTTGTCCCAAAGATTTAAACGGTATGAAGAACAAATATCCTTTGAGTAAATATCTATACGAAGGTACATTGCGCACTAAAGATAGTGAAGGCAAATTTGTTAGATCAATGGTGATTGGATACAAATGAGAGCAAGTGAGTTCATTGTTGAATACAAAGAAGTAGACGAAGGCTGGAAAGATGTTGCAGTCGGCTCTGCTTTAGCATTGGGTGCATTAGGTGGCGCCTATGCAAAATTTCAACCAACTACTCCTGCACCTCAACAGCAAGTAATACAGCAGAAACAATTTACTCCAATCAGCAATAATCCACAAGTTGAAGTTCAATTATTAAAGACTGCCAAAGCCAATGGTATGAAAGGTGCAGAGTTAGCACAGTTCATGGCTCAAACTAAACATGAGAGTTGGGACTTCAACAGATTAAAAGAAAAGCCGCAACCCGGCGTAAAGAAGTATTTTGCTAAAAAATATGATCCTAAATATAGTCCTAAAACAGCAAAAATTCTTGGTAACAAAAAAGTAGGTGATGGGGAAAGATATCACGGTCGTGGATTCATTCAATTGACCGGTCGTGACAATTATCGTATGGCAGGTGAAGCATTAGGCATCGATTTGTTGAACAATCCTGATTTGGCTGCTAAGCCGGAGGTTGCTTCAAAAATTGCAGTATGGTATTGGAATAGCAGAGTCAAACCCCACGTACAAGATTTCACTGATACAAGAGCCGTTACTAGAAAAATTAATCCTGCAGTTAAAGGTCTTGATGATAGAGATTCAAACTTTAAAGACTATATGAGGATGGTATGAGAGCAAAAGATTTCATCGATGAATACAAAGTAGACAATGTTAATGGTTTAGGATCAGTTCCCTACAACCAAGACATTGACTATTTTGGTATGCGTGTATTAATGAAGCCTAGCACATTTCTAAAACTAGCACTACCTTTAGATAAACCTACTAGTGTAGATCATATCGTACAGCATTTAAAAGACGGTGGAAGTTTAGGATCCCCCTTCTTAGATATTGACATTCCTCCTGAATGGGAAGATAAAGACTTTTCTAAACCTGCAAGAGTGAAGGGTCATGAGGGTAGAAATCGCATGATGGCTATTCAAAAACTAGAAGGTGATGACCCTGTTGAGGTACATTTATTACCCAAAGGTGGATTAAGAGCTAGACATTTGACTCCAGATGTAGTAAAAGAGTTACAGAAGGGTTTAGTCAATCAAGAGGGAAACCGATTGATCAACGGGCCACTCTTCGTCCCAAAGTGATAAATATTGTAATATAAAGGTATACTTATTATGAAAATTCAAGATATTCTAGTAGAGAGCAAGCATGACGATTGGGACGATGAGCGTGAAGAAATGCCAAGCGATCCTGACGCTGATAAAGTTCCGCATATTCTAATGCAATTCAAGAAAGCCATGGACGTTGGTGGTAACTATCCTATCACTTTCAAGAGTGGTGAAAAGGCTAAAGTATCTCTTGATGATATCGAAAAATTCGTAAGACGCTATGTTAGTGGTAAGCCACTAGAGCGTGAGCAAATGCAGTCTCAGGCTGTTCAAAGCATTGAAGGTCTTAAGGCTGTTCTTGCAGGTCCAGCAGGCCCCGCTGCCGAGAAGAGTTTATATCAGCGTGGTGACTATGCGTAAGTTGTTTTACGTTGTTGCCGCATTTATATTCGGCATTTCAGGTATCGCACATGCACAGAAGCCAGCAAATGGTGTAAGTTATGATGTGCAATTCACACGTGTAGTAGACGGTGACACTGTTGCATTCAAAGCAAGTTTCTTACCTGCTCCATTAAAGCAGGAACTTGCTTTGCGTGTATATGGTGTTGATACTCCTGAGAAGGGTTTTCGTGCCAAGTGCCCAAGCGAAGATGCACGTGGGAAGGCTGCTACTAAGTTCACTACAGATGCAATTAATTCAACAAAGAGTCACAAGATTATTCTAATGGACTGGGACAAATACGGTGGTCGTGTTCTTGGCGATATCGTATTAGATGGTCAGAGCCTACGTACATTGTTAATTCAGAATGGTTACGCAAGAGAATATTACGGGGAAGCAAAGACTTCCTGGTGTAACTAACATACCCTAGGACCGTTAGGGTTATGTGCCCGGCTGCTGGGCTGACTGAAGGATTCGCTACCCCATAGGTCAAAAGTGAGCATTTAATTATTCCCTAAAAATCTCTAAATAATATACCCGAAAGTCACAAACTTTCAGGCATAACCTAGGGAATAATAAGAATGATAAAAAGAATCCTGGGATGTGCCGGAATGTTGGCCTATCTGCTAACATCCACTGCGGCCATCGCTCAAACTACAACAAGCACATCAAGCACATCTGGTGGAACAACCACAGGTACTACGAGTGTTATCAACCAAGGTGGTTATACAACTACTTCATTAGTAGATACTAACAGTACTAGTAATAGTACCAGCACAGTTACCACTAATAATAACACTACTACTAACAATACAAGTACAAGTACTTCTACTGTCAATAGTACCAATACAAATAACAACGTAAACACTAGTACATCAGTTAATACAAATAACAATGTTCAAAGTGGTACTGTAACAAATATTAATCAGAATACCAATACTGGTACTATGACATATAATAACAACAATGTTAACACTGGCACAATCACTAACAATAACAATAACGTCAACACCGGAACTATGACATATAATAACAACAATGTCAACACAGGTGATATGACTAACCGCAACATTAATACTAGCACTTCAACTAACGTAAACACTAATAACAACATTAATAGTGGTACAATGACTTACAATAATAACAATGTAAGTACTAGCGTTAACACAAACAATAATATTAACAGCGGTACAATGACTTACAACAATAACAATGTAAGTACATCAAACAATGTTAATACAAATAATAACGTTAACACCGGTGATATGACTAACCGTAATATCAATACCAGTACATCAACTTCAAATAACGTAAACACTAACAACAATATCAATACTGGTGATATGACCAATCGTAATATCAATACAAGTACATCAACTTCAAATAACGTAAACACTAACAACAATACCAACACTAGCAATAATACTAACGTAAACATTCAGCAAGGTGAGATGACTAATCGTAACATCAACGAAACAGTTATCAGACAAAAAGTTGAACAACCCCCACCAACTGCTATTGCTCCTGCAATGATGAGCGGTGGCAACAGTGATCTATGTACTACTGGTGTAAGTGGTGCGGCGCAGACACAAATCTTAGGTATTAGTTTTGGCTCTACCCAACGTGACGAGAATTGCGAAAGATTGAAACTTAGTAAAACTCTATTTGACATGGGTATGAAAGTTGCTGCCGTAGCAACTATGTGTCAAGACCGTCGTGTATTTGATGCTATGTTGGCTGCAGGCACACCTTGCCCATATGAAGGTATGATTGGTGAGCAAGCCAAAGCAGCCTGGGAAGCAAATCCAAATAAAGTTCCTAAGCGCAAATGATTAAAAAACTAGCATTAGCAATTTTACTAGCCTATAGTACTACTGTATCTGCGCAGACAGTAAACCCTACTACGGGTACAGTGAGTACTACTGGTAATCTGATAGATCCTACTGCTTGGACAGGTGTTATCTATATGACACCCGGGCAGTTAGGGCAAGTAGAGGGTACAGGCGGAGGTCCGGTACCAGCATATAATACTGGCACAAATACTATTCGTTTTTCTTTCATGCCTTATACTGCTAGTCAGATTCAGGCTATCAATGCCGCAATGTTCAACAACAATACTAACATTCAAGTTAGTGGATATAATTATAGTTGGCGATTATTCGGAGATAATGGATTTTTGAATGTATCAGGTAAGTTGTATGATACTAAAGGTGCTGTCTTAGAACAAGCAAGTTATAACTATATGTTCTCTCCGGCAATGCCAAAAAATTGGGACTTGATTTCAGGTACAAATAATTTTTCCACTGCATATGATTTTAAAAATTTAGGATCATTCGAAGTAACTGCAACTGGTTCTGATAGTTTATTTTGGAGTGGTTATTATGGTCCTAGACTTAGAGATGTTAATGTCAGTTTTAACTATAGTTTAGCACCTACCAATAATACAACTACCCCGACGGCGCCCACTAATAATACAACTACTAACACTATCAATGAAATCATAACTGCGGCAAGCCAACCAGTCACACAAGAATCAACAGTTACACAACCAGCCACAGTAGCGGCAACCACTGAAGTTGTTTCTGCCCCTGTTTCTACATCAACAACCTCAACAACCACTAGCACTGCTAGTGCAACACCCGTAGCAACTGTAGCAACTGTTACCCCTTCAGTACAAACACAAACAACACAGCAAACTAGTAGTTCATCAAATTCATCAAGTTCAACTGGTTCATCATCTTCAGTTTCTTTAGCACTATCAACCATTAGAAACAATGAAAAGAGAGAGCAGGCAATTGTTGCAACCGCAGTTGCAAGTGCGAATGAAACTGCACAAGCCGCAGTTCAGGCAGCAGAACAAACAGCAATGTCTGTTGCTACTACTTCAAGTGCATCAAGCATGGCATCTGCTACTACAACACAGACTGTAAGTACATCAACACAAACTGCAAGTACATCAACACAATCAATGATTGTTGCGACTAGTAATCCTGCTGTAGCAGTATCAACCGCTAGCAGTCAATCAATTCAAGGAATGCTAGCACCACAATTGGCACCACGTGTTGCTACTACAGTTCAATCAACTACTAACAATGACTCTATTACTGTAAGTTCAGCAAGTCGTACTCAAACTACTAATGTTCAGCAATCAAGTTTTCAACCAGTAGTTGCTGAATCCTCTATTAGTGTATTGCAAGGACCAACTATAACAGAAGCACCCAAACCAACAATGCAGTCTGCAATTACAGAGATGAGATTAGTTCAAGACAATGATTTAGTAGTTTTCACAAACAACTTCCTAACTAATCGTACTAATCCTTTAACTGAGATTGTAGAGAATAATACAAGACCATCAAACAATACAGTAGAACAAAAAGAAAC
>JACCDU010312639.1_pt1 | contig 10763 bp, 9 predicted proteins | sample 7446081 | NCBI WGS metagenome assembly JACCDU01 (sample SAMN15323447, study PRJNA562643) | freshwater metagenome | isolation source: river surface water | place: USA:Blue River Watershed | collected 2017-08-17
AGCTGTGGGGGGCGCTGGTGGGCAGCGCCTTGCTGGTGTGGGGTGGGGCCGAACTGGGCCAGGGCCTCGAATACTGGCGCGGCGTGCTGGGTCTGGTGATCATGGGGGTTATGGTGCTCTCGCCCAGTGGCGTGCTGGGTGGTTTGCAGTCTTGGTGGCTGAGCCGGCGGAGGTCCGCATGAGCCTGATCGTTCAAGACCTGCTGCGCCACTACGGCGGTGTCAAAGCGCTCGACGGGGTGAGCTTCGAGGTGCCGCCCGGCCAGTGCGTGGCCCTGATTGGCCCCAATGGCGCGGGCAAATCCACCTGCTTTGCTTGCCTGGCGGGGCAGCAAACGCCCGGCCGTGGCCGCGTGGTCTGGCGCGGTCAGGACATGACAGGCCTGCAACCCGCCCAGCGTCAGGCGCAGGGCATGGCCCGCACCTTTCAGGTGGCACAAACTTTTGAGGCGCTCTCCGTGCAGCAAAACCTGCAACTGGTCTTGTCCCGCGAGCGCCTGTCGTGGTGGGACCGCCTGGCTGGCCGCCATGCGGAGCAGGCGCTGCAGGCTTTGGCCCAGGTGGGCTTGAGCGATCAGGCCCAGGCCGTGGTGGCCGATTTGTCCTATGGGGCCAAAAAGCGGCTGGAACTGGCCATGGCGCTGGCGGGCTTACCTGATGCGGGGGAACGCATCTTGTTGCTCGATGAACCCGCTGCCGGACTGGCCCCTGCCGAGCGGGCCGCCATGATGGCGCTGGTGCGCCAGGTGGCCAGCGGCGGCGTCACGGTGCTGTACACCGAACACAATATGGACGCCGTTTTTGGCGTGGCTGACCGCGTGCTGGTGCTCATGCAAGGGCGCTTGGTGGCCGACGGCACGCCCGAGGCCGTGGCCCAAGACCCGCAGGTGCGCGAGCGGTATCTGGGGCTCGATTTCGACATGTCTCTGGGCATGCATTCCGACATGAAAGGGGCACCCGATGCTCGCGGTTGAAGGCCTGAACGCCTGGTGGGGCCATGCGCAGGCGCTGTTTGACGTGCACCTGCAGGTGGGCGAGGGCGAACTCGTGGTGCTGCAAGGCCTCAACGGCGCAGGCAAGTCCACGCTGCTGCAGTCTTTGATCGGCATTGGCCCGCGTGTGCAAGGCCGCATCACCTGGGACGGTCAGGCCATTCAGACCTGGCCTGCCCACCGCCGTGCGCGTGCCGGGCTGGGCTTTGTGGCCGAAGACCGGCGGCTGTTCACCAGCCTGTCGGTGCAAGACAATTTATGGATTGCTGCGCAAACCGAAGGTCAGGGCACGCCTGCCGAGCGCTATGCCCGTGTGCTGGCTTTGTTTCCTCAGTTGCAGCCCATGCTGCAACGCCCCGCCAGTCAGATGAGTGGCGGCGAACAGCAAATGCTGGCGCTGGCCCGCACCCTGATGACCGGCCCCCGCTTGCTGCTGCTGGACGAGCCCTGCGAAGGCATCGCCCCTGTGCTCGTGGCGGCCATGCGCGATGCGCTGCTGCAACTGGCCCGCGAAGGCGTGACCATGTTGGTAGCCGAGCAAAACCACATCCTGGCCAGCCATGCGCAGCGGGTGCTGACCTTGGTGGGCGGCCGGGTGGTTTGAACGGTCAAAGCCACCTGAAAGCCAGTGTGGCCACCACGGTAGGGGGCAAAGCCGCCAGCAAAAGTCGCAAGGGTGCGATCGTGTTGTCCGGAAAATAGCCCTTGAGGATGGCCGCGCCCGCCGGGTTGGGCGCGTTGGCAATCAAGGTCAGGCCGCCGCCGGTGACGGCCCCTGCGACCAGGGCCACTTTGAACTCTTGACTCAAGCCGGGCACCAATGAACCCAAATAAGTGATGGCTGCGTTGTCGGTGATGGCTGTGAGCGCTGTTGCGCCATAGAAAACAGCATCGCTCGGAAGGCTCATGAGCAGCGGCTCCAGCCACCATTGCTGCAAACCGCCCAGCACAACCAGCCCGGCCAGGAAAAACGACACGAGCAAGGCCTCTCGCAAAATCAGCTCGCTCTGGTGCCGGCGCCAAGCGCTGGCGAAGCCCAAAAACAGCAACAAGAGCCCGATGAAAACCACCGGGTGGTGCGCAAAAAAGACAACGCCGCCCAGAAAAAGCAGGTGCGCCACCATAACGCCCGCTGGCACGTGGGCCTCGTGCAATGGGGGACTGGGTGGCAGTGCACTCAGCTCACGTCGCAGCATCAGCGTGGCCCCCATGGCGTTGATGAACACCGCAACGGCCGCTTTCCAGCCAAAGGTCAAGAGCATGAAGCTGAAATCCCACTGCCAAACTTGGGCCACCATCAGCACCGGCGGTGCGGCAAACGGGGTCAGGGTTCCGCCAATGGACACATTCACAAAGAGCACACCCAAGGTGATGTACTTCAGCCGCTCAGACACATGCCGGCTGAACAAGCTGTCGCGCAACAGCAAAGCCCCAAGTGTCATGGCGGCGGGCTCGGTGATGAGCGACCCCAACAAAGGCACCAACGACAGCACCACCACATAAAGCGCCAACATGGGCTGTTGCGGCCACAACTGGGTGATCCGCAGGATTGAGCTTCGTGCCAGACTCAAGATGGGGCGTGTGCCCGCGATCACCATCACGGCAAAGACGAAAAGGGGTTCCGTGAAATTGCGTGACGCCAGATAGTCCAGTGTGCGGTCTTGACCGATCAGCGCGAAGAACATCACCATCAAGAAGCTGGCCCAAAGACCGAAGACGACTTCGACTTCGCCCAGCAGATGCCAAAGACCTGCATGCTGAGGGTGGGTGTGAGCCAAATGCTCAAAATAGCGTGTGGAAAATGAATGGACGAGGGCCAGCGCAAACACGGCAGCGGCCAACCATGACAGGAAAGAGTCGGTGGGGACAGACAAGGCAAAGCTCCGGTGCGAGGCGGCCCGACCATCGCACATGCCTGTTGCGCCACCGATGGCGCAACACCCTGCGTCGATCTTAACGGATCGGATGGACCCGCTAATATCTGGTTAAATCACCTTCTTGCCCACCGCATCGCCCCATTTCTGAGGGGGATCACTCTTTGCCATGATCATCACCAGTTTGCTCGACACCGACCTGTACAAATTCACCATGATGCAGGTCGTGCTGCACCAGTTCCCGGGTGCGCAGGTCGAATACAAATTCAAGTGTCGCAACCCCGGCGTGGCACTGGCCCCCTTTGTCAATGAGATCCGGCAGGAAATCCGCTCGCTGTGCAGCCTCAACTTCAAAGAGTCCGAGCTGCAATACCTGCGCTCGCTGCGCTTCATCAAGAGCGACTTTGTGGACTTTCTGGGCCTGTTCAAGCTCAACGAAAAATACATCCAGGTCACGCCCTTGTCCAGCGGCGAGATCGACATCACGATTCAGGGCCCGTGGCTGCACACCATCTTGTTTGAAATCCCGGTGCTGGCCATCGTCAACGAGGTGTACTTCCGCAATACGCAGAAGGTGCCCGACCTGATGGAAGGCCGTCGCCGCGTGGACCAGAAAATCGCGCAATTGCAGGGCGCAGGTCTGGAGACGCTCAAGATCGCCGATTACGGCACGCGCCGCCGCTTTTCACGGGCCTGGCACGAAGAGGTGCTGCGCGTGTTATCGGCCCGTTTGGGAACCGGCCCCAAAGGCCAGTTTGCGGGCACCAGCAATGTGTATTACGCCTACCTGTTGGGCCTGACCCCGCTGGGCACCATGGCTCACGAGTACTTGCAGGCCGCGCAGGCCTTGGGGCCCCGTCTGCGAGACAGCCAGATTTTTGCTTTCGAGTCTTGGGCCAAAGAGTACCGGGGCGACCTGGGCATCGCGCTGTCCGATGTGTACGGGTTCAACGCTTTCCTGCGTGACTTTGACCTGTATTTTTGCAAGCTGTTTGACGGTGCGCGCCACGACAGCGGTGACCCGTTCAGCTGGGGCGAGCGCATGATCGCGCACTACCAGCACAACCGGGTGGACCCCCAGACCAAGACACTGATCTTCAGCGACAGCCTGACGATTCCGCGCACGATCGAGCTGTACCAGCAGTTCCGGGGGCGCTGCCAGCTGGCTTTTGGCGTGGGCACCAACCTGACCAATGACCTGGGTTACGAGCCGCTGCAAATCGTCATCAAAATGACCCGCTGCAATGGCCAGCCGGTTGCCAAGTTGTCTGACACGCCGGGCAAAGGCATGTGTGATGACGAAAAATACCTGGCTTACCTCAAGCAGGTGTTTGAAATTGAATCCTCTGAAACCACTGCTGCATTGAAAGGCGCGTGACATGCTGACGGCACTCATTGCTATTTTTGTTCTGGCTTATGCCGCCATTGCTTTTGAGCATCCGCTGAAGATCAACAAAACCGCGACGGCTTTGCTGGCTGCAGGCGTGCTGTGGACCGTCTATGCACTCGGGAACACGGATACCGGGCAAGTGAGCCACCAATTGGCGGAGTCGCTGATGTCGATGGCTCAGATCGTGTTTTTCTTGATGGGAGCCATGGCCATTGTGGAGGTGGTGGATGCCCACAATGGATTTGAAATCCTCACTTCGCGCATCAAGACCCGTTCCTTGTCGGGCTTGATGTGGCTGGTCGGATTGGTCACATTTTTTCTCAGCTCGGTGCTGGATAACCTGACGACAGCCATCGTGATGGTGTCGTTGATGAAAAAGCTGCTGGATCAGCGTGAGGATCGCTTGTTTTTTGCAGGAGCCATCGTTATTGCCTCCAATGCAGGCGGTGCCTGGTCACCCATTGGCGATGTCACAACCACCATGCTGTGGATTGGCGGGCAGATCACAGCGCTGGAAATCATGAAGGGGGTTTTTGTGGCCTCCATCGTCAGTTTGCTGGTGCCCTTGGCTGCCATGGCGTATGTGGTGCGTGGACGTGAGGTGCTTGCCCCAACGCGCGTGGAGCATGCCGACTTGACCACGACGCCTGCTTGTGAGCGCAACCTGATGTTCTTCCTGGGCTTGGGCATTTTGGTGGCTGTGCCGGTGTTCAAAGCGCTGACACATTTGCCGCCGTTCATGGGCATTTTGTTGGGCTTGGGCTTGTTGTGGCTGGTGGGTGATCTGGTCCACAAGGACAAAGCCGACGAGGCCAAAGCCCACCTGACGCTGGTCAGTGCCTTGACCCGGATTGACATGAGCGCGGTGCTGTTTTTTGTGGGCATTTTGCTCTCGGTGGCCACACTGGAGCACACCCATGTTCTGTCGTCCTTGGCGCAGTGGTTTGATCAGTCTGTGGGTCGTCAGGATGTGATCGTCATGATCATCGGCCTGGTCAGCGCCGTGGTGGACAACGTGCCCTTGGTGGCCGCTTCCATGGGCATGTATAGCCTGACACAGTATCCGCCCGACAGCTTCCTGTGGGAATTTTTGGCTTATTGCGCAGGCACCGGTGGCTCGATCCTGATCATCGGTTCGGCCGCTGGGGTGGCTGCGATGGGGCTGGAAAAAATCGATTTTGTCTGGTACGTCAAGAAGATCAGCGTTTGGGCCTTGCTGGGCTATTTCGCTGGGGCCGCTTTGTACATCCTTCAATTTCAGTTGTCGCACTGAAAGAACCTGCCTCAAATTTTGAAGTCACACCATGAGTAAACCTTCCATTCTGGTGGCGCGCGCCATCTTCCCTGAGGTCCTGCAGTCTTTGGCGCAGGTGTTTGAAGTCGAGAGCAACCAGGCTGATGAAGTCTGGTCTGCCGCAGAGCTGACTCGTCGCATGCAAGGCAAGGTGGGCGCTTTGACCACCGGCAGCGAGCGCATTGATGCCGCACTGCTGCAGGCCAATCCGCAGCTGCGCATCGTGGCCAACATGGCTGTGGGTTACAACAACTTCGATGTGCCCGCCATGACCGCTGCTGGCGTGCAGGCCAGCAACACGCCCGACGTGTTGACCGAAACGACCGCCGACTTCGGTTTTGCGCTCTTGATGGCCACCGCCCGCCGTGTGACCGAGAGCGAGCATTTCCTGCGGGCAGGGCAGTGGACCAAGTGGAGTTACGACATGTTTGCCGGAGCCGAGGTGCATGGCTCGACGCTGGGCATCATCGGCATGGGCCGCATTGGTCAGGGCATTGCCCGTCGCGGCGCGCATGGTTTTGGCATGAACGTGATTTACCACAACCGTTCACGTTTGAGCCCCGAGCTCGAGGCCGAATGCAAGGCCCGTTATGTGAGCAAGGAAGATCTGCTCAAAACCGCCGACCACGTCATGCTGGTCGTGCCCTACAGCGCCGAGTCGCACCACACCATCGGTGCGGCAGAACTCGCCCAGATGAAGCCCAGCGCCACTCTGATCAACATCGCCCGGGGCGGCATCGTGGACGATGCGGCCCTGGCCAAAGCGCTGGCGGCTCAACAGATCGCTGCAGCAGGTCTGGACGTTTTTGAGGGTGAGCCCTCGGTCCATCCTGAATTACTCAAAGTACCCAATGTGGTGCTCACGCCGCACATTGCCAGCGCCACCGTCAAGACCCGCATGGCCATGGCCCAGCTGGCCGCTGACAACTTGATCGCCTACCTCACGCGCGGCACTGCGCTCACACCGCTCAACACCGTGCCAGGACGCAGCGCATGAGCGACAGCAACGCGATGGTGTTGCTGGCCCTGGCGGGGGTGAACCTGCTGGTGCTGCTGGCCTTGTGGCTGCGCGGCAAACCACCTGCTGACACGGGGGCTGAGCAGCAGGCCTGGCAGCAACAACAGTTCGAGGCCGCGCAGGCACAAACCGAACGGCTTGAGCGCGAGCTGCGCACCGAAATCAGCCAGTCGGGCGTGCAGGGGCGGCAAGAGGCCATGCAGACGCTCACGCTGTTTCAGCAATCGTTGTTGCAGCAAAGCGCCGAGGCCACCCGCACCCAAAACCAGCAGATCGACGCGCTGGCCCAGCAACTGGCTTTGCTGCAAAAAAGCCTGACCGACAGCCTGGCCCAACAGGTCAATGCGCTATCTGAGGCCAACGCCCGCCGCCTGACCGAGATGCGCGGCACCATGGAAACCCAGCTGGCCCAGCTGCAGCAAAGCAACGCTGCCAAGCTGGACGAAATGCGCCAGACCGTGGACGAAAAACTCCAGGCCACGCTGCAAGCCCGCTTGGGCGAGAGCTTCAAGCAAGTGGCCGACCGGCTGGAGCAGGTGCACAAAGGCCTGGGCGAAATGCACACCCTGGCCCAAGGCGTGGGCGACCTCAAGCACTTGCTGACCAACGTCAAGACTCGGGGCATGTTTGGTGAGGCGCAACTGGCGTCTCTGCTCGAACAGGTGCTGACCCCCGAGCAATATGCCGAACAGGTGGCCACCAAACCCGGCGACAAAAACCGCGTGGACTTTGCCATCCGTCTGCCGGGCCGCTCTGACAACGGCCAGCCCGTGTGGCTGCCGATTGACGCGAAGTTTCCCAACGAAGACTACGAGCGCCTGCTCGAAGCTCAGGGCCGCGCCGACCCGGTGCAGGCTGAGCTGTGCGCCAAAGCGCTGGAGGCGCGCATCAAACTCGAAGCCAAGTCGATTGCAGAAAAGTATCTGGAGCCGCCGCACACCACCGACTTTGCGGTGATGTTCTTGCCCACCGAAGGCCTGTACGCCGAAGTGCTGCGCCGCCCCGGCCTGATGGAAACTCTGCAGCGCGACCACCGCGTCACGCTGGCAGGCCCCACCAACCTGCTGGCCATGCTCAATGCCCTGCAAATGGGCTTTCGCACGCTGGCGCTCGAAAAGCGCTCCAGCGAAGTCTGGCAGGTGCTGGGCGCGGTCAAGACCGAGTTCGGCAAGTTTGGCGACGTGCTCGACAAGGTGCGCAACCAGACGCAAACCGTGCTCAACACGCTCGACCAGGCGCAGACCCGCAGCAACGTGATGAACCGCGCCCTGCGCCAGGTGGACGCCTTGCCCGAGTCCGAGACCCAAGCCTTGCTGCCCGGTGGCGATGCTTGATCGGCGGTGCGCATGAAGCGCGAGCTCTCGCGGCTGATTGCCGGGCAAATCTTCCTGCACGCCTGCATGGCGGGCACTCGCATGGCGGTGCCTTTGCTGGCTTTGCAGCAGGGCTTCAGCGCCTTGGCCGTGGGTGCATTGTTGGCTTTGTTCGCATTGACCCAGGTGTTTCTGGCTTTGCCGGCAGGGCGCTATGCTGACCGCAAAGGCTTGAAAGCGCCTTTGACCTTGAGCGTGGCCGTGGCCTTCACCGGCGTGAGCCTGTCGGCGATTTGGCCCATCTTTCCGATGTTGTGTGTGAGTGCCTTGGCCTCGGGCGGCGCTACCGGCTTGGCGGTGATTGCCTTGCAGCGTCACGTGGGCCGTTTGGCCAATGGAGCCGCCGAGCTGAAAAGTGCTTTCAGCTGGCTCTCGATTGGTCCGGCCATTTCCAACTTTCTGGGGCCTGTGCTGGCAGGTCTGATGATCGACTTTGCCGGTCCGGCGCGTGCGCACGAGACAGGCTTTCGGGTCGCGTTCTTGCTCATGGCGCTCTTGCCTCTGCTTACCTTGCTGTGTGTGCGTCATGTCCGCGAAATGACATCGCCGTTGGTTGAAGGGCCGAAAGAGAAAAAGCGTGTGCTGGACCTGCTGCAGCAGCCCTTGATGCTGCGCTTGCTGGGCGTTAACTGGTTGCTCTCGTCTTGTTGGGATGTGCACACCTTTGTGGTGCCGCTGCTGGGGCACGAGCGCGGTTTGAGCGCCTCGGTGGTGGGCACCATCCTGGGCTCATTTGCGGTCGCCGCGGCCGTCATTCGAGTTTGCTTGCCTTGGGTGTCGCGCCATCTGCACGAATACCAGATCATCACCACTTCCATGGTGTGCACGGCGGTCCTGTTCGGGGTCTACCCGTTCATGCCCACGCCCTGGGCCATGGGCATGTGTTCGATCTTGCTGGGTTTGGTGTTGGGCGCGGTGCAACCCATGGTCATGAGCACCTTGCACCAGATCACGCCTGCGCACCGTCAGGGCGAGGCGTTGGGCCTGCGCCTGATGAGCATCAATGCCTCCAGCGTGCTCATGCCCATGCTGTTTGGCGCAGCAGGGGCCATTGCGGGCGTGGCACCCGTGTTCTGGGTGGTGGGTGCGGCGGTGGGGATGGGGTCCAGCGCCGCATTCAAATTGCGACCGCGTCATCATCCGTAGGTCGGAGCTTCAGCTCCGACGCTGTTGAGTAGGCGCACCGAATGTCGGGGCTAAAGCCGCCGACCTACCGTAAGCTTGGCTTTGTAGGTCGGCACCTTCAGGTCCGACATTGCAGGCTGAGGCACTGGCCACCAGTCAGGGCTAAAGCCACTTGAACTGCCTTTGACTTAAGCCTTCGGCGTATCCAGCTGATAGAAGTCGCAAATGGCTTTCCAGGCGGCTTCAGGGGTGTCCACATAGTGAAACAGCTGGAGATCTTCACGGGAAATGGTGCCTTCTTCCACCAGCACTTCCATGTTGATCAATCGGGTCCAGTAATCGGTGCCAAACAACAGAATGGGCACTTGGCGGGCCTTGCGCGTTTGCACCAGGGTCATCACTTCGAACAATTCGTCCAGCGTGCCAAAGCCGCCCGGGAAGGCGACCAAAGCTTTGGCGCGCATCATGAAGTGCATTTTGCGCAAGGCAAAGTAGTGGAACTTGAAGCTCAGCTCTGGCGTGACATAGGGGTTGGGGTGCTGCTCGTGTGGCAAGGCGATGTTGAGTGCGACCGAGGGCATGCCGACCTCATGGGCACCGCGGTTGGCCGCTTCCATGATGCCGGGGCCTCCACCGGTGCAGATGTAGAGCTTGTCCTCTTCGCTCAGACACGCAGAAGATTGCGCCACCAAGCGCGCAAACGCGCGGGCATTTTCGTAATGCTGTGCATTGCGCAGCTGGCTCAGTGCCTTTGCAATCGCGGCGCTGTCATTATTTGTTTTTGCGGTCTCTAGATGGGCTTGTGCCGTCGCCATGTCGGCGAAACGTGCACTGCCAAACACCACCACCGTGTGCTCAATGCCCGCATCGGTCTGGGCCAGATCGGGTTTGAGCATTTCCAGCTGAAAGCGGATGCCGCGGGTTTCTCGGCGCAGCAAAAATTCAGGGTCGGCAAAAGCCAGTCGCTCGGCTTGTGGTTCCAGCCAGGCGGCATCCTGGAAATCGGCGGGGGTTTCTGCCCACGCATGGGGGAGGGAGGGGGCCTTGAGATTTTGTGTCGATTGCATGCGCTTATTGTGCCTTCGCCTGAACCAACTGACGGACAAGTCCCGTTTGAAATGCCCATGAAAAAAGCCCCTTGCGGGGCTTTCTTGTTGGACAGATCGGAAGATCAGACGCGCTTGCGGTATTCGCCGGTGCGTGTGTCGATTTCGATCTTGTCGCCTTGGCTCACGAACAAAGGCACGGGCACTTCCATGCCGGTGGCGATCTTGGCGGGCTTGAGCACTTTGCCCGAGGTGTCGCCTTTGACGGCTGGCTCGGTCCAGGTGATCTCGCGCACCACGCTGGTGGGCAATTCAACCGAGATGGCTTTCTCGTTGTAGAACACCACTTCGAGTTCCATGCCGTCTTCCAGATAGTTCAAGGCGTCGCCCATGTTGGTGGCTTCGACTTCGTACTGGTTGAATTCGGTGTCCATGCACACGTACATGGGGTCAGCGAAGTAAGAGTAGGTGCACTCTTTCTTGTCCAGAATGACCTGGTCCATTTTGTCGTCAGCGCGGAACACGACTTCGGTGCCGAAGTTGGCGATCAGGCTTTTGAGCTTCATGCGCACGGTGGACGAGCCACGACCGCCACGCTGGTATTCGGTGCGCAGGACGACCATGGGGTCTTTGCCGTGCATGATGACGTTGC
>JACCDU010861938.1_pt1 | contig 10761 bp, 10 predicted proteins | sample 7446081 | NCBI WGS metagenome assembly JACCDU01 (sample SAMN15323447, study PRJNA562643) | freshwater metagenome | isolation source: river surface water | place: USA:Blue River Watershed | collected 2017-08-17
ACAGCAATGATTTCTGTTCCATGTCTGGATAATCCAAAACGTCACTTTATTTTAAATGATGCTTTGGGTAATGTTAGTTATGATTTAAACTTTTCAATATTAAAAAAATATATTTGTAAAGCTGGTTGTAAACTTTGTTATATACAAAATGATTGGATTGGATCAGAACAGTTTAAGCAATTTATACCTATCTCTAGTGGAAAGAATTATGTTGATAGAATTATGAATTTCTTTTCGTACTTTGATTTGATATCCACTTTTGATGACATGATGTTTATTAAACAAGAACATCCTGAATTCTTTAAATTCTACCAAGAATATGGTGAAGTATTTTACTTAAGTTCATTTACAGATAACGCTATTGGTCGTCAAGTACGCATTATTGAAAATGATATTAAGTTTAAAGGTTTTAGAGAGATTTCTTTAAGTGATACTTTTTTATGTCAAGTAAACATGAAGAAGCTTTTTAATAATCTCGACAGAATGCTGCGCAGAGCACCAATCATTCAGATTAAAGCTATTCTGACTGATAATAATGACACTATTACTCAACGAGCTAATGAACTTATTAAATGGTGTAAAGAAAATAATGTTGTTTTAAAGAAACAACTTATTTTTGAAGAAGGTGCAGTACTTAATAAAGATCGTTATAATGAAACATTACTTTCTTTAAGTGATATTCGTGAAGATGTTGGAACTGAATATCAAGAAAGTACGGCTTACTGTGAAGAGTTTGGTGAAATATACCCAATTCAATCAGAAATATTATTCTTAATGTATGATCAGTTCTATAGTGAACTTAAGTCTGCAACTATGAATGATCGCAGTAAACCTTTTTCACATTTAAATGATTTTGATCCAATTAAGTTTTTAGCTGAAGTATTAAAATCTAAAGTTACTGATTACACTCGGTATTGTAATTCAATTAAAAATAAAGAAAATGAATACTATAAGTATTTTGAGTATGTTTCTAAAAATTTAATTGTTAATGATAACTATAATTTTATTCCAGTTCCATTATTAAAACCATATTCTGCTTATTCAAAGAAATTGGTTAGCGATGGTTTAATGCAAGAAGTTCAATATGGATTGCTTAAACCGAATGTTGATAACGTTATTCCGATTATTGAATTTAGATCATGAGCCTAACACAATTTAGAATTGATAAAACAAATGAAGTATTTAAGTATGATAATAGTTTAAATACCATTATTATGCCAGATGGTTCACACTTTGGTAAACCAACATTATCAGAAGCTACTGAACCTACTTTCCATAAAGTAAATAATCCAACCACAATCAAGATTATTTTAGGACATGCCTGTAATTATAGTTGCAGCTATTGTGTTCAGAAAGATATAGGTAATCCTTCTGAACGTCCTAAAAATATCATGACTAAAGATTTTATTCGTAGGATTGAAAAGAATCTACTTGTAGACAATATTAAGCGTATTGAGTTATGGGGTGGTGAAACGTTCCTATATTGGAACGATATCATGGAAATCATGAAGGCATTTGATAGAGAAGGTTTGGAATGGTATTTACCAACTAATGGTACTATTCTAAAACTTAAACATGCTGAATTTTTTCATGATTTAAAAAGTAAGATTGGTATTGGTATTAGTCATGACGGCCCCGGACATAAAACATTACGTGGACCTGAGTTCCTAGATCGTAAAGTAAGTGAATTACGTGCATTAAATGCAGTTGGTGTAAATTATAGTTTTAATGCGGTACTCAGTACTACTAATTTTGATCTATTTGCAATTAATGATTACTTCTTACGGTTTCAAGATAAGTATGGATTAAATCATAATCCTGTTTTATTTGAAATAGGAAGAACTTACGAGACAGGCGCATGTGCTACTGAAAGTCACGTAATAACTAAAGAACAAGTCCCAGAGTATCGTGATATTCTTAAACGCTATTTACGTAGACATATACAGGAATATAAGACTCGTGAAAAATGGCATGTTGGTATGTTATTACCTACTAATTTATTTCATATGACTGGAGGTGTGTTGGACTATGCTAAATCGATTGCATACCAACATCCTATCCATACCTATTCAAATTGTGGAGCAGACCAACCAGGGCTCATTACGTTCGATTTAAATGGTAATATGCGGGTATGTCAGAATGTTAATGAAGATTATGTATATGGGAATATTGAAACAGTAGCTAAATCCAATATTGCTAAAGTTGATTTTAACAAGAAAGACTTTTGTAAGGATTGTGCTGTACTCAGACTTTGTAATCAAAGTTGTCCTATTGATCTACCATTCGAAACATTCCTGATTAATCACACAATCGAAAATGTGCACTTTGGTGAAATTCAATTAGCAGCATTTGAATTATTGTTTGATAGCAATGTAACTAAACTTGGTTGATTTATATCCTACCCATTTTGATGGGTAGGATATAAACTTTATGATATGACTTTAATTTACTGTGGAGAAACTTAAAAATGTCATTAACTATTGAAGATTATAAAAAAGCAGCAGCTGACTTATGTGTAAGCGTTTCAGCAGTTCGTTCTGTGGCATCTGTTGAATCTAGTGGTAAGGGTTTCTTTACTACTGATAACAGTCCTGTTATTCTTTATGAGCGTCATATTTTCTATCGTGAATTATTACAAAAACGCAATAAAGAAACTCAAAATAAAGTTAAATTAGCTAATCCGTCAGTTAATGAGGATTCATTAAAAACACTTATCAACATTGCTTTACGAGAAGTTCGAACGGAAATTGATAAGATAGTTTCAATTAATCCAGATATTTGTAATACTACTGCTGGCGGTTATCTTGGTGGTTTTAAAGAATATAGTCGTTTAAATAAAGCAAAAACTATTGATGAAGAATGTGCTTTACGTTCTTGTTCATGGGGTGCTTTTCAAGTAATGGGATTTCATGCTGAGTTCCTAGGATTTAAAGATGTTTATGCTCTAGTAGAATCAGCAAAAACTGATGCTGGGCAATTAGATATCTTCCTTCGTTTTATTAAAAAGAATCCTAATTTATTAAATGCATTAAAAACTCAAAATTGGGTAAGTTTTGCTAAACTGTACAATGGACCAGCATATGCTAAAAATAGTTATGATACTAAATTAGCAGCTGCTTATAAAACATTTGAAGGCAATCAAAATTTAGCATAAGTAATACATTTACTACCTACTGACCTTAATTGGTCAGTAGGTAGTAAATCACGATGTCCTTTATTTCTTGGAAATAATTGGATTCGGAGTGCGGAACACTGTATCGTAAAGTGTATTAACTATTGCTTCTTCTTCCGGAGTACGCTGACCATTTTGATTTGTAATCACATCAGACAATTGAATTGGGAATGGAGGCATATTAGTAAGTTCGATACCTGAGTCTTCACGTTCCAAATCAATTTTACACCATTCATGGAAAAGACCGTTAGTGCCGGTAAAGACATCTATTTCCCATTTAAGACCCTTATATCCTTCTACTGGGAAGGAATAGCGATCTTTAATCATACCGCCTTCGCAGAAATATTTGAACTGAATAAAGTTCTCTTCCGTAGTTTTGCAGTCCGATTCATATTCAGAACCATCAGGTAGTTTTGTCTTAGTAGTTAAAACAAACTTAGGTTCTTTATCACCTTTAACAATCTTACGAACGCGAATACGTCCAGCAATAGCATTTTTGTCAGACTTTGGAATCTTGACTTCATATTGCTCTTGATATTCTGCAGACTTAGCTTTTAACTCACTGAAGTTAACAATCTTTGCATAGAAAACTAATTCGTCTTCACGTTTCAGTTTCTTTTGATCAGGTTCAGCTTCAGCAGTCTGCTCAGTATTTACTTCAGGTGCTGGAACTGCATCAGTAGGCTGAGCTTCAGGATGTAACTCTTTTTGAGTAGCATCAATCTTAGCTTGGCGTTCTTCAGCAGTCAGTACGTGATTGTCAGCAGGTTTAGTTACTGATTCTTCAGATGCTACTGTGGATTGTTCTTCTGGCTTAGGATCTTCCTTTACTTCAGAAATTTCTTCTTCACCTTCAAGAGCAATACGCATTAAACGATTTGGGATCATGTTAAGTCCAAACAAGTTTGTTTATAATACACCAAACATTAATTTAAAAATTTGGATTAAAGTATTGAATAATCCAGTAGCTAATTCTGAACTAGGTGAGACTTTCATTTTCCAACTGATTATAATTGTTGCAATAATAAAAACAACAATTAAAAAAGTTATGATGATAGCACCATATTTCATCATGTCATATCTCAAACGACGCTCACGCATTGTTTGATTATGTTCTTCACGTTTGAGCTTATCAGTATCACGACGTTGACGTTTTCCAAATGAAACAACGAAGTCATTTAACAATACAATTCGTACAGGTGTGGGAAGCTGCTTTAAAGCGATTTTAAGAGCTTTTCCTGTTGTGGCAGTACATACGTGATAGTTTTCAACTCCATGGTCTTCTAGGGCCTTGTTTGTTGCTTCTACAAGACCTTTAACCCAAGGCAATGCTGATTGTTCTAATAATTCTTCATCACCTAAAATAATTAGTAATTCATCAACAATATCTGACATAGCTTACTCCCTTTTTTCATATAATTTTATAGTTTTTTCTTTCCATTCTCTAATAGCTTTTAATTGCTCATTTGCTGTATTGAGATTAGTAGTTTGTGCACGATATAGATCAACTAGAATTTCTTCTTTATCAATCCAGCGTAAACTAACATATCTTGAAATATCTGGTGGTGGTTCTGAAAATACTTCTGTCAGCAAAGCATCTGGAGGAGAAATAACTTCAACTCTCACATCATGCACAATATCAGTACTGGCACATGCAGTTAAACCAAAAACACATAAAATAAATAAATACGTTAATTTATTTTTCATTTTGCACCTGTGATATTTCTTCACACACCTTAAGAGATGGATGTGTTAAACAATATGTTTTCCATAAGCCAATTATTCTTACTGTGCTTATTTCCATAGCTAATTGTTCTGGATCTTGTTGATCTTTAGGTTTATTATTATATTTATCAATGATCTTTTTAACATTAGAAACTACGTCTATTCGCACATTATTACTTTGTAGTAAATAATCATTAATAGTATTTTGATATTTACTAATTAAGCCATTATCAATTTCTTTTGATGCTCGATATAAATCTAATTGATGATTTAAATCCTCATTAGATTTTATTAATCCATCCTTGGCTATTTGTGCTGTAAGATTTTCATCGTAATAATACTTTGTAGTTAAACCTAATGTAACAAATGCTACTGCAACAACTCCAACAATGATTAGCTTTACTTTTAAACTAGCTAAATCAAACATATTTTACCTCTTATTAAAGAAACGATTATAACGAGCATAATTGACAGCAATTGCATCTAAACTATGTTCGTCTAATTCTCTTAAATTCACAATTGGATTTAAATCTGTTAGACTTAAAATCATTGCTTGAATAACTTCTTTCTTTGCAGCACCATGAGCGCCGACAGCATTCTTTACAGAAGATGGATCAATTAGATATGGAGTCATCCACATATCGTAGAAATAAACGGTCTCTCTAATAGCAGACATAACTTCCATCAATACCCCATATGCTTGGGGTCTGAATCTATTAAAGAAAGGAGATTCAATTGAGATACAAAGAGGTGTTTGTTCACAAAAGATTTGATGTAAACATTGTCTTAAACAAGCGATTCGTTTAAAACGATCACCATAATTTTCACCCAACCATTCACTACCACCTAATTTATCTAGATGTAAAGTAAATGCATTAGTAGCTAAAATAGATTCACTTAATAAATCTATTTTCATAATACAGATCCCGACCGAAGTCGAGCCAGGATCTATACCAATAAATGTTGCACAGGAAGAACCTGTATTTGGCATTACTAACACAGGCTCCTCCTATCATTTATTAAGCCAGATTAAACATCGAGTTTGCAGAGCCGACATCAAGAACGATGGAGACTCCATTTTCAGACCACTTCAGAGCACTATGTAGACTAACAAATGTAGCGACTTGAACAGCAATAGCTTCAGTAAAGTTAAAGTTACCAGAAACTCCTGGAACACTAACGATCTTATCTACACCAGTACAGAGAGCAATTTCCGAAATGATTGCGTAAGCATCATTGTCATACATGACTGAAGCTACGTGTAACAATTCAGCAACATCAGCATCAGACAGACTCAGTTCGAACTTAGCTGTAGCTGCTACGTATTCGGCTGTAACAACATTAACGCCAGTATTGTTAAGTTCTGGAGGAGTCGGATTTAGATTACTAGAGTTAGGGACAAATGGGGAAGAAACAGTGCTACCATTATTGATAACACGATACTCCATTGCGGCCTTAACATTATCTTTAGTGAAACGTTTTAGGTAATAAGCCCAATAAACTTTACCATTGTACGTTACCTGCTTACGTAATGCGTAGTTTGCCCGTTGAGCTTGTGAAAGGTCCAGCTCAGGCTCTCGTAACACAAATGGAAGATGATTAAACAAAGCAGCATCAGTAGCACGGTGCTGAATAGGATCAGGAACAGCAATACCACCAGCACCCGTAATATACTTGTGCCCACCATTCCCAACACTAAAGTAACCAAGTGAAGGCATTTGGTCAACGGTTGGTGTGACACCTGATTGGATATTAAATTTTTCATTTAATGTCGTATTTGCTTTAAGTTCAAATGGTAGTTCTAACAAACCACAAGTTTGCAAGTAACTACTATAAATTGTACGTACAATATTATTCATAACCTATCCTAATTATAGAGGGGTGACTGTTACGTTATCGATATTAAGATTGCCTAGATCAATATCTCTATTTTGATGTATGATGTTTGGTTTAAATGCAATATCAACACCAAAGTCTAAAGAGATAGCAACACGATCTTGCATGCTAATAACTTCATGTAAATTTGAAGATCCTGATGAGAAATCATCAGCAAATACTTCAGATGTTGTCTTAAACTTATTAGCAATATCTAAATCAATAAAATCAATAGCTGAATCATAAAATTCCATCAAAACCCCAGATGTTCCTGTAATATCCCCACAAGTAACTGCTGGTGTTCGTAAGTTAATAAGACCGTTATTATTAATCTTTTTAACAAATTGAATTGAATAACTACTTAAATATTCAAACAACTTAATCATAGCTGTTTGTAAACTCTTTAAGTTAGGTTCTTTTTCCATAGCGATCCCAGTCATATCTTCAACGATTTGACTATATAAATCACTAAATTCAATTCTAGTAAATGATGAGAAATCTAATGTTCTTTCAGCAAACCAATCACCGTACAATGTTCCTTCGGGTGCTAATTCACAGACAACATCGCAATACAGTCCATGAACCATATTGTGCACTAAACCACGTGAGTAAAAATGTTCTTCTAAATCAGGAATCTTTAACTGATTCATTAAGCATTGAAAAATTGTGTTACCCACATTATTAAACGCTTCTGTAGAAATTATATCACCAACAATTGGAACAAAAGAAATTAACTTACTAGCGGTTTCAATACTTACATATTTACTATCTGCTAATTCCATTAACTTAGCTGGTGTGAGTGTAGGAATGCGCAATACTCGTTTAGCCAATACTGTTGGGATAGTAACTAGATCAATTCCCATAGACTTAGCCCAAGCATATGTCATCAGTATGAATGCATCTTTAGCATTCATTGGAATACGTTCTTCTGTCTTAGGATTAATAATTCCAATATAGGCTTTATACTTCCCAAGCATAGCAAAATACAACCAATGATTAAGCAATACTTCTTCTGGTCTATTTTGTCCAGATTCTGTATAATCAATGATTGCTGATTCCAATACTTTTGTCATCACTGTAGAAGAGCGAGAATAAGATAACTTTCTATCAATACTAACACTATCTTCTTCACGAGCAACTGGATTACCTAAAGCTAAACCATCTTCTTTTACCAATAGATCTAAAGTAGATAAATTATCTTGATCAGTAGCGCCATAAATATCGTTTAGATGTTTATTTCTAAATGTTACTTCTGGCAATAAGTTATCTAACTGATGTTCCCAATTATGCTTCATTACATATTCAGACATAGGTAGGAAACGCTCAGTCATTATGTGATCTAAGATCCAAGTAAAGGTATCTTTAGATGCTGCATTACGCTGAATATATTTAATGTTACGATAAAAGAATAACATCTGTTTCTTTGTCATATGCATGATTGAATATTCAGGCACACCATGACTTAAAAGATATTCAGTAATATGGTAACTATGTGCTTCATTAGTTTTACATGCAGCTAAACGGAAATTCATAATAGCTGGAACTAAATGAAGATACATAATACCATGGTGTGTTGCAGCATACAGCTCATCACTAATGCTGAATTGTTCATTTACATAACGTGACTTAAATGAAGTAATCCAAGTATTAATGTTATTTAATAAAGAGTATTCATTCTCTTCAATTAAAGTTGTGTTGTATGCTAGTACAATACCGTTATCAGCATTAATTGCTGTATCGATATTAACGGGATTCAAAATACCATTAATCAACAATTCTTGGTTAGGGTATTTATTTATTAAATTCATATATTGAATGGTGCCATATTCATATGCTTTAAATGTAGCACGATGGATGGCTAAGTTTTCCTTATTGAATACAATGGTTTCCAAAGTATCCCAAGAAACAACTTCCATTACTATATCGGCGAAATGATATTCACCAGAAATATTAAGATAATACTTCCAAGTATGCGGGTCATTTTTATTTAGACTATCTATTCCATAATAGTCAATTACCCATTGATTAATAGTATCGATAGAATCTGTTGATTTTATGATCAAAGATTCAACTAACTTTATTGTATTAGCCACATAGAGCTGATATCTGGTGGACACAATTAGCTCCGTTTAAAAAGGTAAGAATATGCAAAAAAGAAACATTCATTCAGCTATCAAATTAGCTGGATCTGGAAAAAAAGTACCAGCGATGGATTTAGTCAGTCGTGATCCTGAGATGGCTGCACTTATTAGTAAGTTAATTACTCCTCGTGAACCAGCTCGCTTTGATGAAAAGGGTAATCGCAAGATCTCTGATCCAGATACATTTTCGTTTAGGAATATCTCTGATAAATTAGGGGAAAACATCAAAGATGCTGAAGTTCTGATGCAGCTTCTTCCCGATATGAACTTGTGGTGACAAATCTTAGTGTCGTCTATTCTGTCTCCGAAAGACATGATGACTACTGAAATTAATTACACACCACCAGCGGATCTTTTACCGTCTGAAGTGGCCAATAGTCTCATACAACTTTTAAAGAATCACTTCGAACAGGTCTATAAAATAAAGCCAATCTTATCAGACATTTTGAAAGATGTTTTATTTAATACAGGTTCTTACCCTATAGCGATCATTCCAGAAAATTCTTTGGATGAGGTTATTAATGGTACTCCTAAGATTACTATGGAGTCATTAAAGCAATTTGTTGGGCAAGATGGAGAGATTAAGCCTATCGGTTTATTAGGTCCTACTGTGCGTGAAACAACTATCAGTAAGAAGATTACAGGTATTAGTTTTGAATCATTTAGTTATAATCATTCTGCAATGAAACCTGATCTTACACAAAGTAAGATAGCTTTAGAAGGTTTTAATGATTCATATTTACATGTAACAGATAATCCTGATTTGTTACGTGTTCCGCAAATTAATGAACGTCTTCGCCAACAAGCTGTAATAAATGCAATTGGTTCTAAGGCGATGGAATCATTAATTAAATTAAATGATCGCGAAGTAGCTGGTTTGATTTATAAAAATAAACAAGCTAGTTATAAGCACTTTGTTTCATTAAAAACAGATAATCAAAACTATCGTCGTTCAGTTGGTGAACCATTGATTATTAAGATTGCTTCTGAAGCAGTTATTCCAGTACATATTCCTGGATCTCCTGAAAAGCAAATTGGTTTCTTTATCTTAATTGACCAAGACGGTAATCCGATTAGTAAAGATAATGTTGATGACCAATACCGGGCATTAGGCCAACGTTTAAATAGTACTAGTCAAAATTTCCCATCAGCAATGATTGATAAAGTCAATAACATGATGGGTGGTAATGGAAATACATTTAATCCTAATAATCGTGTTCATTTAGATTATAGTGTTAAAGCTTATTCTGAACTAATTGAATCAGATCTAATGGCTCGTTTACGTAATGGCGTATATGGAAATGGTGTAGCTATCGCTAGTAACCAAGAAGTGTATCGCATTATGTTGGCTCGCACATTACAGAAACAGAATACACAACTGCTATTCTTACCTGCTGAACTGATGACGTATTTTGCTCTAAAGTTCGATAGTGACGGTATAGGTAGGTCTTTGATTGACGATATGAAGATTCTATTGAGTCTACGTATCATGTTGATGTTTTCTAACGTAATGGCATCCATTAAGAATTCAATTGGACGCACTGAAGTTAAACTAAAGTTAGATGAACAAGATCCTGATCCAAAGAAGACAATTGAAATCGCACAACACGAAATCATTCGTTCTCGCATGAATGCTTTCCCAATTGGGATGAGTAGTCCTGTAGATATGGTGGATTGGTTACAGCGTGCTTCATTTGAATTCACATTTGAAGGACATCCTGGTTTACCAGATGTAGCTATTGATTTCGGTGAAAAGAATACAAACTACGTTAAACCTGATACTGATTTGGAAGAACAGTTACGTAAGAATTCTATTATGGCAACTGGTTTAAATCCTGAAACAGTAGA
>JACCDU011015715.1_pt1 | contig 10761 bp, 8 predicted proteins | sample 7446081 | NCBI WGS metagenome assembly JACCDU01 (sample SAMN15323447, study PRJNA562643) | freshwater metagenome | isolation source: river surface water | place: USA:Blue River Watershed | collected 2017-08-17
CCATGCCTGCATTAGTTCTACTGGGAGCACAGTGGGGTGATGAGGGCAAGGGTAAAGCTACCGACTTGCTCGGTGATCGCGTCGATTATGTAGTTCGTTATCAAGGCGGAAACAACGCCGGACACACGGTTGTCATCGGAGATCAGAAGTACGCACTTCACTTACTTCCTTCCGGAATCCTTTCACCGAATGTTGTTCCGGTAATTGCAAATGGTGTTGTAATTGATCCAGCAGTCTTGTTACAAGAGATCAACGGTTTAACAGAACGCGGCATTGATTGCAGCAAGTTGGTTATCTCAACCAATGCGCATTTAATTACTCCGTATCACCGCACTATCGATAAGGTTTCAGAGCGTTTCTTAGGAAAGTCAAAAATCGGTACAACCGGTCGCGGAATCGGTCCAGCGTATGCAGATAAAATCAATCGCATCGGTATTCGCGTACAAGATCTATTCGACCCATCAATTCTTCGCCAGAAGCTTGAAGGTGCGCTTCGCGATAAAAACCAGATTTTGATTAAGGTATTCAACCGTAAAGATATTTCAGTGGATGATGTTCTTGCAGAATACCTCGAGTATGCAGAGATACTTCGCCCATATGTTGCTGACACAGTTTTACTTCTTGATCAGGCACTTAAGGCTGGAAAGCGCGTACTGCTCGAAGGTTCACAAGGTACTTTGCTTGACGTTGATCACGGAACATATCCATTCGTGACTTCATCAAATCCAACTGCTGGTGGCGCATGTACTGGTTCAGGTATCGGTCCAACAAAGATCGAATCCGTTATTGGAATCGTAAAGGCGTACACAACCCGCGTTGGTTCAGGCCCATTCCCAACTGAACTCTTCGATGAAGATGGCGAAAAACTTCGCACCATCGGTGGTGAGGTCGGTGTAACCACCGGACGTGCCCGTCGTTGCGGCTGGTATGACGCACCTATTGCTCGCTACGCAGTACGAGTCAATGGTTTGACCGACTTCTTCCTTACCAAGCTCGATGTTCTGACCGGCTGGGAGCAGATTCCAGTCTGTGTTGCTTATGAGATTGATGGAAAGCGCGTAGAAGAGCTTCCATCCTCACAATCTGATTTCCATCATGCTAAGCCAATCTACGAATATCTTCCTGGTTGGAGCGAAGATATCTCTGGAGCGCGCAAGCTCTCAGATCTGCCGAAGAATGCGCAAGATTATGTCGCCTTCCTCGAGAAGATCTCGGGCGCCCCGATGAGCGCTATCGGAGTAGGTCCCGGGCGCGACCAAACAATCGTCGTGAAGGATTTCATCTAAGCCATGAAAATCCTCCTAGTCGGAAGTGGCGGTCGCGAACACGCACTTGCACTAGGACTACGAGCAGATTCTGCATGTACTGAACTTCATGCGGCTCCCGGCAATCCTGGAATCGCGCAGTATGCAACTCTCCATGCAGTGGCTGTGACAGATAACGCAGCGATTGCCTCCCTTGCGCAATCCCTAGCAGTAGACCTGGTGGTCATTGGTCCAGAAGTTCCACTCGTTAACGGTGCCGCCGATGCGATTCGTGCTCTAGGTATTCCGGTCTTCGGTCCATCAAAGGCAGCAGCACAGCTTGAAGGATCAAAAGATTTTGCAAAAAGTGTCATGCGCGATGCTGGAGTTCCGACTGCACATAGCTTCACCTGTACTGAGCAAATTGAAATTGAAAACGCGCTCGATGCATTTGGTGCTCCCTATGTTGTCAAAGATGATGGCCTTGCTGCAGGTAAAGGGGTCGTTGTAACAAATGACCGTGATGCAGCTTTGAAGCATGCACTCTCATGTGATCGAGTTGTGATTGAAGAATTTTTAGATGGTCCTGAGATTTCACTTTTCGGAATATCAGATGGTCGCAACATTTTGGCGATGGAACCTGCACAAGACTTTAAGCGTGCATACGATGGAGATGAAGGTCCAAATACAGGTGGCATGGGCGCTTACTCACCGCTGCCGTGGGCACCTGAAGATATTGTGGAAGAGACATATGAGAAGGTTCTAGCTCCGATGGTTGTTGAGATGGCAGCGCGCGGAACCCCTTTCGTAGGCTTGTTATATGCCGGTCTCGCGCTGACAAAGAATGGCCTCAAAGTCATTGAATTCAATGCAAGATTTGGCGATCCTGAAACACAAGTACTAATTCCGCGATTAAAGACACCGCTTGCAACTCTTCTCTTCAACGCAGCGACCGATAATCTAGATGACACAGTTCTCAATTGGCGCGATGAAAGTGCGGTAACTGTCGTGCTCGCCGCTGAAGGCTATCCAGAGTCCCCCAAGGTGGGCGTGCAAGTGTCACTTCCTGCGGCTTCTGAAGCATTTATCTATCACGCTGGAACAACCTCATCAGATGGCCGTCTACTTTCAAGTGGTGGTCGAGTGCTTACTGTTACCGGGATAGGCAGCGATCTTTCGCAAGCCCGCACTCAGGCATACGAAGCTATTTCGCATATTAATCTTGATAAATCTTTCTATCGTTCAGATATCGCACTCACAGCAAGTAAGGGGAAATAACCAATGAGCGTATTGGCTAACCGTTATGCATCAGATGAGATGCGCAAAGTTTTTGCGCCTGAGCAGAAGATAATCGCAGAGCGCCAATTGTGGATTGCCGTTGCACGTGCACAATCACAACTGGGACACGCAATCGACGCATCTGTCATTGCAGATTATGAGAAGGTCATCAATAACGTTGACCTTGCATCAATCGATGCTCGTGAGAAGATTACTCGCCACGATGTAAAAGCTCGCATCGAGGAATTTAACGCACTAGCTGGACATGAAGCGATTCACGCTGGAATGACATCACGTGACCTCACCGAAAATATCGAAGCACTTCAAATTCGCGATGGTCTCAATATTGTGCGCGACAAAGTTGTTGCGCTCTTGGCCCAACTTGGTGCAAAGGCGGCGATATATGTAGATCGCCCAATTGCAGGTCGCTCGCATAATGTTCCTGCTCAAATCACAACCCTAGGTAAGCGCTTTGCATCAGCGGCGGAAGAACTGCTCTATGCCTACGAGCGCCTAGAGAGCCTACAAAGTCGTTATCCCATGCGTGGAATTAAGGGGCCAGTAGGCACCGCGCAAGATTCAATCGACTTACTCGGAACCTCCGATATCCATCAGAAATTAGAAGCTTCCATTGCGGCAGAGCTTGGGTTTGAACGCGTTCTCGATTCCACCGGTCAGGTATATCCGCGTTCACTCGATTATGAAGTTCTGACTACGCTCGTACAACTCGCAGCGTCACCGTCATCGCTGGCTACATCCATTCGTTTGATGGCAGGCGCTGAACTAGTCACCGAAGGTTTTAAGTCTGGTCAGGTCGGTTCCTCTGCAATGCCGCACAAGATGAATACCCGTTCTTGTGAACGAGTAAATGGTTTAACTGTCATTTTGCGCGGGTATGCATCTATGGTCTCTGAACTCGCAGGCAATCAGTGGAACGAAGGCGATGTCTCTTGCAGCGTTGTTCGTCGCGTAGCTATTGCAGATGCTTTCTATGCGATGGATGGTTTGCTTGAAACAATGCTTACAGTCCTCAACGAATTTGGTGCCTTTCCTGCAGTTATCGATGCCGAACTAGATCGCTATCTTCCATTCCTTGCTACTACAAAAATTTTGATGGCATCAGTCAAAGCTGGCGTAGGTCGAGAAGTAGCACATGAGGCAATTAAAGAGCACGCAGTTGCTGCAGCCCTTGGCATGCGGGAAGGTAAAAGCAATAACTTGCTCGAGGCACTTTCAGCAGATGATCGAATTCCGTTTACTCGCACCGAACTTGATGCGCTTATCGGTAATCCAATCGAATTTACAGGTGATGCACGCGAACAGGTTTCGCGAGTAATTGCTCGAATCGAAACAATCACCAACCGGTTCTCTGCAGCTGCCACCTATAAGCCGGGTTCTATTCGATGAGTGGATTTGGGGCAGCGGGCGCACCTGTTGCGCCAATCATCGACGGGTGGACGCATATCCGTACCGGCAAAGTGCGCGATCTTTACAGCAACGATGATGGTGAAATCCTCTTGGTTGCATCTGATCGCATCTCTGCCTTTGACTGGGTACTACCCTCAGAAATCCCCAATAAAGGCGCAATTCTGACCCAGTTATCGCTCTTCTGGTTTGAATTACTTGGCGATATTGTCCCCAACCACATTGTCACCGAAGATGTTCCAAACTCTGTCATAGATCGAGCTGTCATAGTTCAACCACTCGAGATGTATGAAATCGAATGCGTTGCCCGTGGATACCTGACTGGTAGTGGTCTTGTGGAATACAACAATAATCACGCTGTCTGCGGAAACTCTTTACCTGATGGACTACTTGATGGATCGAAACTTCCAAATTCAATCTTTACTCCAGCTACCAAGGCGGAGGTCGGCGACCACGATATCAATATTGATTTTGAGAGCGCCGCAAAGATTGTTGGTGCAGATATTGCGGCAGAACTTCGTGACGTAACGTTGAAGTTATATGACACTGCTGCTGAATACGCACTCAGTCGCGGGATAATTCTGGCTGATACCAAATTTGAATTCGGAGCAAACTCAGAAGGCGCAGTGACGCTCGGTGATGAAGCTCTGACGCCTGATTCATCTCGTTTCTGGGAACTAGCAGGATGGGCGCCAGGAAAATCACAACCTTCATATGACAAGCAATTTGTCCGGGATTGGTTGACGACAAGTGGCTGGGATAAAAAGTCTCCACCACCTGAGCTACCTCAAGAGATTATCGAGAAGACCGCAGCTCGATACGAAGAAGCATACGAACGCATTACCGGTACAAAGTTTTAACCCTCAACGCGCGAAGGAGAAAAGAAAATGGCAACAATCGTGGTGGATGTAATGTTAAAACCAGAGATTCTCGACCCACAAGGTAAGGCGGTTGCTTCAGCGCTGCCACGTCTTGGATTCTCCTTCGCTACCGATGTTCGTCAAGGAAAGCGCTTTGAGATCACCGTAGATGGTGAGCCAACGCCAGCACAGTTGGCTGAAGTTGAGAAGGCAGCTGAAGTCTTGCTCTCCAACCCAGTAATCGAAAACTTCACAGTTCGAGTGGAGAAGTAATCGATATGAAGATTGGTGTTGTTACCTTTCCGGGTACTCTCGATGATCGAGATGCCGCCCGCGCAGTTCGCTACGCCGGTGGCGAGGCGGTTGCTCTTTGGCATAACGATGCTGACTTGAAAGGCGTCGATGCGGTCATCCTGCCCGGCGGCTTTTCATACGGTGATTACCTCCGATGTGGCGCTATTTCACGCTTCTCACCAGTGATGGAGCCGCTCATTGCAGCGGCCAAGGGCGGGATGCCACTCTTGGGAATCTGCAACGGCTTCCAAGTTCTGGCTGAGGCGCACCTGATTCCGGGGGCACTTACTCGTAATCAGCACCTGCACTTCCTCTGTACCAATCAGAAGATCCGCATTGAAAATAACAACACGGCTTGGACCAACTCGTTCTCAACCGGGCAAGAGATAGTCATCCCGTTGAAGAATGGTGAAGGTTCGTATCAATGTGACGATGAAACGCTGAAGATGCTGGAAGGCGAAGGTCGAATCGTGGCTCGATATGTGGGCGAGAACCCCAATGGCTCTCGCAATCTCATTGCCGGTGTATCAAATGAACGCGGCAACATTGTTGGTCTCATGCCGCACCCAGAGCATGCTGTTGATGCTTTAACCGGTCCTGGTACTGATGGTCTTGGATTCTTTACCTCAGTTTTGAAAGCGATGGTGAAATAACGATGGCTCTAGACACCGTTGCAATTGCGACAGCAAATCCAGATACGCCACAACCATTTGCAGAACTTGGTCTCAAGCCAGATGAGTATGCAAGTATTAAGGAGATATTAAGGCGTCGTCCTACATCTTCAGAGCTCGCGATGTATTCAGTGATGTGGTCAGAGCATTGCTCATACAAATCTTCTAAAGTTCATTTGAAGCAATTTGGCGAGAAGGCAGTTAAGACCGATGCGCTTCTCGTTGGCATCGGCGAAAATGCAGGCGTCGTAGATGTCGGCCAAGGCTATGCAGTGACCTTTAAAATCGAGTCACACAATCACCCTTCATATATCGAACCATATCAAGGTGCAGCAACCGGCGTTGGTGGAATCGTTCGCGATATCTTGACGATGGGAGCGCGTCCTATCGCAGTAATGGATCCACTTCGTTTTGGCCCAGCAGATGCACCTGATACTCGTCGAGTACTACCTGGAGTTATTTCGGGTGTAGGTGGATATGGAAACTGTTTAGGCCTACCAAATATCGGTGGCGAAGTTGTCTTTGATGAGACATATCTCGGCAATCCATTGGTCAATGCGCTCTGTGTTGGCGTGATGAAACATAGCGATATCAAATTGGCTAAAGCTGCTGGAGCTGGAAATCTCGTTGTTTTATACGGGGCAAAGACCGGTGGCGATGGCATTGGTGGCGTATCTGTCTTGGCTTCAGAGACCTTTGAATCTAAAGGTCCAGCAAAGCGTCCAGCAGTTCAAGTAGGAGATCCTTTTGTTGAGAAAGTTCTTATCGAATGTTCGCTTGAAATTTTTGCCGAAGATCTTGTGGTGGGTATTCAAGATCTCGGTGGAGCGGGACTCTCGTGTGCAACCTCCGAACTAGCTTCAGGTGGCTCAGGTGGTATGAAAGTGCAGTTAGATAAAGTTCCTTTGCGCGATCCATCTTTATCTCCTGAAGAAATCTTGATGTCAGAATCACAAGAGCGTATGTGCGCGATTGTCGAGCCGTCAAAAATTGATCGCTTCCTTGAAATCTGCAAGAAGTGGGATGTGACGTCAACAGTAATTGGTGAAGTTACTGATGGCACCCACCTTGAGATTACATTTAATGGTGAGCTGATTGTTGATGTACCACCTCGCACGGTCGCTCACGATGGACCTGTTTACAACCGTCCGCTGGCAGAGCCAGATTACATCAAGCAAGTTGCGCAAGAAGTCATCAATCCTCCACTTCCTGCTACAGCAGAGGAGATCAAGGCCGCAATTCTTAAAGTTGCAGCAACACCTAACTTGGCCGATAAATCTTGGGTCACTGATCAATACGATCGATATGTCCAAGGAAACACAATTCAATCTCAGCCAGATGATTCTGGAATGGTACGCATTGATGAACAAACGCATCTCGGTGTTGCCGTTGCAACCGATGCAAATGCCAACTGGTCATATCTCAATCCATATGAAGGGGCGAAGTTGGCTCTTGCTGAAGCGGCGCGAAATATTGCTACCGCTGGCGCCAAGCCACTTGCTGTAACTAACTGCCTTAATTTCGGTTCACCGGAAGATCCAGGTGTTATGTGGCAATTTGCTGAGTCGGTACGTGGATTGGCAGATGGGTGTCTTGAAATGGGATTGCCGGTCACTGGCGGAAACGTCTCCTTTTACAACCAGACCGGTTCAACCGCGATTCTGCCAACACCGGTTATCGGTGTGCTTGGCGTGATTCAAGATGTCCGTACCCGCACTCCAATGTCCTTTAAAGACGCTGGTTTAGAGCTCTTCTTGCTCGGTGCAACTGACGAGAACCTCTCTGGCAGCGAATGGGCATATATCCATGGAATGCGCGGCGGAGTTGCTCCCATCGCTGACTTGCAGCGGGAGATGCGCCTGATCGATCTCTTAGTTGCCGCTAATCAGAGCGCACTATTTACCGCAGCTCATGACTTGAGCCAAGGCGGCTTAGCGATTTCGCTGATTGAGATGGTGCTTCGTCATAACGTCGGAGCGACAATTACGCTCGACAATCCTGGAATTGCGCTTCTAAGTGAAACTCCAGGGCGAGTAGTAGTTGCCGTGACACCATCAAGAGCGGCAGAGCTCGAAGCTCTCGCGGTTAAGCAATCAATCCCATTATCCAAAATTGGTTCAACTGGAGGAGATGCGCTTGTAATTAATGGAGCTGCTATCCCACTCACAGAACTTCGCGCCGCACACACTGAAACTTTCAAGAAGTTGTTTGGGTAATTACAGATATGCGCGATCCAAAAATTCTCAACGAGGTCAAGTCCACACTTGCCCTCCTTGCGGATAAATATCCGGGTAAGGCAATTGAGGTACGTATTCCTCCATATGCCGCGGTGCAATGTGGCGATGGGCCAAAGCACACCCGAGGCACTCCTCCCAATGTGATTGAGATGGATGCGCAGGTGTGGTTGCAACTTGTTTCTGGTGAAAGAACTTGGTCCGATGCATATAGCGAGGGCCTAATCTTTGCATCAGGTGTTCGGGCAGATTTAAGCCACTTACTTCCTCTCACAGGAGCGCGCAATGAATCGTAGAGCCGATGGAAATCTCAATCACAATCTCCTCGATGAAGATAAAGGTCCACAGGATGCTTGCGGAGTCTTCGGTGTCTACGCACCTGGTGAAGAAGTAGCGAAGTTAACTTTCTACGGCCTTTACGCTTTACAACATCGCGGACAAGAGTCGGCTGGTATCGCAACCTCTGATGGCGAACGTATCGTCATCTTTAAGGATATGGGCCTGGTCTCACAAGTCTTTACCGAGAGCGATCTCTCTTCACTGAAGGGCGAAATCGCTATTGGACACTGTCGCTACAGCACCACCGGCTCCAGTACCTGGGTCAATGCTCAGCCAACCTTGCGCCCAACTAAGTACGGCACAATCGCTTTAGGCCATAACGGAAATCTGACCAATACTGGTGAACTCTTTGATTTGGTCCGCGAACTCGAGCCAGAAGTTCCCAAACTCGGTCGAGGTGCAACGACAGATACTGAAATCATGACTGCCCTCATCGGCCTACAAGATCACGAGACAATCGAAGAGAACATAATCGCCGTACTGCCTTTGTTGCGCGGGGCTTTCTCACTGGTGATCATGGATGAAACAACGCTCTATGCGGCACGTGATCTCAATGGCGTGCGCCCACTAGTCCTCGGAAAACTTGAGAAAGGTTGGGCGGTTGCCTCCGAAACAGCTGCGCTCGATATCGTGGGTGCAGAATTTGTTCGCGAAATCGAACCCGGCGAATTCATTGCCATTGATGAAGATGGCGTTCGCTCAACAATGTGGGGAACTCCTGATCCAAAGGGTTGCATCTTCGAATACGTTTACTTGGCTCGACCAGATACAACGATTGCAGGGCAAGGAATTCACGCTGTGCGCGGTGCGATTGGTCGACGCCTAGCAGTTGAATCACCGGTCAATGCCGATTTAGTAATCCCAGTACCTGAATCAGGAACGCCGGCAGCAATTGGTTTTGCGAAAGAGTCAGGGATTCCATTTGGACTTGGCTTAGTTAAGAATTCATATGTAGGTAGAACATTTATTCAACCTTCTCAGACAATTCGTCAGCTTGGTATTCGCCTTAAACTCAATCCACTTCGCGAGATTATTCAGGGTAAGCGCATCGTGGTTGTTGATGATTCGATTGTTCGTGGAAATACCCAGAGAGCAATTGTAAAGATGTTGCGCGAAGCAGGTGCGCTAGAAATTCACGTTCGCATCTCGTCGCCACCTGTTAAGTGGCCATGTTTCTACGGTATCGATTTTGCTACTCGTGCAGAACTCATTGGCGCAGAGATGACCATCGAGGAGATTCGCCTATCTATTGGCGCAGATTCTCTCGGTTTCGTCTCAGAGGCTGGCTTGATTGAGGCGACAAAGGTGCCAGAAAATAAGCTCTGTACCGCTTGTTTCTCCGGTAAATACCCGATCGCTATCCCCGCTGATTTATCTGAAGGCAAGACCCGTTTAGAGATTGTGGAGGGCTAACACGATGGCGACCTATAAAGATGCTGGCGTCGATATTGATGCAGGGGACCGCGCTGTTGAGTTGATGAAGGCATCGGTAGCACGAGCATCTCGCCCAGAAGTCATGGGTGGCATCGGTGGCTTTGCTGGTTTATTTGATGCTTCTGCGATGAAGAATATGAAGCGCCCACTATTGGCAACATCAACAGATGGCGTAGGCACAAAGACTGAGATTGCGCGTCAGATGGGAATCTACGACACAATCGGTGAAGATCTTGTTGCCATGGTCGTTGATGATCTTGTGGTCTGTGGCGCCGAACCGCTCTTTATGACCGACTACATCGCGGTTGGAAAAGTAATTCCAGAACGTATCGCAGCAATTGTCTCTGGAATTGCCAAGGGGTGCATCAAAGCAGGAACTGCTCTAGTCGGTGGAGAAACTGCAGAACACCCAGGTCTCTTAGCCGAAGATGAATTTGATATCGCAGGAGCTGCAACAGGTGTAGTAGATGCTGAGCTTCAGTTAGGAAGTCATCGCGTCAAAGCCGGTGATGTCATCATCGCAATGCCAGCGAGCGGTATCCATGCCAACGGCTTTTCGTTGGTACGCCACATCATTGCAACCCAAACTCTAGATCTCACACGTAATTATGATTTCAACAAGTCACTTGGTGAAGTTCTTCTGACCCCAACCGAGATTTACACATTGGATTGTCTTGCGCTAATTAAAGCTCAGCAGGCCAATATCAGAACCTTTAGCCACATCACAGGCGGCGGTCTCGCCGATAACACTGCACGAGTGATGCCTGATGGTTTAGTCGCAATTTATGATCGCTCGACTTGGTCACTGCCACTGGAAATGAAGTTCCTCGGCGACGTTGCTGGCGTCCCACAAGCAGACCTCGAAAGAACGTGGAATGTTGGTATCGGTATGAGTGCAATCGTTGATCCATCAGTCGCTGATTTGATAATTCGCTCACTTGCCGCTCGTGGAATGAAGGCTTGGATCGCAGGAAAGGTCGAA
>JACCDU011046198.1_pt1 | contig 10757 bp, 10 predicted proteins | sample 7446081 | NCBI WGS metagenome assembly JACCDU01 (sample SAMN15323447, study PRJNA562643) | freshwater metagenome | isolation source: river surface water | place: USA:Blue River Watershed | collected 2017-08-17
GTGCATCGGCCCGTTCATTGCCCGGATCGCCGTTGTGCCCCTTGACCCAGCGCCAATCGATCTGGTGTCCCGAAGTGGACACCACCGCGTCGAGTTTTTGCCACAGATCGGCATTTTTGACCGGTTGTTTGGCGGCCGTGCGCCAACCACGGGCTTTCCAGCCATGAATCCACTCGGTGATGCCTTTGCGGACATATTCGCTGTCCAGGTACAGCGTGACCTGGCATGGTCGCTTCAAAGCCAGCAAGCCTTCGATCACGGCGGTCATCTCCATGCGGTTGTTGGTGGTGTTCAGCTCACCGCCAAACAGCTCTTGAACGTGCTGGCCCGCTTGCAGGCGAACGCCCCAGCCGCCAGGTCCTGGGTTGCCTTTGCAGGCGCCATCGGTGTGAATTTCAACGTGGGTCAACAATGTCTTTCGAAGCCGCTTGGCGGCCAATGGAGGTGTCCGACCGGGCCACAGGCACGGTGGTTGCAGCGGGCGATCGTACCTTGCGCCACTGGCGCGCCTCGAGCAGGCGCCCGCCCGGCACCCGTTTGGTGGCCATCACCAGATACACCCCGCCGAAAATCGGCCACCAGCGCTGGCCCGCCGACTCCATCCAGCCCATGCGCTGCATCCAGCGTTCGTTGCGCCAGGCGGGGGTCCAGCCGCCAAAACGGCTGACCTGGACCTCAAAACCCAGCAAGCGCAGCCAGTCGCGCAAGCGCCGGTAGGCGATCAGGCTTTGCACCTGCTGCGGCACCACCGGGCCACGCTGGAGTGAACGCGATTGCTGCCAACCCCACCAGCTCATCGGGTTGAAGCCGGTGATGAGCACCTGCCCCTCGGGAATCAACACCCGCTCGACCTCGCGCAAACAGGCGTGCGGATCGGCCGAACGCTCCAGCGTGTGGGGCAACACCACCAGGTCCAGGCTGTCAGCTTGCCAAGGCCAGGCCCGGCTGTCCAACCACAAATCGGGCGGCTGCGACGACGCACTGCCATCCGGCGCTCCAGTCTCCCCTGACCATTCGAACTCGGCCCGGGCCTGCCAGCGATGGGGCATCCGGTTGGTGCGCAAAGCCTGGAGATCTGGCCAGCCCAGCTGGACAGCGTGGTAGCCAAACACATCGGCCAGGAGCTCATCGGCCTGGGCTTGTTCCCAGGCCAGCAAGCGTGCCGCCACCGGTTGACCTAAACTCGTCAACCAGGCGGGAATTGAATGCTTGCTTTCTATAATCCGACTCTCCATGAAACTCATTGCACTGCCCGCTTTCACAGACAACTATATTTGGTTGTTGCACAACGACCGCCACGTCCTGGCAGTTGACCCCGGTGACAGCGCTGCTGTGCTGGATTGGCTGGCCCAGCACCCCGGCTTGCAACTGGACACAATTTTAGTCACGCACCACCATGCCGACCACACGGGCGGCCTGGCCGAACTGGTGGCACGCACCGGCGCGCACAGCGTTGGTCCCGCCCTGGAAAAAATGCCGGTGGACGTCCAGGCGGTACAACAAGGCGACCGCTTCGACTGGCATGGCCTGACTTTGGAGGTGATCGATGTCCCCGGTCATACCCTGGGGCACATTGCTTTTTGGGCCCACCCTGACGGGCAAGACCCCCTTCTTTTTTGCGGCGACACCCTGTTTTCGGGTGGCTGTGGTCGCCTGTTTGAAGGCACCCCGGCACAAATGCTCGACTCACTGGACCGGCTGGCGGCCTTGCCTGGTCACACACGGGTGTGTTGTGCCCATGAGTACACGCTGTCCAACCTCCGATTTGCCCTGGCCGTCGACCCCCACAATCTGGCGCTGCAACGCCACTTTGAAATTTGCACGCAACGGCGTCAACAAGCGCTGCCCACCTTGCCGGTTTCCATGACCACCGAGCGGGCGATCAACCCCTTTTTGCGAAGCCGCGCGGCTGAGGTGAGGGCTGCTGTGCGGCAACACAACCCACAGGCTGTGGACGAGGTCTCCACCTTTGCAGCCCTTCGCCAATGGAAAAACGACTTTCGATGAAGCCATTCACGATGAATTTCACAATGCCTGGCTGCCTCAAAGGGGCCACGATGTTGCTGTTGGCCTTGCTGCTGACCGCCTGCGCCACGCCAGACTCCAGGCCCGCCCCCAGCGCCACTTTGGAGTTGCCCTCCAAGCCCTCGACCGAATCGGCCACTCGACCCGTTGCGCCCATCAACACCCCCAACGCACAGGCAGAAAGCGACCGCCCCGTGGTGCTCAAACCCCATGCGCAACTGGGCCTGCAAGCGCCACCCGCTGACGTGTGGGAACGCATTCGCCGGGGATTTGCCATGCCCGACCTGGACAACGAGCTGGTGCGCAACCGCGAACAGTGGTACGCCAGCCGCCCCGACTACATCCTGCGCATGACGGAGCGCTCGCGCCCCTATTTGTTCCACATCGTCGAGGAACTCGAGCGTCGCAACATGCCCACCGAGCTGGCCTTGCTGCCCTTCATCGAATCGGCCTTCAACCCCCAAGCCGTGTCCAGCGCCAAAGCAGCGGGCATGTGGCAATTCATGCCCGCCACAGGCAAATACTTCGATCTGAAGCAAAACCTTTTCAGAGACGAACGCCGCGATGTGCTCGAATCGACCCGTGCGGCACTCGATTACCTGCAAAAGCTCTACACCATGTTCGGCGACTGGCATCTGGCCCTGGCCGCCTACAACTGGGGTGAAGGCAGCGTAGGCCGGGCTCTGGCCCGCAACAAGGCTCAGGGCAAACCGCTGACCTACAGCGACCTGAACATGCCCAACGAAACCCGCTACTACGTGCCCAAACTGCAGGCTGTGAAAAACATCGTGGCTCAGCCCGAGGCCTTCAACACGCAGTTGCCCCTGATTCAAAACCACCCCTTCTTCAAAACCGTGTCCATTGAGCGCGACATCGACGTGGCGGTTGCGGCCAAGCTCGCTGGCGTGCCCCTGGAAGACTTCAAAGCGCTCAATCCCGCCATGAACCGCCCCGTGATTCTGGCGGCGGGCACGCCTCAAATCCTGTTGCCTTGGGACAATGCCACGATCTTCGAGACGAATCTGCAATCCCACAGCGACCGCCGCCTCTCCACCTGGACGGCCTGGCAGGCACCTCGCACCATGAAAGCGGAGGAAGTGGCCAATCAGCTGGGCATGCCGGTGGAACAACTGCGCTCGGTGAACGGCATTCCTTTGCGCATGCTGGTCAAAGCAGGCTCGACATTGCTCGTGCACCGGCAGGGGCATCTCGACAACGATGTCACCGAACATTTGGCAGAGAATGGCCACCTGGCCCTCGCGCCCGAAGTGGTGCTGAAAAAAATTCAGGTCAAAGCCCGCAAGGGCGACTCTTTGGCCAGCCTGGCTGCAAGGCATGGCGTGACGGCGGCCAACATGGCCGACTGGAATCGACTCAAAATCACCGCGAATTTGACCAACGGTCAAACGCTGACCCTGTTTGTCCCTTCACAAGCGCCTCGGCGTTTGGCCAAGACAGCGGTGCGGCGCGCCCCTGCTGCAGCCAACCACAAAGCGCCTGTTCACAGCGCCAAATCAAAACGCCAGCGCTGATCTCGGTTCAGCTCCAGTTCAGGCCGAGAACCTCAGCTTGGACTTTTGGGCAAACACATTGGTGTAGGTTTTTTCCGGCAACACACGGCCCATGTTGGCGCCGCCTGAGACGCGGCGGTGTGCCCGCCAGGCATTCAAAACCTCTTCGTTGTGGATCAGGCCATCGACCGCATACGATTCCCTCAGTTTTTCAAAGGCACCCAGGTAAATGGCACGGTCACCCATCCAGTGACTTGGGGGTACCGTCTTCAAAATATCGGTCAAACCCGCCGTCTGCAGCCACTTCAAGGCATGCACCACGGCGTCACTCAAGGCCTGCACGCGGTCGGCATGACGTTGCAGAAAATCCGATGAAGCCAGCAGGCAGGAACCGGGCACCAGCCCCCCCATGAGCTTGCGGGTGGCCATCAAGGTCCGTGCCTCTCCCAGCAAACGGATTTCATTTTTTTGCTCCAGCCAGTGCATGACGGGATCAGGACTGCACAAGGCGTCAATGGCGCCACTGCGCAAGGACTCAATGACCGTGGGAGAGGAGCCCACCGGAACAAACACCACATCCTCGGGCAGCAGACCGTTTTGCAGCAACCACTGACATGCCATCCAATGGGTCGACGAATCCAGGGAGGAAACCCCCAGGCGCAGACCCCGCAAATCCATCAGCGAACGACCAGCCACCGTCGAGCGCGTGCTGACCCCCAGGCTGACCTGGGGGGTTCGCCCCGATTGCACAAAACACTGAAAACTCTGTCCCTTTTGCTGCAACACAAACAGGTGATCAAATGAACCCGCCAGCACATCCGCCTGGGTACTGAGCACACTGCTCAAAGCCCTGGCGCCGGACTCATGCGACATCCACACGACAGCGATGCCTGCTTGACGAAAATAGCCCAATTGATCGGCCAGGGTCAAAGGCAGGTGATACAGGCTCTGACTGGCCGCCAACGCGATCTTCACGCGTGGCAAAAATCGCCCGCCAGATTCGGCGACAGCAGGCACGGCAGCATGCGCACCCGCCAGCGAGCCCATGGCAGCCAGCAAGAGTGAACGACGATGCCACACAGCCTTGGACACAAGCCTGCTCCCTTTGAAAATGCAAGGCGTTCAGCTTATTCAAAGACGACAAGGCGCGCATCGGGAATGATCCCGAGGGGGTTTTCACGTACTCGGTCGCAGGCGATCGTTCAACGCCGATCCACCAAGGCATGGGCTATGGTGCCCAGATCCACGTACTCCAGCTCGCTGCCTGCAGGCACGCCGCGGGCCAGGCGCGTGACCTTCAAGCCTTGCTGACGGATCATCTCCGAGATCACATGCGCAGTGGCCTCGCCTTCGGCGGTGAAGTTGGTGGCCAAAATCACTTCGGTCAGCACCCCATCGGCCACGCGCTTTTTCAGCTTGGCCAGACCAATGTCGTGCGGGCCGATGCCATCGAGCGGGCTGAGCTTGCCCATCAGCACAAAGTACAAGCCCCGGTAGGTGCCGGTGCGCTCAATGGCAGACTGATCGGCCGGGGTTTCGATCACACACAGGACCGAGCGCTCTCGCGTCGGGTCCAGACAGGTGTCGCACAACTCGGCCTCGGTGAAAGTGTGGCAACACTCGCAATGCCTGATTTTTTGAACCGCATTGTCCAACGCAGCGGCCAATTGCCTGGCCGTAGCCCGGTCGTTTTGCAGCAACTGAAACGCCATGCGCTGGGCCGACTTGATGCCCACGCCCGGCAGGCCTTTGAGGGCCTGGACCAAGGTGGCAAGAGCGTGGGTGTCGGCCATGATCAGAGGCTCAGAAAGGCAGTTTCATGCCTGGGGGCAAACCGGCTGTGAGTTTGCCCATTTTTTGCTGCGACACCTCTTCGGCCATGCGCACGGCATCGTTGAAGGCGGCAGCCACCAGGTCTTCCAGCATGTCCTTGTCATCGGCCAACAAGCTCGGGTCGATGGTGATGCGGCGCACATTGTGCTTGCACGTCATCAGCACCTTGACCAGGCCCGAACCGGACTGGCCCTCCACCTCGACAAAGGCCAATTCTTCCTGGGCTTTCTTCAGGTTGTCCTGCATGGCCTGGGCCTGCTTCATGAGGCCGGCGAGTTGTCCTTTGTTGAACATGGTGTTTCCTTTGGAATGAGGTGGGTAATGAGGTGAGAATCAAATCAACTGGATGCTGCCGGGCACGATTTTCGCGCCAAAGTCTCGCACCATGGCCTGCACCAGCGGGTCGTTTTGGATGAGTTCTTGCGCGGCCAGCATTTTTTCGGCGGCCTTCACCGCCAGGCGGCGTGCGGGGCTGTCGGTGACGGGTCCCACTTCGACGCTCAGCTTCACTTCGCCATGACCTGCTGCCTGCAAAGCCAACTGCAGGCGCTCGCGGCTGGCTGCGTGGTTGAGTGTTTCGCGCTCCACACGCAACTGCCATTGCGCCGCATCACGGGCCAACAGTTGCGACTGCAATGCCAGCTCGCGCACCAAGGCAGTGATGGCCTCTTGCGCCATCAGGCCCTCCACCACCGCCAGCCAGAAATCACCTTCCGGGGTGGCTTGCACTGCTGCGGGAGCGACTGCCCTGGGCATGTCCAAGCGCGCCGAGGGCTCGGCAATTTCTCGCACGGGCAAAGCACGCAAGGCTGGCACAGGGTCGGCCGCAGGCTCGGCTGCAGCAGCCCGCATCTCCTGATCAGCGTAGTCGCTTGTATCAGGCCAATCCTCCCAGGGTGGCGGCTCGGTGCTGGCCTGAGGCTCGGGTACAGGAACGGCCACTGCACTGGGTTTGACCACGGCCTCAAGCATGGGCTCGGCCTGGGTACGGGGCTCGGAAGAGGCAGCAACAGACTCAGGCCTTGTGGCCACCGCAACCGGCTGGGTTAGCGGCTGGGTTAGCGGCTGGCTTAGCGACGGGCTGGCGCGGGGGGCCATGGTAGCCCCCGCAGACTCTGATCGGGACAGTCTGTCCGTCTGCGCGATCGCCTTGGCGGCAACCGGTGGCGCAGACGGTTCAATGGCTGGCTGGGTGCTGATCAGCGGGCTTTTTTTTTCAGCCAATCCTGTCTGGGGTTTGAAAGCCAAAAGGCGCAAAAGCACCATGGTCAGGGCTGCGTATTCATCCGGGGCCAGCCCCAGCTCGGTGCGCCCGTGCAGGCACAGGCTGTAAAGCAACTGGGTTTCTTCGGCGGGCATGGCTTGTGCCAAATCGGCCAGGCCCTGGGTGTCGGGGTCATCCCCGTCTTGGGCCATGCTGGGCACCATTTGCATGACCGCCATGCGCTGCAGCAGCATGGCCATGTCTTCCAGCGTGGCAGCAGCCGACACACCTTGCAGACGCAGGGCGTTGATCTGGTTCACCACCGATGCGCCATCCCCTTCGGTCAACGCGCGAATCAGTTGCAGCACATGGCTGCGGTCCACGCTGCCCAGCATCTGGCGCACGCCCGCTTCTTGCAACTGCCCATTACCAAAGGCAATGGCCTGATCGGTCAGGCTCAAGGCATCGCGCATCGAGCCGCGTGCGGCCCGGGCCAACAAACGCAAGGCCAAAGGCTCGGCACTCAGTTGCTCGGCGGCCAACACCTGCGTCAGGTGCTCGAACACCGTTTCGGGGGCCATGGGCCGCAGATTGAACTGCAGGCAGCGCGAGAGCACCGTCACGGGCACCTTTTGAGGATCGGTCGTGGCCAGCACGAACTTCAAATACTCCGGGGGCTCTTCCAGGGTCTTCAACATCGCGTTGAACGCGGTGTTGGTCAGCATGTGCACCTCGTCGATCATGAAGACCTTGAAGCGCCCCTGTACCGGTTTGTAAACCGCCTGCTCCAGCAGGCTCTGCACCTCGTCCACGCCCCGGTTCGAGGCCGCGTCGAGTTCGGTGTAGTCCACAAAACGCCCGGCGTCGATGTCGCGGCAAGCCTGGCACACGCCGCAAGGCTCGGCAGTGATGCCACCCTGTCCGTCAGCCCCCTGGCAGTTGAGCGACTTGGCCAAAATGCGCGAGACCGTGGTCTTGCCCACGCCCCGTGTACCCGTGAACAAATAGGCGTGGTGCAGACGCTGCTGCACCAGGGCATTGGTCAGGGCCTGCACAACGTGCTCTTGCCCCACCATTTCGGTGAAATTGCGAGGGCGGTATTTGCGCGCGAGGACAAGGTAGGACATGGGCTTGATTCTATCGGGCTGAGCAGGGGCCCTTGGGAAAGAATCCACTCCAGGAGCAGCCGGGTGATCGACCTGACGGGAAACATGAAAAAACAGGTAGAGGCTGCAAAGCCCCTGCAAGCTCGCCTACAATCGACATCGACGGGCCTTCCCGCATGGTGAAGCGGCCAACCGGGTCAGGTGGGGAACCAAGCAGCCCTAACCGTGGAGCCAGTGCCGGGGTCAAGGCTCGTCACCTTTCACACCCATGCTTCAGACCCGGTCCCGTGTTTGGCCATGGGAATTTGAAGCATCCAGACAGGCCGTCGACACCTAGTCACTGCCACAGTCCAATTTCCCAAGCCATTCTTTTGCTGAGCCCCCTGTCAGGGGCATACCCAAATGCTGTCCTGACAAAACGGGCGCTCAGCACGCCCAAGCCCTCAGGCCATGCGGCGGCGAAGGGATGGGAATGGCAAAGTTTTTTGTTTGGACGAAGCCACCAATTTGGGCACAAAAGGGGCTGCGCTGAGCAGTTCCGAGACCAGGGCGTCGGCATTGGCATGGGCACCCGTGCGGCTCGCTTCGAAATCCAGACGTGTGGTTTTGGCCATTTGGGCCACGAAATTCTGGGGATAGTCACGGACGTTGAAACCGCGCAAGGCCATCACTTTCATAAAAGCGTTGGCTGCCTCTTCAACGGCACACTGGTATTCCTTGGAAACAACTGGCGTCATGTCGACCTCGTTCATGGATGAAATGATTTACCCCTCCATAACGCAGCTCAAGCCCGGTTGGAATACATCAATTGTGTAATTTTGTGAAGGAATGGGCCAAAACGCCCTGGGCAGCGCGCATGCCACTGGCCAAACAGGCGGTCAGCAGATAGCCGCCCGTAGGCGCTTCCCAATCGAGCATTTCACCCGCGCAGTAAACGCCAGGGCGGGCCTTGAGCATCAGTTGAGGCCCCATGGATTCCAGCGTCACCCCACCCGCAGTGCTGATGGCCTCCTGCACAGGCCGGGTGGCTATCAAGGCCACCGGCAGGGCTTTGATGAACGCCGCCAATGTCTCAGGCCGATTCAGTTGTTCAGACGAACACAATTCGTACAACAGTCCCATTTTGACGCCGTCAAGGCCCAGTCGGCTTTTGAGGTGGCTGCTCAGGCTGCGACTGCCGCGAGGCCATAAGACCTCTTTTTCAACCTGATCCAAGGTTTTGTCGGGCAATAAGTCCAACAGCATGTGCGCCTGCCCATGGGCCAGCAAATCATCGCGCAACAGGGCCGATGCGGCGTAAATGAGACTCCCCTCCACACCTGAGGCCGTGATCACAAACTCACCTTTGCGTGCAAAACGCACAGCGCCAGGATCTGCGCTGTGCGCGCCCACAGTCAAGGCCACCGATTTCAGCGGCTGGCCAGCAAACTTTCCCCGAAAGTGCTCTGTCCAGCCTTGCCCATCACGGCCCAGGACATCAAATCCGCAGTTGGCAGGTTTCAATGGGGCCACATCGACCCCTTGAGCCTGCAACACACTGACCCAGGCGCCGTCAGACCCCAGGCGGGGCCAACTCGCCCCCCCTAGGGCCAACACCGTGGCCCCGGCTTGCACCAACACCTGACGTGCATCGGTCTGGCGCCGAAACACGAGCTGCTCGCCTTGCCAGCCAAGCCAGTGGTGGCGCATGTGAAACTGCACCGGGGTGCCGGTTTCAGGGTGCCGCAAACGGTGCAACCAGGCCCGCAAGAGCGGCGCCGCCTTCATTTCGGTCGGAAAAACGCGGCCCGATGTGCCCACAAATGTGCCCACACCCAATGCTTGGGCCCAGTCACGCACGCCTTGCCCGTCCATGCCTTCAAGCCATTGGCTGACTTCGTTCTGGCGCGCACCAAAACGGGTGTTGAACAATTCGGGCGACTCGGAATGGGTCAGGTTCAAGCCGCCGCGTCCGGCCAGCAGGAATTTACGGCCAACCGAAGGCATGGCGTCAAACAGGTTCACTGCCACACCCGCACGGGACAAGACATCGGCCGCCATCAGGCCGGCAGGCCCACCGCCAACGATGGCCACATCGGTTTGCAAAATGGGAAAAGTATCGCGTGATACGGCATCTTCTGGATGGCTCATGTTGTCCGGGCAATGAACGCCCCCGCAACAGGCGCAGGCGTTTGGTTTCTGTCAAAATAGGTTCAACTTTAGCCGCATCTTCAATGTTCACAAGGAATAGGCCATGGCCAGCGATCTGATCAAACACATTACCGACGCCACTTTCGAAGCCGACGTGCTCCAGTCGAGCCAACCGGTGGTGGTCGACTTCTGGGCCGAGTGGTGCGGTCCTTGCAAGATGATTGCCCCCATCCTGGACGAAGTGGCAGGCACCTACGAAGGCAAGCTGCAAATTGCCAAAATGAACGTGGACGACAACCGAGACGTGCCCGCCAAGTTTGGCATCCGGGGCATCCCGACCCTCATGATTTTCAAAGATGGCCAGCTGGCCGCCACCAAAGTGGGGGCCATGAGCAAATCACAGCTGACCGCTTTCATCGACCAGCAATTGGCTTGAACAGCGCCTGAGTCGGGTCGAATTGGCCCGCCACAGCAAAACCGGGCACCATCGCCCGGTTTTTTGTTTTCTAATGGCCCCGAAAACCTGTCATAATTTCCTCAAGGCAACCCGAACAGGGGCCAGCGCCTTGAATGCCGGCAGTACCAGCCCCCAACCCCGGGCGGCCTCCGGTTCTGAACATTTCCACCCGCTTATCTGAAAACGGCCCTCTACGGTCCGCTTCGACACAGGCCAATTCCCATGCATTTGAATGAACTCAAGGCACTTCATGTGTCCGAACTCCTGAAGCAAGCTGACGCGCTCGAAATCGAGAACACCGGCCGCATGCGTAAACAGGAGTTGATGTTTGCCATCATCAAAAAGCGCGCCAAAGCGGGCGAACAGGTCTTCGCCGATGGCGTGCTGGAAATCCTGCCCGACGGTTTCGGCTTTTTGCGCAGCCCGGATTCGAGCTACACCGCCAGCACCGACGACATCTACATCAGCCCCAGCCAGGTGCGCCGCTTCAA
>JACCDU010226739.1_pt1 | contig 10754 bp, 13 predicted proteins | sample 7446081 | NCBI WGS metagenome assembly JACCDU01 (sample SAMN15323447, study PRJNA562643) | freshwater metagenome | isolation source: river surface water | place: USA:Blue River Watershed | collected 2017-08-17
CCGCCACCCACAACAGTGCGAACAGCGAGGTCGCCCTGAGGGAGGAACGTGATGGTGTAACGGAAAGCTTCCTCACCAGTGATGGACTCAGCGTAGCCGTCAGTCATCACACGGAACACGTGAACCAAGTCACCTGTTGCAGCGGTAGCAGCCGACTCAGCGCCGTCAACACGAACAACAAGGAAACCGCGTGTACGAGGTGCATCGAGTGCATCGTAAACAACCGAATACTTGTTGCTTGCGTCACCGAAAGCACCGGGGTAGTACAGCGAGATTCCGCCGCCGAACTGTGCAGCACCACGGTCGGAAACCTTACCGACAGCAGTGATGGCAGGGTCATCGATTGTGTTCGAAGCCTGAAGTCCGAAGTCGAAGTCGTTCCAAGAAACAGCATCCGAAATGTCGAGTGTTGCGTTGATTTCAGTAGCAGTCGGGGCTTCCCAGTTCGAGAAGGCGTTCTCAAGCGCCCACCAAACACGGATGTTACCCGATGCGGCAACCTTAACGTCAGTCATTATGAAGCCACCTCGTAGTTCCAGTTAACGAAGTCGTTGTTCAGGAACGCCTGAGCAATGCGAACGTTCTCGCCGTTGCCAACAACATCTGTACCAAAGTCGGTCTTAACGCCGACCATCTTGATGCGGTCGCCAGCAGCGAACGCAACATCGGAGTTCTCGCCAACACGCAGGATGGCAATGTATTCGATGTCAGGGAAAGCGAGAAGGTCGAACGCTTCGTTGAACACGCCAGCAGCAGCAACGTCAGCATCGCGGAATGCCTCCATTGCAACAGTGGGGTTGTAGAAGGTGGGCGTTGAAATGCCAGCCTTGTCGCAGAAAGTGATTGAGTCATCCGTGTCGGAATCCCCAAGGGTGAACTCAGTTCCATCCTCGTTGAGAGCGCACGTGATGTTGTGAACGAGGTCGGTGTCGTTCAGTTCAGCAGCAGTGGGGGCAGTGCGGTCTGCGAAAGCCTCCGGGTGCGCAAGGAGGAACGTGACGTTCTCACGATAAAGTCGTGTGTTTGCCATTAGTTTTCTTCCTCATTGTTAGTGATTGTGTTTGTGTCTTCGACGGCTTCAACAGCTTCGATGGTTTCTTCAACAACAGTTGCTTCAACCTTCTTACGCTTCTCAGCCTTCTCAGTCTTTGTACCCGGCACATACATCTCGGGGATGTAAGGCTTGGCTTCTTCTGACACAACTTCCAAGATTCCCTTGAACGTTGGGTGTTCCAACATCTTAGGGGAAACGTCAGAAATCTGTCCTGAAATAGTGTTTCGTGCAAGTACCATAGTTACTATTCTACCACTCTTTTTAGGGTGTCACGTTTTGAGATACATTCTCAGCGTTGACAGCGTACTGGAATCGGCTAGACGAAACATATAAATGTGGTCGCCCATTGTTGTCGTTAACAGCCCACTGCATTCCCGACGTTGTGGGGATGAGTGCTGGGCCGCTACTCAACTTCCAACCAATCAAACGGTCAGTGACCAAGTTGGAAATCTGTCGGGCAATCTTCGCACTAGGTGCGATGACTGCAATATCAAACGATGACGTGTATTCGTCGTGGCGTACACCACCGAACGATGCGTTACCGGACTGGCGCAACAGTGTGGAGTGGCGCACGAACAGGAACGGTTTAGTGTTGCCGTCAACGCGGAGAATATAGTTGTCATCAATAACGTCGTCTTCCTCAACAGTGTAGTTGGGGAACTCTGCCCGAATGTGGGCGACGATTTCTTCTTGAACAGCGTAAAGGTCTAAGCCTGCCATTACATGCCTTTCAAACGGTTGCGAAGTTTTCTATTAGCTTGGGATGCGACGCTCGCTCTTTGGCTGCGAACATAATCTTTTGCGTCGAGGAAGGCGAACGTTCCTTCAGTTTCCTGCCAGCTTTCCATATTCTTCACAGCAAGACCGGCAGGGTCTCCGTTAGCGTCCATGCGCAATGGTGAGCTTGCCCCCCACTTGTTCAAGAAGCCTTCTTCTTGGAAATAGAAGTACGAAGCCCAGTCACGAATGTAACCAATCGACACGTAGAACCGTGTACGGTCCCCTTCAGTGACGTGCATTGTGTAATCGATTGAATCGAACATGCGGCCAGTGCGGATACGACCCGGCCCTTCATTAATACCAACAGCTTGAGCATCAGCACTAAACGGTGTGCCACTATATTTGATAGTGGCCCGCATATCCGCTGCACCCATTCGACCAAGCTGCTGCAAAGCATCATACAACTCGTCAGACACGGCAGCAGTAGCCCGGTTAATTTTGTCAAAGAAACGTGTCACAGCGAACGTAGAGTTCGCGGAACGCATAATCGTTTTCTTTTGAACAAATACCGGTTTCTTAGCCACTAGTCAACCACCAACACAAAATCGATGCCAGTAGTTTCCACATGGTTCACAGGTGTAACAATGGTAGCCGAACCGATAACGGATGCGTCATCAAAATACTGTCCAACAAACCCAGTCTTGAAAGCGTGTACGGCCACGCCAACGCCCGCGTCAGCCGGTAACTCATAGTTGCCCAACACATCGGTCGTTGTCTCATAATCAAGCAGCCACAGGCCATCCTCGGCGTGGAACGAGCGCACAGTAACATCAGCGACAGGGTTCAAATCCGCGTCAACACACGAACCAGCAATCGAAGACCACGTACTATTCGACACACTCTTCAAATCAACATCACACTCAATGGTGCGACCCCAAGCATACGACGAATTAACAGCCGAACGAACAACAAAACCAAGCTGCTCCAACACTGCATCACTACCACCATCAGTGACAATGATTTGCAAACCTTTACGCACCAACCCCAAATCCAAATCCATTGGAGCCTGAATGCGAATACCGCGAATGTCAGTCTGCGAATACCCAACATCAGGTGTACTGTCACGCTTCAAATGTTGAATACGAGCCTGACCAGACCACAACACAGTCTTCGACCCACCAACCTGAACGTTGTTAACAATGTCCCACTCAACATCCCCAACATTCGGGTCAACAATTTGAATAGTCGCATTAAACCAGTGCGCAACAGTGTTACGCATCTCAGCAGAAATGTTAGCAAAATTTATGCCAGCATTTGCGTAAACGCCCATACTAGTTCCACCAAGTCTCAAGTTCCGTGACCGGGAACGGGACAATATTGAAACCGTCAGCGTTCTCCTCAGCGAGCGCCTCCGAACGCAACTGCTTCGCAAGCTCACGCAACTCTTTAGCAATACGGTCCCCATTAACCGCAAGGTCATCAGAAGACCAAGACTTCAACAACAAAGCCTGAGACGCAGCAATCGTCTCAAAACAACGTGCAGCAGTCAACTTCACATTGTCATCATACATACCCAGCAGGGCATCCAACTCCTCATCGGAGAAGAACATGTACTCACCAAAACCACCCGAAACATTCGTCGGGTCAGTGTCACCTAATAGTACGCGAACTTGACCTACAGCAGTGGTGAAGTCTGCCGGTGCTACGCCTTGATTTGCCATAACACTATTCTATCACGACATAAAGATGCCCCGTACCGGAACACTGGGGGAGGGGGCTGCTCGACGGTACGGGGCCGGCACGGAAAGGAGAAAACATGCCAACACCCAGCATAGCATAAAAAACTACACCCCCCGCTTTCGCAGGGGGTGCAGCTCCTAAGGTAGCGTCTTAGATTAAACGCCAGCACCAGTCGAGTAAACCGAACCAGTCAGGTCAACAGCAACAGCGTCAACCACGTGGCGAACACGAGTCTGGATGTCATCCTCATCGAACGAGCCTTCGCGAACAGGAACCTGTCCACCAGCCAGCGAGAAGTGTCCCGAGTCCTTGACCGAAATCATGGGAGCCCGCATGCCCTCAAGGAATACCTCAAGGAACTGGGGGCGAGCCTGACCCTCAGGAATGACGAACCAGAAAGCGTCGGTGTCTCCACCCGAAACGAGGTCCATAGTGTTGAACTCGATGGGGCGGAACTTGCCTGTAACCAGCGAAGCGTTAACGTCGTAAGTACCGTTGTCGTCAGTAACAACAAGGTTCGAAATCGACATAATCTTGTCAACGGTGGGAGCCAAAGCTGCACCATAAACGAGCTTGTAAGTCGAAGCCGAAACGGGAACGCCATCAACAGTCTGTGCGCGAGAAGCAGCCAGAGCTGCGCCCAGAGCGCCGTAACCATCAGTGGTCAGAGCAGGGTTTCCTGCGAGGCCCTTGCCCGACCAGTCTGCACCAGCAGCACCAGCGCTGGTAACGAACAGGCTTGCCAGAGCAATGTCTTCCTGCTTTGCAGCATACGTTGCAAAAGCGTCAGTGAACTTGCCGAGGATGTCGAAGTTACCAACCTTGCGGAGGGTTTCCCACGACAGGCGAGCGCGAACACCACGCTTGTTGTCGATGCTCTTGTTCAGAGTAGTCGTAGTGAACTTAACGGCAGGGTACTCGTCGTACTCGCCAACAACAGGCAGACCGCCAGCAATGTACTCTTCACCATTCTTGGAGATGAGAGCCGAAGGGTCAATGTTGAAGTCACCGAACTTGATTTCACCAAACGAAGGAACAGTGTACTCTTCAGCAATCTGGTTCCATACGGTCTGCTGTGCAGCGTACTTGGCGAGGAATGTAACGTTGATTGCAGGGGTCAGCAGCGTAGGAATGTCCGAAGTCGAGATACCCTCCATGAGGTGAATCTTAGCCGACACGTCACCCGACAGAGCCTCAACGAGAAGCTTAGTAGCTTCCTTCTGGCGGTCGGTAGCGGTCTCTTCGATACGTGCAATAGCCTGTTCAACGAACTGCATCTTAGTCATATTTTTCACTAGTCCTTAGTTGTTGATTCGGACTGCAACGTTACCGGCAGACGAACCCTTGGTGTCAATTGCGTAACCAACGAAGTAGTTCGAGGTAGCAGTAGTCACCAGAGCCGTGCCATAAGTTGCAGCAGAGGCGAGGTAAAGAGCTGTTCCGGGAGTAGTCGAAGCAGCAGTAGTGCCGTTGAAGACACCAATGTGGCGGAGTGTTGCGTAGTAGTTTCCGTCAGCGCCAAGCTTGGCATCTGTTTCAGCTACACCAATGATTCCGGTAGCAGCAGCGCCAGTAGCGCCAGCAGTACCACCGAGGACAACAAACATGCCCGAAGTAACAGCCGAGTTAACAGCGTACGAAAGGCTTTCGCCTTTTGCGTAAACTTCGTTAAGAGCCATAGTTATGCACCAACCTTAATGTTGAGGATGCCCGAAAGCGAAGGCACAGCAGCCTTCTCTTCGGCCTTGTTTACAATGAGAGCCTCTTCAACGTGAACGGTTGCAACCTTCGCAGCTTCGGCAAGGCTTTCCTTAACCGATGCAACAAACGACTTCTGAGCTTCAATAGCCTCAGTCAGTTCAACGCCGTTACGAAGCGACTCGTAGACAGCCTTGCGAGAAACCTCGGGGAGTTCAGCAGCAACCATAGCCTCGGCAACAGCCTCGACGGAAACTTCTTCCTTCACTTCGGGTTCTTCAGCAGGGGCAAGGGCTTCTGCGACAGCAGCAGCGATGAGGTTAGGCATCTCTGCAATCTGGTCGCTCAATTCCTTGAGTTCCATATCTGAGTTTCCTTCTTCTGGGATAATTTCAGTATCACCGTCGGTAACACTGTTGTCCGAACCGGAAGCGCGAACCGCCGACTCGTACAGCTTCTCAGCCAACCCAGAACCTTCACGACCCGGCCAAGAAACCATGTCGATTGTGTTCATAGGATTAGCGAGCAATTCTTCAACAAGCATATCACCCTCAGCGGTGCGCGAGCCTGTACCCTCAGCCCAAATGGACAAACCAGTGTGAGGCCCAACAGCCTCCACAAAGTCAACCCAATGAGGCATAACCTTCAACTTGGCCACAAGGCCAACACCATCCTCATAGTAAGCATCCTCAGCCAAAACGCCAATCAGCTTCTCAGGAGAACGAACCTCACCCTCCTGCAAATGGTTAATATACGAATGAGTACCAGCAGGGAAAGCAGTCGCACCATCACGGCGCAACACATCCTCAGAATACGTAGCCGAAGAACCCTTACCCGGAGTAATCAGGACAGCCCGCCAAAACTCACCAACACGTGTCGGTGCGCTAGACGACTCCTGCAAAATAATCTTGCTCATATCAATCTATCCTATCACAAAAACTAGCGAGCGTTGTCTTGAATGTCACGCAGCGTGTTATCACCAAACGCAAGGTCCCCAATCGAAGCACCACTATTACCCTGCGATGTAGCAACATTAGTCTGATTACCAGTAGTATTCGAACCCAAAGTTGTACCATCAGTATCAATATCAACACGCTCAACACTGAACTCATTATTCGGCAACAACACGCCAGCAGGCACAGCACCCGGAGTTTCAATACCCAACTCCTCAGCATAAGCAGCCTGAATAACATCAGCATCAAACAAGCCAGTCATCCACGCCTGACCCAACGACTGAACGTTACGATACGACGGGTCAACCACAATCTTATTAAACGAAACCGACGGTGCAGGAACACCAATCACCTTCAACACGCGAGTGAAAAAAGCTTCCCAATCACCCTGACGACCATACGCAGCATTCAACGTAGGCTGGTCCAAAGTCATCGCAGAACCACCATCCGACAACAACGCATCCACAGATACTTCCATCGCTGTTGCAGCCATAGCAGCCAACGGACGACCAGTACCCAAATCAACACTATTGTTACGCGGCATAGCCGACAACTCAACATCCGAACCAGTCACCGCAGTAGCAGCAACCTGCCGGTTATTCAACAACTTAGCCGAAGCATTCGACACACCCTTAGCCGACTTCGACTTAACCTGCCACGCAATCGAAGACAACGCCTTCAACATCTTCGACCCATCCTTCAAATACTCAGAATAAGCCCAAGCCCACGGCAACGCCGGCAAACAATCCGGAGAACCCCATGTTGCATCAGCGTCAGCATTAACACGCAAATCAACAACAACCATGTTCTTATTAACCCGCACACCACCAATAGTCGACACAGGCGCAGAAGTATAATCCATCGGATACCACTCCGTCACAGTCTCAACAGTCGAAGCATCCGACGAAGCCTTAATCGTCTCACGAGTAAACGAACGCAACACATAACGAACAACCTCAGGATTATTCGGGTCACGCGCAACATTCACAACCTCACCCAAAGGGACACGCGAAAACTGGCGCGACACCTTATCGTAAGCAACAAAAAAATTACCCGACGTAAACAGGGTACGCTCATTCTGCTTACACGCAGCCTCACCAAACAACACCAACTGGTTAATCGGGTCATCAATAACCTGCATAAAACGAGGAGGCACAACACCACCACGCGACGACATCTTAAACCCACGCCCAAACACATACGTAGCCCGCAACAACGCACCACGCTTCAACAAAGGATTAGACGTAACCTGCTCACGTGCAGCCAACGCAACCTTCTGAACCTCAGAAAGTTTAAACCCCTCACCAGACACACCCGAAAGAGAAGACCAACCCTTCTCATCAAACTCCAACGCCGCATTAGCAATAGCCGCATACGACTCACGATACATTGCGTTCTCCTCACGCAACACATCCAACTCACTCACCTGAAAAACAGGAACTGAACCACGACCAGCAATCTTCATATTCATACACCCATCATACCAGACCAAAAAACGAAACCAAAAAAACTAAACCAAAACCCCAAAAAAATGAAACAAAAATAAAAAAAATATTAAAACAAACAACTACCACAAAACATCAGAAGAATAAAAAGGATGCACAACATCCACATCAAACTCCACAACCTCACCCGGAACAGGCCCACCCGAATCCTTAAACTCCAACACACACAAAATCGCAGCATCCAAACTGTCAGGAGACGACAACCCCTGCTTCTTCATCTCATCCTTCGACGTAATCATCACAGCACCCTTCGCATTAAAACGATACGTCTGAGAAATCAACTGCTCACGCAACACAGTATCCCCAAAATCCAAATCCACCCTACCCCCAGCCATCAACTCACGCAACGAATCATAATGCCACGCACGAGCATTACCCCAACGCCCAGAATCCGGCGAACTATTCGAACCCGCAATAGCACCCACATCATACACAGCATCAGCAAACTCATCCAAAGTCACCAACGCATCAACCACACCACCACCAACACCATTAACATCCACATTCACCAACGAAGCACCCAAACGCTGCGCCACAGCATGAACCTTACGAGCAGTCGTAATCAAATCCGTCTTCGACCACACACCACCATCCGGCGAACCATCATCAAACTGACGAACATGCCCACCATAATTCACAAACAGGCGATTCTCATCCGAACCAAAACGCGCCACATCCAACCCCAACACCGGACGAACCACACCAACATTCTCAGACAAATCAGTATCAAACGCCAAATCAATAACCTGCTGCGCAAAAAAAGTATTATCCGCCTCACCCGGAAACTCACCCAAAACCTTAGACTTCCACCGTGCAGAATCCTCACCCCACGCACGACGCTTATGGTCAACCCACTCAACCGAAGTCAACCCACCCAACATACGCTCCTGCAACACCGAATCACCATAAACCACCTCCCCCGTAAACGTCGGCAAATCAAAAGCCGAAATACTCGACAACGACCAATCCTGACTAATACGCGGCTCAGAAAAAATCTGATGAAAATACGTACCCCGATGGTCAGGATTACCAATAGCCATAATCTTCGAACCAGCCGACGTAACCACAGACTCCGCAGCCGTAAACATATCAACCGGCAAACCACCAGCCTCATCCAAAAACACAAACGTATTCAACTTACGCGAACCCTGAAACGACGAAACAATATCCTTATCCGAAGGCCGCTTACCAAACACCAAAAAATTAGCACCCTCCTCCCCATCCAACTTCCACGCCAAATCCTCCGTAATACGCCCCGGCAACCCCACACCCAAAGAACGAGCCACACCCTTATTCACCTTCAAATAAGCAAAAATCACCTTCTCAATCTGCGACAACGTAGGAGCCGACACAATCGCCAAAGTATCCACAGGGTCACACGTCGCAACAATCCACGTAATCAAATCCGCCACCAACGCAGACTTACCACAACCATTCGCACTCTTCACCGCAGTACGCTGAGACCCCAAAAACAACTCAGCAATCTCCAACTGCTTCGAATACCAACGCTTCCCCAACACATCCGACAACCACGCCTGCGGGTCAGACTCATAAATACGCTTACGCGACCGCGCCCTCAAATCACCAATCGCACCCTCAACAACATCACTCAACAACATGCTTATCCAACTCCGCCGCAGCCAACCTCAACCCATCAACCACAACCGCATCCACAACCTCACGGTCAACACCATCCCCCAAAACCCCAACCACATGCGACAACGCCAAATCAAACGCCCGACCAAACAACTCAGCCTGCGCCCCAACAATACGGTCAATATCCGCATCCACCAACTTACGACGAGCATCCAAACGCTCACCCACCAACTTCATCGAACGCAACACCACATTCGCCACCTGAGCAAACTCAGAACCCTCAACACCATCCAAAGCAGCAAACGCACGGTCCTTCAACAACGCCACCTCAGACAACAACAAACGCTCCTCCATACGGTCAGACAACCAATCCCGCGACTCCAACAACCCCGCCACACGAGACGCAACAACCCCAGCATCCAACCCCGTCTGAACCGCAATCTCCGCAGGAGACAAATGCGCCAAACGCAACAAACGCTCATCCAACGCACTACGCGAACGAGAAACAGACTCAACCTCACCAGACATAACACACACTCTACCACACCCCACCAAAAACCAAAAAACCAAAAAAAAATTCGTACAACAGCGCCGTGCCCCAAGATTTTTTTTACTAACAGGTGGGGATAAGTTTGTGGATAACTTATCCCCAGCCTGTTAATAAGGTGGGTGGCTGGGGATAACTTATCCCCAGCCGTTAGGATACCCTAACCGAACAGTGCTTCCAGCGAGTCGGTCAGCGACATCTCAACCTTAGCCGTCTTAACGGTTGCGGTCTTTGCGTTGGTGACGTAAACCGCGACCATTTCGGGGGTTGCGTAGGTCGGCTTCTTAGCCGTTGCGCTCTGAACGATATCCATAAAGATAGCGAATCGGGTTTCGTGATTTGCCTTGCTGACGGCTTCGGCGGTTGCGGTGAGCATTGCGGCTACCTTGTCGCCGTTGGGTGCGGTAATAGCGTCGGTGAATGCCTTTGCGATAGGCATAGCGAATAAGTCGCTGGCGAGTGTCCAGCCGTAAACTTTGACATTGGTTTTGGGTGCGCTGTCTCCGGCGGTGTACTGCTTGCCGTCGCGACCGGTAAAGGCTCGCCCGGTGACTTTCCACGTCTTGCCGGCTTTGATTTCGGTTAGGTCTTTGACTAGCCGTGCCAGTCCTTTTTGGGTTTCAGTGTTCATTTTGTTTTCCTTTTTTTGTGGTTGCCTAGCGACGGTTGTCGTTAGGAATTTTTGCCCTTTGGGTCTTGGTGTTTCGCTTTGTAGTTTTCAAGTATCCCGGGCTAGTGGGTTTCACCCTTTCGGTTCCTCAACTGCCCTTCTGGAACCAGTTAAGCACGTTCCAAGCCGCCTTGCAACCGTTGCCCTAGCCGATGCCCTTACTTCCCAGTGTTTAGGCGGAAAAATCTTTTTTTTTGAGTTGTGAATCTCGGGCGTGTCGCGCCCTCTCCTGGCTGTTTTGGAACGTTCCAAAATACCCCTCCCCCCCCCC
>JACCDU010173982.1_pt1 | contig 10750 bp, 20 predicted proteins | sample 7446081 | NCBI WGS metagenome assembly JACCDU01 (sample SAMN15323447, study PRJNA562643) | freshwater metagenome | isolation source: river surface water | place: USA:Blue River Watershed | collected 2017-08-17
AGATCTTTCCACCCTTGAGTGGACATCATTGAGAAAGCATCCTCGTAAAAGCGTTCTAGTTCTTTATCCATACGGAGAACCTAATAGTTAATAAGGGTGTACTGTATAGTACTTTAATGAACTTGTCAACCCTTTTGTAGTACTTATTGTAATTTATTTTGCTTATTTAGCATTTGCATAGCAGCAATTCGCTCATTTGAGGCAATATCTGCTACTTTTAGGTTTACATTCTTCTCTTTGAGCATCAAATCAGCCAGTTTCAAGCGTTTCTCGAAGTCATCACCTTGATTCAGGTTAGTGGAAGCTGCTTGAACCATCTTTGCTTGCAGCTCAACAGGCATCATCTGTGTTTCCACCTGTGTCTGCTGTGCATTAGCAGCCTTTTCAGCTGTCTGAGCCTGCACCAGAGCCAATTGAGCCTGCAATGTCTGCAACTGGAGCTGTTGCTGCATCATTTGCTGTTGTTGTTGCTCAGGATTAGGTTGACCCATCTTCTCCAGCTCAGCCATCATCTCGTAACGGTTGCTCAAAGAGCTATTAGCAACGATACCCTTCAAAATAACAGGCAAAACAGGAGTATTAGGGCCAAGAGTTTGCAACAAAGCAATGAACTGCTGTTGTTCGTACTCACGAGCCATGATACCCAAGGTAGCTGTAGGGATGAAGTTCATGTCAACTGAGGGATAACGCTCAGGATCGAACTGCATGTAACGGAAAGCAGCCTTCTTGATGAAAGGCATCAGGAAATCTTCTTGGAAGTTAGTCAAGGTACGTTTGTACTTCTTGATAATCGAGGCAACAGCCATCGAAATACCACCTTGACCAGCGTCACGAGACACAGAAGACACCATGCCTTGACTGTCTAGAGTACCTGTCGCCTGCAAGAGCATACGCTCGAACTCTTTAGAGGTAGCTAGGTTGCTAGTGCCTGTCTGACCGAAGGTAAATGGGAACAAGATCTCCTGTGGAGCACCGTTAGTCAAGATAGCCTTACCGGGCTTAACTTCGAACTTAGCACCACGTGGAAGGCGTGTAGCGTCCATAGCGATCATAGGAGCGCTTGTAAGGGCCAGAGAGTCCAAGTGGCTACGGATCTGTGCATCCACTGCCTTTTGCATGTTGTAGGCCTTCTCAACCGTTCCACGACCCAACAAGCGATTAGGGACAGTGTCATCTTGATATAAGACAACAGGACGATCCTTCATCATGTAAGGGTTAGCTTCAGCCTTCAAGAGCAGAGAGTCATTACCGATCACGATGATAGCTTCAACCAAATCAGCGTAGTCATCCACTGAAGAGTCTTCAGGGAACAAGTCAACAACTTCCTCACCGTCATTCTCAAGCTGCTCCAAGTACTCACGAGGCACTAAACCGTAGTAAGTCAGAAGCTTAACCTTGTCATCCTTGAACTGAGTGGACTCTTGAGTAGCCTCAAGGGAGTCTTCAGAGTACATAGGACCAATGTCTACCTTACGATAGATACCGTCTTCCATGCCCTTAACGATCTTGTGCATCGAAACGTACTTCTCGATAGCAACACCCATACACTCTTCAATGGAAGTACCGTTAGGGTCAAACAAGAAGTTCTTGGGGTTAACAGGGACAATCTTCACTGCTGTACGAGGCTTTTCCTGTACGCCAATGGCTGCCTGACCCATAACACCGGGGATAGGCTGAGTAGCTGGAACGTACTCAATTTCATCCTTAACAACGATCTCACCGATACCTGTACCGTAGATCTCAGCCATCAATTCAATCTGATCGATACTCTTACGGATCTTATCCTTATCAAAGTCTTCCATCAACTGAGCCTTGAGAAGCTCTACATCAAGATCTTTACCATTCACATCTTGGAGATCATCCTCGATATCGAAGAAGTCACCTTGGCCAAAGATAGCTTCAAGAATTTCTGCATGCCGTGTTTCTACAGCTTGTTGAGTCGCGGGAGACACAATACGGCTTCGTTCTGACTCGCGTGTCTTATCATTAGCTGCCCATTGACCACGAAAAATTCTTTCGTACTCTTCCCATTGATCTAAAAAGTTAGTATCACGGTAATCACGCCACCGTTGACAGTGCTCAACAACAAAAGTTGTAAGCTCTTTATCAGACTCAGACGGCTCTTCCCATTGTGAACCTTGGTTTTCAATCAACATAAGTGTTGTACTTCCTTAAATTATCTATAGCGGGAATCACCCGTAAATTAGCAGGAACGTGTAATCCGCTCACTGTTTCCCCGTTTAAAGGTATGATATGGTCAACATGCCAAGCCTGACCGCTTTCACGTGAACGCATCGCTGCAACCTGATACAAGCACTGAATATGAAGCAAATCATGGTCTGTAAGCCAAGCAGGAGTTCTTAAAAGCTTAGAAGCATGTCTTTTAGAATTCAAAAAGTTAATATAACCTTTATTTTCTTTCTTCCAAGCAGCCGTTTGAGCGTTCCTTTTTACCTTGTTTTCAGCCCTGTATCTATCATTTATACGTTTAGCAGCATTCGGGTTGTTTTTACGCCACTGCACAGCTCGGTTGTTCCAAGCCTCTTTGTCAGCAGCGTATCTATCAACATGCTCGCCTTTACGGCAATCCTTACAAATACTGCGGTAGCCGTCAGAGCTTCCCTTCTGTTTATGGAAGGAAAACAGCTCTTTTTCAACTAAGCAGTTTTTACAGGTTTTCATAAGAAAGTACTATATCAGAAACCGGCAGTAATGTCAAGAGGTTCCCAATCATCTTCTTCGTAATCCTGTTGGTAGCTAGTAACAGCTAACTGGTCCACGTAAGACATGGAGTCAATCAAGTCATCGTGTACGCCTGAGGTAGGGAACATGATGTACTGGTCTTGGAATTCCTTCCAGTTAGCATCTTCGTTCAAAGTGATACGACCGTGTTCAAAGCGCCCTTGTAAGGCCCAGACAACCCTATCTACCTTCTTTTTGTTCCCATGAGTCAAGTCTTGGATATGGCAGTACACGTTGTTTTTACGCATCAAGTCTTCAAGGTAGTGCATCACAGCATTCTTCAAAGCTCCACGCTCGATACCCACAGCGATAGGCCTATGCTCCTTGACAGCTAATAGGATCTTGGAGGCAGTCTCCTTGATGTCCCACCTACCATGGATGATGTCTTTGATCCACCAATCACCGTTATCTAAGATCTTAGCGATGGTGATAGCTGACTCATCTAAGCGTTTCTTAGAAGCCCCTGCATTCTTAGCTACATCCTCAAAGCCAGCTAAGTCGATGGCAATGACGTACTCACCGTAGCTAGGCTCCTCTGTGTACTTCAGCCACTCTTCTTTGAATAGATCGCTACCTGCGGTGTCGAAGGAGGAAAGATATTCTTGTTTAAATGCAAAAGAGCTAAGAGTACGCTCAGCAGCCTCAATTTCTTTAGGGTCAATAGTCTCGTTATCTTTGGTTGTGAAGTGCCATGCACCCCATTCCTCATCAATCTCATCAATGCCTAGCTTATAGACATCGTAGAACCAGTTACGACCGCTAGGGGTAGAAATGAATAAAGCTCTACCTTTTTTATCAGACAGGGAAGCTCGAATGATCTTCTGCCATGTGTCTTCCTTAATAAAGGCACACTCGTCTAGAACCACATAGGTAAGAGAAACACCCCGTAAAGAATCAGGGTTATCAGCACCTCTAACGAGAATCTTCCTACCGTTGACAAGGGTAATCTCCAAGTTGTTCACATGTGAAGACTTGATGACAGGTCTACCTAAGTCATTCAGTAAGTCCCACATAATCGTTCTAGCTTGTCCTAGGGTAGGAGCTATGTACATCACAGCTGAGCCTTCAGGACAGTTCAGAGCTTCAATGAGCAGGGTCACTGCGGAGAGCCTAGACTTACCACAGCGACGCCCTGCTGCAACCACTTTAAAACGATGGGTGTCTTTAAAGACCTCCTGCTGCCAACGTAGCAACTCAAAGTTGAGACTTGTCATTGATCGACATCCTTAATCTCGACATCAGAGACATCATATTGGATATCATCTTGCTCAACAATAGCACTAGCTTGGTTAAGGCCCATAATGTTAATGCTAATAGCAGGAGTACCACCGCCTTGTTTGACTTGTTCAAATGAAGATACAGGAACAATCCTGTCCACAATTAGCTTCCATGCTGCACTCTGAGCCTTATGTTCAGGATCTAAGGCAGCATCAAAGATAGCCTCTAGGACTCTAGCTGACTTAGGAGAGTTAAGCATCCTAGCTTTGTACTCATCCATGATAGCCTTGTCACCAGCTGGACGACCGCGTAACTCTCTGTTACCTTTTTTCTTTGCTACGATCTCACCCTTCTTGGGTCTACCTGCTTTTCTACGCTGAGGTTGTTCTTCTTGTGTCATCTTTGTCCTTAGTGGAGATGATATAAATAATAGGTGAAGGCTTATCACCTTCGAGACCATAGTACGCCTATACGTCTATAGACATCACCTGTAGATTCAGGATACCTATGAATAGGCCTAAGAATTACTCTGAGTACTCTAGAGTAACTATGACATTTAACTTATAAGCAAGAATCTAAATGAAGTAGTTACTTACTTAATTAACCTCTTGTGTTCATCTTCAATGAAACTAAGGTCAGTAATGACTACTCATAAAGAACTTCTTGTATTTAACTAAGCAGCTTGTCTACTTAGACTTCATTTGAGTTCTTGGAAGGATTACCTTCATAGAGCATTGTATACCTCTTTTCTCATTTGTCAAGTACTTTATAACATTTATTTTATTGTCTATCATGATTAGAGCCTACACTCTAATTCCTATCTTCATAGACCTCTTGTGTCCTCTTTCTAGGGACTCAAGTGTCCCTATGGAAGGCCCTTGTGTCCACTTTCTAGTCTACATTACAGTTCTATTTAGACCTGTCCCTAATTATTATGTTAAGTTTATTGATTTTATTAGACTTTTTAGTTTCTCATGGTCCTTTCTTCCATGCTCTTTTTTGTATGCTTTAGAGGCTCCCACAAAAGTAAACACTATCAAGCTACCCCCTCCCCCTATCAAGTAACTCAGAAGTACTAAGTAGAACTACTATGTGCTTAAATAATAGGCAATGTGCTTAAAAAGTAAGCAAGTGAGTAGCTATGTGGCACCCTATAACGTAACCTATTAAGCTAGGCCTAAGTAGGGTCTACCTAGCAATACTCATGCCAACTCAATGCACTATCAAGGTGCTTGTATGCACCACATAAGGGAATCATGCACTATCATGAGGCGTTGTAATGATACAACACTGAGCAGATTAGTATTACATTTAAGGCTTAATAAACTATATTGTAAACTTGAGTATTACAAAACATAGACTGGCACGGTATCTGCTAAGTAAACTACATGGCACAGTCGCCATGACACATCTAAGGATCACGATCATGTCAAACAAAACAACAGATACAATTATTTATGTCTTAGGGTTTATCGCTATCCTAGTGGTATGGCTTACCGCTTAAACTATCAACACAATCACTAACTATCTAAGGATCAGATCAAATGTCAAACTACATCAAACACCGTTCAGAAACAATCGACGGCTTCGACATTGTATTCTCTACCACGTATGAGACCACGCACCCACGTGACCACTTCATGCCCGAAGATGCACCGCAAATCTGCGAAGATATCGACAATGGGAAATATGAATGGTTTGTCGCACGTGTTCAAGCATTTAAAAACGGTATCGAATTAGGTACAGACTATCTAGGTGGGTGTTTGTATGAGTCACCAATGCAATTTGTGAAGGATAACGACTATTATGGTGATATGATTCAATCAGCCATTAAAGAAGCTAAAGCAAACATTCAGGCATTGACCGCTTAAGCTACAATCTACCGTGAAGCCTCTAATGGGGGCTTTGCAGTGCACTGTCGCACTATCTTGCTAAGGATCAGCACATCATGTCAGACTCAATCAAATCTCACGTTCAATCTATCGCAGATAACATCACAAACCCACCAATGGATGAGTGGAATGAAGGTCGTGATGTAGAAAATGAGGGTGAGTTCTCAGCCTTCGACTATCTTCAGGACGCTTTAGATATCGAATACATTGTCGCCAGTGATCGCAAGACACTGCTAGGTGCTAGGGTGCTAGTTGCCTTTGGTGGGCCTAATATCTGGGTTAACACACGTACAAACACTGTAGAGGGCCATTGGTGGGGCGATAGTGCCTCCGCTACCTTCACTGATTCTATTGGCCTTCAAGAGGCTTTAGAAGAGCTCTTCAACTGCTAATCAATCAAGGGATAACCATGCAACACACAAAAAAGAATCCTTTGTCTTTTATCCAGTTACCGGATGATGTAGTGTCAGATGGTTACAAACAAACTAAACCATACCATTATGAACAAATATTTGTCTCAGTCAGTAAGGGCTTTAAAGGCACAGAATTAGAGTTCTTAAAAGCTGGATTCGCTTATGAGTACACTCAGACTGACCCATTCACACGGGTGGCTTTGGCATGACTTTAGAGGAACTAATTAAGAAACTGAAGGCTTTAGGCTTCTCAGATGACACAATCAAGGCTATGGCCAGCACCTATGATATGGGCTATGCTCAAGGCTTGATTGATTCTAAACAAATGAACACAGAGGAAATTAAACCATGCTAAACAACAACGACTTTATTAGCCTTGAGCGCCGTCTATGGCGAGAAGGTAACCCATTGACTGATGAACTTGTCTCAACACGTGATGAACTGATCTATCTACTGACAGAAGCAAAGAAGGTAATGGAAAAGTATTCACCTGCACTCAATGCACTATCTACCCATGATGATCTAGATTTCTACCGTGAATGGGATAACTTCGGGGATACTTTGGACAATATCAGCTATGAGCTGGGAGTGGAACGATGAATGATTCAATGCTTGATTTAATGACAAAATCCGTCCAAGCCTTCGCTGATGGGGCTATCGTGGGATATTTAAACAAAGAAAACATTTATTCTAACCCTTATGACGGCTTTATCGGCCATAATTGGGAGCAAGGGTTCAAACACGGCATGGAGAAGTTTTTCCTAGATTGTCACAAAGATGTAAAACCTCTTATGGAGCTGATGAAATGATCCTAATCTTTGTCTGTTACTTTGTTGATTATTTAATTGCGGAGGATCTATGGTAAAGCACAAAAAACAAACTATCAATTTAAAGGGAATTGCGTTAAACGTAACGTACAACCACTTCATAACCTCAAGAAATGAAGATTTTGTAAGAGTTGTAAGCGTTGAACATAAAGATGTGGACATTACACCTCTGATCAATGTTCTAATCTGTATCGATATTGAGAAACAAATTATAGAAGGATTGAAAACAAATGCTTAATCTTTGTGTACAGTACTGCTGGCCGTTTCCTGCTGAATGTCCACCTAAGCCATGGACACCTAAGCAGGTAGAGGAATATGAACAACAGCAAAGGGCTAAAGTTCCTGATGCACCAATGTAACGTCTCAAACAAACCACTAAATGGAATTAACAAAATGAAAACATTTAACAAAAAATACGAATTATTAACAACCGATACAAAATCAATCGGTGGACGCACGTTATATAGGATTCGTGCACTGGCGTCTATAGGTTTGTTTGTAGCGGCGGGGGATTTGGGAGGTTATGTTGAAAAAGAAGGTAATTTAAGCCACGTTGGGAACGCATGGGTTTATGGGGACGCATGGGTTTATGGGGACGCATGGGTTTCTGGGAACGCAAGGGTTTCTGGGAACGTAAGGGTTTATGGGGACGCTTGGGTTTATGGGGACGCATGGGTTTATGGGAACGCAAGGGTTTATGGGGACGCAAGGGTTTCTGGGAACGTAAGGGTTTATGGGGACGCTTGGGTTTATGGGGACGCATGGGTTTATGGGAACGCAAGGGTTTATGGGAACGTAAGGGTTTATGGGAACGTAAGGGTTTATGGGGACGCTTGGGTTTATGGGGACGCATGGGTTTATGGGAACGCAAGGGTTTATGGGGACGCAAGGGTTTATGGGGACGCAAGGGTTTATGGGGACGCAAGGGTTTATGGGGACGCAAGGGTTTATGGGAACGCATGGGTTTCTGGGGACGCAGAGGTAGAAAACCGTTCGCACTGGCTTTTAATCGGGCCTGCAAAATCTAGTGGTCGTTTGACAACAGCGTACATAGACAAGAAGCTAGGCGTTCGTGTAGTCTGTGGTTGTTTTACAGGTACGGTAAAAGAGTTCTCAGATCAGATAGAGAAAACACATAAAGACAACAAAGAATACCTTGAGCAATATCGTCTATTCTGTCAACTGATTGCTTTTAACTTTGGAGTTGAGCAATAAACATAGCTAGGAAGCGTTTAAACGGTCAGGAAGACCGATAAAACACCTAGTACATCAAAACATACATGGAGTAAATCAAAATGCATTGTAGGGCTTGCGATAAATTGTTAACAGAATACCAAGCAACGTTGAAAAACGCTGTGACTGGTCAGTACATGGACTTATGTAAAGCCTGTCTTGAAGACATTAAGCCTTTTGTCAAGCTGATTGACCGTAAAGACTTGATAACAGAAGCTGACCTAGACGATGAACCAGAAGACGATCTGGACACGGAGGTTTCCCTAGAAGACTTTGACACACTATATAGCTTTAGAGATGACTCTAAAGACTCTTGGGAGTAACTATGCAAGTTAACTTTAATGTAAATACACTATTTAAGATACTACTTAATAAAGTCATACTAAGTAGTAGTCTTAAAAGTAAAAGGGGTACAACATGAACAAGAAAACTAGCTTTGAATTGTTAACTGAAGACGTAATGTCCATTGATGAGCATCAAGAAGCATTAGAAGAAGCTCACTATGTCCATACAATGAATGCTTTTGTGGAATTGATTGTTGTCTATGGATACGATAAAGTCATTGGTGACTTGAGGACTGCTATGGGAATAAAACATGGTGATTAGTCTGTTTGTATTTGTCTTAACTTTGATAAAGGTGTCGTTGAAATGAGTAAAAGTGATAAAAAACTTAGTGGAACAGCTACTTTGTCCTATGATCTGTCTAAACCTGAGCAGGTCTTTGCGTACAAGTGTGCTTTAAAAGGCTTAGATGCCTGTTTAATGCTTGAATCTTTGAAGGCTAGTACCCAAGGCTACCAAGCCTATAAAGGACTGTCTGAAAGCGTTTTAGCAGATATCATTCAGGACTTATCTAAATGGGACAACGTCACACAGTGACTTACGTAACCGTTTAAAGGAGGTGAAGTTATGAGCGAACATAAAGAAGCAAATAGTGCGATGAAGCTGGCGCTTGAGGCTTTGATAAATCTGCACTATGACAAAGGCTCACAAGAGCGTCAGCGATTAGATGCAGAAGATGCCATCAAAGTCCTAGAAGCCGCGCTGGAAGCGCATAAAGCACTAGCCAGCCATTACGAGGACAACCTCGATATGGTCAAGCAAGAGCATGAATTGGATTACAAAGCGATTGGTCAACAAGCCTATGAATCTGGTTATACAACAGGTTACATGGATGCCGCTATCAAGGCGTATGAAGCCCAGCAAGAGCAGCGTAGCGTTAGCGAGCAACTAAGTGCGCAGCACGTGAGCACGGAGTGTGTGGGTGAGCCTGTATGTCGTATGCGTGTAGGACAAGACAGCGTTACTTGGTATGACGAAAAAGGAAATATCACCATGCACGTTGACGCATCCAATAAAGTAACAACACATCCACAAGCCAAGCAAAGCGATAGCGTAGAGCAGGGTGAGCCTGTGGCGCTTACGTGGAATAAAAAAATGGATGCGGTGCAAGCCATGTTGGGAATAACAAGTGGAGAGCTTGATTGTCTTGGTGAATCTCTTCTTGAAACATACGCTAACGATGTTGAGCGTGTCTACAAAGCTCTCTGCACCTCACCACAACAACGCCCGTCACGGAGTGACATAAAGCCGCTGACGGATGAGCAGATTAAAGAAATGCACACAGACCTTCTGCTAAGTGGGAAAGCCATGTGGTTTCCTAACCTAGTCCGCGCAATCGAAGCCGCCCACGGTATCACTGAGGAGCAGTTATGAGTCACGGTGATGGCGGTAAAGGATCAGGAAGACGTAAGGAAGACGCAAGCAAGGTCCGAGATAATTGGGATCTCATTTTTGGTAGCAAGAAGGACAAGACGATGAATGAACATGAAGACCACAACGAAACGGAGCAGGATGACTCTGAATGGGTATGTGAATGCTGTGGTGGGCCTATGTATCGCCAAGCACATTGGAACTATGGACAGTGTGATGATTGTGGAGCACGACAGGAGCTAGAAGATGACAACTACTTTTAATGAACAGGTGGATAAGATGACAGAAGCAGAACAATTGGCAGTTATTTTGGAAGGAAGCTCAGACCCATTTAATGCAGAAGTAGCAACAGAGCTTCGCCGCTTACATACTGAGAATCTTGAACAGAGAATAACAATCGACAACTTAAAAAGTAAGATTGATTGGTTGCGAGATCAGCGCAAGATACTAGCAAAGTATGGGAAACAGTAATGACGTCTATTTATAAATCAATTCACATCGAAGGTAAATGGCCTTACCAGTACGTTAAGCCTGAACGTGAAGTTAAGAACGCTAAGGAACGTGAACGATACTGGCGTAAGAAGGCTGCTACAGTTAAGACCACAGACGGTAAGAAGCTTTTGAATCTTTCTGTCCGTGAGATGACAGACAATCAATTCTTTGAAAGTATTAATCATGTTTACACAAGATGAAATCATTGAGATGGCTAGAC
>JACCDU010673608.1_pt1 | contig 10750 bp, 8 predicted proteins | sample 7446081 | NCBI WGS metagenome assembly JACCDU01 (sample SAMN15323447, study PRJNA562643) | freshwater metagenome | isolation source: river surface water | place: USA:Blue River Watershed | collected 2017-08-17
ATCAGCAATTTGACAAGTTTGAAGTTCAGGTAGTTTAAGCGTAGTTTTCATTCGCCATGATTTGACATTTTATTGCAAACCTATGAAATTCATGTGCCTACCTAAAGAAAGAATTATTTAGTGGTCGTGTTTTTTTGAAAGGGCATAAAAAAAGAGGTCTTTTTCAAGACCTCTTTCGATGTAGTCAGTACGTTACAAATCTCTAACTCGATACTATCTGATTTGTTCCAGCTTAATAATGTATTTGAAGAGATTACAACATAAATTTGTTGTATTCCTTTGTACTCATTCTATATTAACTTTTTAATTCGTGAAAGAGTGAAAGTAAGAATCATTTTTATATTATTAACTTTATATAAAAGGTGTTCAAAATGAGGTATGGTATTATTGTAATGGGTTCAAGGGGTGATGTACAACCATTTATATCCTTATCAATTGGTCTAATGAAAAGAGGTCATGATGTTTCTATTATTGGACCAGAGAACTTTAAGGAGTTTGTAGAAGGATTTAATATTGATTTTAGACCTGTTTCAACCAATGCCGAAAAGTCAATCCAAACGCCTGAAATTCTAAAACTCCTTAAAACCGGTAACATTTTAAAATTCATCAGACATATTAATAAAATTACTGAAGAGACAGGACCCCAACTAAACAAAGAAATTGTGAAGTTGTCTATGGATTGTGATTATTTACTAACATCTTCATTAACGTCACTTTTGGTATGTTGTATTGGGGAGAAATACAACAAGAAGGTTGGAGTAGTATTTTTAAGTATGTTGATGACACCTACCAGTAAATTCTCTCACGCAATTTTAGGTTCAATCAACTTATATTGGTTAAACCGATTTACATACAAACTAAACAACTTTTTGTGGTTATCTCTAAAAAAATCCATCACTGATTTCAGGGAGACACTTGGATTACCTTTCAAGAACATGATGGACTACTACCTCAAATCAAACATTCTAACTATCTATCCTGTTAGTAAGTTCCTTTTTACACAACCCAATGATTGGGATAGTAATACCCACATTACAGGTTTCTTGTCTGTTCCAAATAGTTCAAGGACAAACCACTTAATGGAAAAAGTGCCGGCTGAATTGGAAAAGTGGTTAGGTCAAGGTGAAAAACCAATCTACATTGGATTTGGAAGTATTCCAATACCCGACCCAGAGAAGATGATGTCTATTATTACGGATATATTAAACACTACCAGTAACAGAATTGTATTTTGTGTAGGTTGGTCTGTAAATTTAAATTTACCTAAACATCCAAACCTATTTATAGTAGCAAGTATAAATCACGAGTGGTTATTACCTCAATGTAAAGTTGGTATCATCCATGGTGGAATTGGAACGACTGCGTCAGTAATCAAATCAAAAATACCAACAGTAGTTGTTTCAGTCCTTGCGGACCAGCCATACAACGGTAGGATGATTGAAAAGAATAAAATTGGTGTTCATATTCCATTTCAAAAAATTACTACAAAACGATTATTAGAGGCTATTGAAAAAACGCAACAGGAGGAGATTATTCAAAACTCAATTCTAATAGGGGAAAAAATTTGGGCCGAAGACGGACTAAATGAATGTCTCGACTTAATCGAGGAATATTATATCTAAGTTCAGATTCATTTTTTAATATAATCTTATTCCTACAAGTAACAATTTTTTATTGTTAAGTTCTTCAATTACAAAAGTTGTTTTGAGCATAAAAAAAGAGGTCTTAAAAAAGACCTCTTTCGATGTAGCGGGGGCCAGACTCGAACTGACGACCTTTGGGTTATGAGCCCAACGAGCTACCAACTGCTCCACCCCGCGATATATTGGAGTGCAAATATGCAGGGTTTTTTCGGGAAAAACAAGTATCTTTGTTAAATTATTCACAATATCCCATTCGGGGAATTTATTTTTTGACATGGCCCAGCAGCATAGAGCAGGATTTATTAGTATCATTGGGAAACCCAATGTGGGCAAGAGTACGCTAATGAATGCTTTGGTTGGGGAGCGTTTGTCCATTGTAAGTTCGAAAGCTCAAACAACACGCCATCGTATTTTGGGGATGTTGAATGGTGAGTATCAAGGGGATGAATATCAAATCATCTATTCGGATACTCCGGGTGTTTTATTGCCTAAATATGAGTTGCATAAGTCGATGATGGCTTTTGTAAAGAATTCATTGGAGGACGCAGATGTCGTATTGTATGTGACAGATGTTTTTGATACCTATGAAGATTTGGATTTTCTGACAAATTGGAAGGATCATACCGCGACGCCCATTGTGGTGTTATTGAATAAAATTGATTTAGTATCTGAAGAAAAGTTACAGGCTTGCATGGAATATTGGCAAGGTATTTTTCCAGGGAAGCCAATTTTGCCGATTTCTGCCCAGGAACATGTGCATTTGGATCAAATATTCAAACACATTGTAGAGAATTTGCCGGTACATCCACCATTTTTCGATAAAGATGAACTTACAGATAAATCGGAACGTTTCTTTGCCGCGGAGATTATTCGAGAGAAAATATTTTTAAATTATAAAAAGGAGATCCCCTATTCTTGTGAGGTGGTTGTGACATCATTCAAAGATGAACCTGCTATTTTGCGAATTGCGTCGGAAATTTATGTAGAACGTGTCTCTCAGCGGGCTATTATTATCGGGCATAAAGGGGAAAGTATTAAGAAGGTGGGCATTCAAGCACGTGCTGATTTGGAAGCCTTCTTTGGTAAAAAAGTATTTTTAGAGCAGTTTGTGAAGGTAGAGCCAGATTGGCGAGCAAAAGCAGATAAATTGCGATCATTCGGGTATTCACCCGATTAATTTATAAGACATATGTCAAATATTGTAGCCATTGTAGGCCGCCCCAATGTGGGAAAATCAACGTTGTTCAATCGTTTAATTGAACAGAAAAAAGCCATTATGGATAATATGTCGGGCGTTACGCGTGACAGACATTACGGCTATGGACAGTGGACAGGAAAATTCTTTTCTGTCATTGATACAGGAGGATATGTGCATGGTTCAGAAGATATTTTTGAGGGCGCTATTCGCGAGCAAGTTGAATTAGCGATTGAAGAATCTGCGGTGCTTTTATTTGTCGTGGATTGTGCAACAGGTCTTACAGATTTGGATAAGGACTTTGCCAAAGTTTTACGCCGGTCTAAAAAGCCCGTGATTCTGGTTGCAAATAAGGCGGATACGCATGAAAAGGCGATGGCAGCCGCAGAATTTTATGAATTAGGATTAGGAGAACCGTATCCGATAGCTGCGGAAAGTGGTAGTGGCACAGGTGATATGTTGGATGTCATGATTTCCCATTTTAAAGATGAAGGAATCGAAAATCCAGAGGCAGGAGTTCCACGCGTTGCGATATTAGGCCGACCGAATGTTGGTAAATCTTCCTTCTTGAATGCTTTATTAGGTCGTGACCGCTCGATTGTAACCGATATGGCTGGAACGACACGTGATGCGATTCAAAACCGATATACCTTATACGGAAAGGATTTTATCATTACAGATACTGCTGGAATTAGAAGAAAGGCACGGATTGATGATAATATCGAATATTATTCAGTCTTACGTTCCATTAAAGCATTAGAGGAATGTGATATTGCGATTATCTTAATTGATGCCACGACGATTGATCCTTTGACTGGCTTAGAAGCCCAGGATATGAATATCGTGAGCATGGCGGATAAAGCAAAGAAAGGAATTGTATTGATGGTGAATAAGTGGGATTTGGTTGCCAAGGATACCAATACTTCTATTCAATTAGAGAAAGCTATTAAGGAACGTATGGCTCCTTTAAATTACATGCCTGTGATCTTTACTTCGGTTATGGAAAAGAAACGTATTTTCCAGGTCTTAGAAATGATGTTAGAGGTGTATGAAAATCGTTCACAGAAGATTTCAACTTCTAAGTTAAACGATGTAATGCTGGAGGTAATTCAGAATTATCCACCGCCAGCTTGGAAAGGTAAATATATCAAGATTAAATACTGTACGCAGGTGTCAACACCTTATCCAACGTTTATCTTCTTCTGTAATTTACCACAGTATATTAAAGAGAGTTATGAGCGTTATTTGGAAAATCAAATGCGTAAGAATTTTAAATTGGATGGGACGCCTATTTCCTTATTCTTTAGAAAGAAATAGATTTTCAATGGACGAAAGGCTAACGTAACCGAGTTGGCCTTTCGCTCCTATCCCCCAGATCACATCACCCACCCGAATAATATTATGGAACGAGCTTTTTCCAAGGCTCCTCCATTGTTTCTTTTTTTCATGGAATGCAGCACTTTGGCTGGGCCCACTGATCAGCCAATAGGGTTTTGCATAAATGACTTTTTCCATATAAAATTTGGGCGTGTTTCTTAATTCAGCCCAATGCCCACCCCCATCCACAGTCATCAAGATTGGGACAGCTAGTTCGTTCCATTTTCGGTAATCGCCTCCAACTGCCCACATTTCTTTCTTGTTTTTTGAAGCGATTGAAAAATAGCCCTTGGCTTCTCCCGCAGTAATCCCAGGATTATTGGTCTTCCATGTCTCTTTTTGCAAATTGTACGTGTAAATCCGGATGGAATCTGCACCGCCACCCACGAATAGAAGGTCGTCATTTACCTGTGCCATACTTGATCCACTAGCGGCGAAAAAGGCTTCCTTGTTTTGTAACAGGGGAGTACTTTTTGGGTCAACCTGCTTAAACCCCTTTTTATCATAAGAAAACAGCGTGAGCTTTTGATTAATGGGGTCAGACAATAACCAAGCCATTTGTTTCTTGGAGTCCCAATGTAGGCAATCGAAGAAATAGCCCGCTTCATTTTTTTTGAATATGACTTCCCAGTGTTTTCCGCCATCAATCGTTTGATAAATAAGCGCTTTCCCTTCTTCAGAAAGACCTGCACTCATCAACATGATTTCATTGTTGCTTAGGATGGCAAGATCTCTGAAATCGAGCATTTCTGCCTGCGGCACTTGTTGGAATTTCCAGGTCTTCCCCGAATCATCCGAATGACCCACAGTTCCAAGTGTACCGCTAGCCCAAATGTTCTTCCCTTTAGATTTTATTGCTCTAAATGAGGCCTTTGTTGGAATGTCGACCACTGTCCACTGGGACATCATTTGGAAACTGATCATGAATAAAAGGTAGTGTAATTTCTTCATCATAAAAAAAGCCGATCGTTTCGGATCGGCTTGATTTAAAAGTGTTTGTTATTATTTATTCACAATAACTTTACCAACAAACGATTTACCGCCATCGGCTTTGATTTGAAGGATATAGATGCCATTGGCTAAGCCACTAACTTCTAAAATTGATGTTCCATCTGTGTTAGCAATTTTACCTGCATATACTGGACGGCCAACCATGTCGAATAAAGTGATTTCCCCATTTGACCAGTCTTCTAAGATTTGAATTTGAACCTTAGCCGTTAAGTCAGTGCTTGATGTTGCTGTGATGGGGTTAGGGTAAACGGCTACGCCTGAATAATCGGGATCCACCGCATACGTATATTTAACGGCATCTGTAATACAAGTTAATGGTGTTCCATCGATTGTATAAAGATACTTGCGTGCAACGGTATAGTCTCCAGCCGTTTTAACTTTCGTAATATATGTTTTAGGAGTTAACAGGGCTGAACCAAATTTCCACACATATTCACCCGCACCTGTTGCATTGACTGTGGCTGCAGATGGGAAGTTGGTAGCTTTCAATGTATAAACCCCCTCTTTTACGATTTTCGTGTCAGAACCTAATGCTGGATTAGGCTGAGCAACGACCTTGATTCCATTTGAGTTTAATGAAATACAACCGTTTACATCACGTGCAGTTGCCGTATATGTGCCACTCGTTTTGATATCTGCCAATACTTTGCCTTCAAACTTCGTACTCCAAATGACATCATTGGTTGACGTTGCGACTAAGCTAACCGAATTAAATGAGCCAGTCTCGGATTTAACACAGAAGAATGGAGAAGCACTATTAACTGTTGCAATACTTGGAGCAGCTGGTAAGGGTAGTACTGAAATAACGACAGGGCTTGATGCTAACGAATAACATCCATCAGTATTAATTAAACGAACCGTATAACTACCATCTTTATCGATATTGGCTGTTTTACTTGTCGTGTTATTGCTCCACTCGTATTTTGTTGTCTCGCCATCGGGTAAATCAGATGATTCTAATACAGCTTCAATAGGCGTGCCATAGCACCAACCTAACTTAGTTTTTGCTGTAATACTTGGCGTAGCAGGACGATCGTAATTCGTTACTGCGACTGCATCAGAGATGCTAGACTTACATCCGTAGTTTGTTGTATAAGCTACTTGAACAGAAATGTTCGTGTTTGCTTTGATACTTGAAAGAGTACCCAAGCTACTTTGTGCTACTCCATTCACATACCAGGTGAATGATGCTGGCGCCGTTGGTTTTGTAGGCATTAAATAACCCTGTTGCTTCACTAAGCTTGTCGAATCTACATTTAAGGTTGTTACACCATCCAAGCAATATTTGCTATTTCCTAAGATGACAGGTTTGTCAAGACCTATCTTATTAATGTTGAAGATGTTAGAATCTGAAAAACCACATGTTCCTGCTCCGCCTTTCGATGTAACACGAACGTAATAGTTTCCAGATCCACCTGTGTTGAAAACACCTGTGTAATTGGATTCAACTAAGTTGTTGTTTAAAAACCATTGATATGACATTTTTCCAGCATACGCTTCAGACATGTTTGGTTTTAATTCAATGGATGTACCATCGCAAATTTCCGTCCAACCTACACCTAATGCTGCAGTTGATGATAATTGCAGGTTTTGTGGTGGATAGTATTCTTTGCCAACAAATGAACTTCCGCTTTGTGTGACAGGATATGAGGTTACACTTGCATAATTACTATCTTGGTATAATGAATTGAAGATACATTTTGCGCGGTAAAATCCCTCAGCATAGTTGCCACTCAATGTTAAAATCCCATCAAATTCTGCCCAAACTGTCTCTGTTGAGCCATCTGGCTTTGTCCATTCTACTTCATCGTAACATCCTTCGGCCTGTAGACGTACAACTCCTCCTGTCGGATTATCGATGTAAGCACATTGGCGACTTAATACTGAAACTGGCGGTGCCCACTCATTTACAGGTTGAGGTAATACATAGATTTGTACAGTAGCTTTGGGATCTGTTGCGGCCGTTGCTCCTACACACTGTACCGAATATTGATAGGGTGATTTAGGATCTTGAATCCAAAAACTATTGTTTGCATTATTCCCTAGCACAACGGTCGAAACAGTGGTAGTGCTACTAGGACCATATGCTTGGTCCCAACTAGTTGCTAAATTGTCCGTCTGTCCTGAATTGTTTGATGCCGACCAGTCATAACCAGAAGCGCAACCTGAAACAGTAAAGGATACGGTATAAGTATTGACCCCATTCATTTTGACGCTTGATGCGCCATTTATAAGCGGAGTTGTTTGTGAAAATGCCAATGCACTAACGAATGTTAGGACTAGCGAGAGGGAAAATTTAAATAATTTATTCATTATGATAAGGAATAATTGAGTAGATGTTCTGGTTAAAATCTGTTGGTTATTTTTTCAACTGCCAAGTTAAAAATTATTTTTTAAATTAAATAGAAAAATTATTATTTGGTAGCTATTGGGCATTTTTCTACTAACGTGATATCTCATATTTTAGTGTGCATCGTAGCTAAAATATGTTTATTTTTGTCCTAAATTTTACGATCAAGCAAACTAATAGCGTTCATGGAAGAATCCAAATCCAAATCTTTAAACTTTTTAGAAGAAATTGTTCAAGCTGACATTGCCGCCGGCAAATATCCGAAGGGAATTTTTACCCGTTTCCCGCCGGAGCCTAATGGCTATTTACACATCGGTCATGCCAAAAGTATTTGTTTGAATTTTGGATTAGCACAGAAGTTTGGCGGAAAAACGAATTTACGTTTTGATGACACGAATCCCATGACCGAAGAAACGGAATATGTGGAATCCATCAAGTCGGATGTTGCCTGGTTGGGTTTTGATTGGGCGAACGAACTATACGCCTCCAATTATTTTGAGCAAATCTATCAGTTTGCTGTTTCCCTTATCTCAAAAGGACTAGCCTATGTTGATGATTCAACTGCGGAGGAAATTGCAGCATTGAAAGGGACCCCTACAACACCCGGCACAAATAGTCCATTTCGTGACCGATCTGTTGAGGAAAACCTAGCCTTATTTGCTGCGATGCGAAAGGGCGATTTTGCCGATGGCGCCAAAGTTCTTCGTGCCAAAATTGATATGGCACATCCCAACATGCACATGCGCGATCCCTTGATGTATCGAATTCGCCACGTGCCGCACCACCGTACCGGAAATCAATGGTGCATTTATCCCATGTACGATTTCGCACATGGACAAAGTGACTCGATGGAGGGGATTACCCATTCTATTTGTACACTTGAGTTTGATGTTCACCGGCCGCTTTACGATTGGTTTATCAATAAATTGGAAATTTTCCCAACGCACCAATATGAATTCGCGCGCTTAAATCTTTCGCATACGGTGATGAGCAAGCGTAAACTATTGCAAATGGTGAATGAAAAGGTCGTTTCGGGTTGGGATGATCCTCGCATGCCTACGATTACGGCGCTTCGAAGACGTGGTTATACAGCCGCATCCATACGTAATTTTTGTGAGCGAATCGGTGTTGCCAAACGGGATAACCTAATCGATATTAGTTTGTTGGAATTCTGTATTCGTGAAGATTTAAATAAAATTGCAGATCGCGTTATGGCTGTGATGGATCCGGTCAAATTAGTCATTACAAATTATCCAGCTGGCCAAACGGAAGACCTATTCGTTGAAAATAATCCGGAAGATCCTGAAACAGGGAAACGTGTCGTACCTTTTTCTCAGGAAATATACATCGAACGTGAGGACTTCATGGTGGAGCCTCCAAAGAAGTTTTTCCGATTAGGGCCTGGTTTGCAGGTTCGCTTGAAAGGGGCTTACATCATTACTTGTAATCATTTTGAGTTGAATGCTGACGGGTCTGTCAAAGAGATTCACGCAACATATATTCCTGAAAGTAAATCAGGACAAGATACGTCTGGAATTCACGTGAAAGGTACTATTCACTGGGTCTCTATTCCACATGCGGTGCAGGCAGAAGTTCGACTTTTTGATCGTCTATTGATTGTGGAAGATGCCTCTGAATTAGGAGATGATTTTGTGAAATTTATCAATCCTGAGTCGCTACAAATAATTAATAACGCTTTCGTTGAGCCAAGTTTAGCTCAAGCAACCGTAGGTGAAGCTGTTCAATTTATTCGGAAAGGATATTATTGCTTGGACCGTGACTCAAAACCAGGACATCTTGTGTTTAACCGCACGGTTACCTTGAAAGATACCTGGGCAAAAGAGCAGAAGAAATAATTATTTTTTGGCGAAAAGGGAATCGACAAAAGTGGTTTTATTAAACACTTGCAAGTCGGAGACTTTTTCGCCAACCCCAATGTATTTCACCGGAATCTTGAATTGATCAGAAATTCCAATCACAACACCACCTTTTGCAGTCCCATCTAATTTCGTAATGGCCAAAGCTGTCACTTCCGTCGCCTTGGTAAACTCTTGTGCTTGAATAAATGCATTTTGACCTGTTGATCCATCCAGGACTAACAGTACTTCATGGGGAGCTTCCGGAATGAATTTTTGAACCACACGCTTCATCTTCGACAATTCAGTCATTAGATTCACTTTCGTATGTAAACGTCCTGCAGTATCGATAATAACTATGTCGGCCTGCATTTCTACCGCCTTTTTCACCGTATCAAATGCGACAGACGCAGGATCCGTATTCATGCCATGGTCAATTACCGGAATGCCTACACGCTCACCCCAAAGTTTTAATTGGTCCACAGCGGCCGCTCGGAATGTGTCCGCCGCGCCTAATACCACCTTAAGCCCATTTTGGTGAAATTGAGAAGCTAATTTGCCAATGGTTGTTGTTTTTCCTACCCCATTAACGCCCACAACCATGATGACATAGGGTTTTTGTTTAGGTTCGGCAAAGGCATTTTCAATGTCGTAAGACTTGTTTTCGTCCAAAAGTGCCGCCACTTCTTCACGCAAAACCTGATCTAGTTCTTCTGTGGATACAAATTTGTCTCGTTCGACCCGGCGCTCAATGCGCTCAATGATTTTGAGTGTTGTAGCAACGCCCACATCGGACGTTAATAAGATTTCTTCTAATTCATCTAAGACAGCATCGTCCACTTTGGATTTTCCCAAAACCGCACGACCCATTTTGGAAATAAAACCTTCTTTGGTTTTTTCCAAGCCTTTTTCCAAAGCCTCCTCCAGGTTTGCTTGCTCTTCAGGAGCCGGTTTTTTTTTGAGAAAATCAAATAATCCCATGCGTTTGCGTGTCTTTTGCGAGTTGAAGGTAAACAAAAAAAAGTCCCCGAAAAAGGGACTTCAATATGCTAGCGATAAATTGCCGACGAAAAAAACTAGTTTTTCAATGCAGCATTAACCTCATCTTGAAGAATGATTTCTTCCTTAAAGGTATAAGCTCCTGTCGTTGGGTTTTTAACCGCCTTGATGATTTTAGCGTATTTTACGCCGCCTTCTTTCTTTAGTGTTGCAACTACTTTCTTAGCCATGATTCGTGGGTATTAAAACCTTATTTAATTTCTTTGTGTAGAGTAACTTTCTTCAATACTGGGTTGTATTTCTTCAACTCAATACGAGC
>JACCDU010611962.1_pt1 | contig 10746 bp, 11 predicted proteins | sample 7446081 | NCBI WGS metagenome assembly JACCDU01 (sample SAMN15323447, study PRJNA562643) | freshwater metagenome | isolation source: river surface water | place: USA:Blue River Watershed | collected 2017-08-17
ATTCGCATTAACTATCTTTGCACCTCCTTAGAGAGGTGTCCGAGTGGTCGAAGGAGCACGCCTGGAAAGTGTGTAAACGCCAAAAGCGTTTCGAGGGTTCGAATCCCTTCCTCTCTGCAACAAACCCAGTTTTTACCCCTTTTTACCCCGAATTCTAGCGAATTTGGGGTTTTTTATGCCCTTTTAGGCCCAAAATCCACTGTATTCCGCTTAGCCTAGGTGAGTGATTCGGTGGACTAAAATCCAAATCGAAAAAAGTCCACCTAGGACGCTGTAAGATGTTGATAGTTCGGTAATTATACAAAGTAAAAATCTTGAATTACGCCCTAAGAAAACGTAACTTTATGAAAGATTTTTCACCCCAAATGACACCCACTTTCGGCATTCTGTTCTATGTCAAAAAAACCAAAGTATTAGCGAATGGCCTTTACCCTGTTTACTTGCGTATCACAGTGAATGGAGAACGGACTGAAATTGCAACCAAAAGAAGCATCCCTTCAAGTAAATGGATTCCTGGGCAACAGAAGTACAAGGGCACAACAGAAGAAGCAAGACAGTTTAATGCTTATTTGGAATCCATGCGGAATCAAGTTTACACCATTTATAGAAACCTATCCTCTTCCGACAACCTAGTTACCCCTACTGCGATCAAGAACGAACTTCTAGGGATCAACAACAACTCAACAACCCTCAAGGGATTGTTCGACTATTACATGAACAATAAACGTAGACTGCAGGATGTACAATTCAGACTAGGTACAATCAAAAGGTACGAAACCACTCAAAAGCACGTATTTGATTACTTGAAACATTCCAGAAATGTGAACGACATCTCTTTGAGTGAAATCAATCATCGCTTTGTAACAGAGTTTGACCACTACTTACGAATCACAAGGCACAACAACAATAATACTGCCACCAAATACATTCAGAACTTCAAAACAATTATCCTTACAGCGATTAGAAATGAGTGGATGACAAAAGACCCCTTTCTTAACTACAAATTCAGGCTACAAGAGGTGGAAAGACATGCATTAAGCATGGAGGAGGTAGATCGTTTGTACAAGCACGATTTCACCATTGAGCGAATTGCTAATGTGAGAGATATTTTTGTTTTCTGCTGTTACACAGGATTGGCTTACGTTGACGTGTTTGAGTTGAGCAGAAACAACATCATTACAGGAATAGATGGAGAATCGTGGATAGAAACCCATCGAAAGAAAACAGACAGCCGTACACGGTTACCAATACTGCCAAGAGCCATGGAAATCATCAACAAATACAAACACCATCCCAAGTGCATCGCTGATGACAAACTTCTACCTGTGCTCAGTAATCAAAAGATGAATGCCTACCTCAAAGAGATTGCAACCGTCTGCAACATACGCCAGAATTTAACCACACACTTAGCACGCCATACCTTTGCTACTACAACAACATTGGGGAATGGTGTTCCAATGGAGACTGTAAGCAAAATGCTGGGACATAGCTCCATATCCACAACTCAGATCTACTCAAAGGTGCTGGACAACAAAATCTCCGATGACATGGGCGCATTACGTACCCGATTTGAATCTAAGCCAACAAGGCAAAAGGATGGCACTTTTGATTAAAATTAACCTTGACAACTCTGGAACAACTCATCATTTCGTTGTTGTAAATTTGATACATGTCGGTCATTGTATTAACAGCAGAAGATCTAGACCATCGCTTAAAAAAAGTGGTCGAAGACATCACCAATACCATCGGGAGAAATGACAACATCGAATCTCGGTGGATACGTTCTAAACAGGTGAAAGAGCTGTTGGGGATTTCCGACTCCAAGTTACAAACGGTGCGAGTGAATCGCTCACTCACCTATTCCCAGATTGATGGGACATACTTTTATGACCGTGATAGCATTATTCAAATCTTGGAACAGAATAAAGTGCTTTGTGAGCATTGTAATAGGTAAAAGAGTATTCAATGCGTGAGTCGCTCGAGACTCATCAATGACGAAATGCAACTCTTCCCTAACAAGGCCTGAAAGTTGGCGATACACCGAACAACAATTTGGATTCCTCCTGCATGATTTGGAGTAGTTTTAAGCGATATTCCTCTGTCGTGTAAACAGAATCATGCTTTGTGAAAATGGGTGCCTTAGGATGCTCTTTGTGAAGGCGTTTGCATACTTTTCCCAATATGAACTCAGACTCCAATCTTTGGAGCAAAATGGCAAAGTACCCCTTTGTCTTTCTATCCTCATTTTTTATGAGCTTGATGTATTCAATGGTTTGAGGGAACATTTGTTTCAGATCACGAGCGATCCCATGGTTATTGCCTGATTTGGAAAAGAACATCTGGAAGAACGATAGTTTTACCTTTTGCTTGTCCATGTAATCCATACCCAACATCAAACTTGATACTTTTTCGTATAAATCACCGTTCGCACACAAGGACAAAAACATATAAACATCTGTAAAATAACGATTTACGCAAGAATCCTGAATCATTATGAATAACGACTCATTAACTAATGGAAGTAAATCATTGATCTGTTGATTACCTGACAGTAATGAAAAGTCGTTGTCGATTGATACAAGGTCTTCAGACAGAGATGGATAGACCTGCCGAGGTTTGATTGACATGTTTGAGAACTCGCTGTTAAAGTTAAGAAGGAGAGGTAGATTTTTTTCCCCTTTTTGCCAAGCGATGATATCTTGAGTTAGTTTTAAGTTGATTAAACAGGCAGCGAAATATGGTTGACTATTGGCGATGTCATAACCAACCAGTTGTTTTCGGTTAACTGTTAGCGTTTGGTAGTAGATTCCTGGCAAATTGGTGAGATTTGTATGTAATCTTCCCGCTTTGTGATCCACCTTTAAGTAGTAGTGTTTGTTGTAGATCCTTTTGATTGCGTTCATTGAGCTGAAGTAACTGTTCCATGGGTCAACCTTCCTCTCTACAGATCGATACTGACTCTTGACTAGCTTTGTTCGGGGACATTTTAGATCTGACTTCAATTGGTCGTTAGCCACCGCAACTGCTCGATAAGGATCTATGCGTAAGTTTTTAAAACTCGTTGTCATAAATTCTAATCCTTGTAGGTTAATTAAATCTAACTTGTAAAACTTTTGCAATTCTCTATTAATAAATACTTCAACCATCTCAATGTTGATCGATCCAGTTTCAGTTAGATTAAACTTACTTAAACAAGACCAATTCACTCGATACTTAAAAGCCTCTACACCATTTGTATACGTGCCTCTTCTAAATAAAATAGAACGATTCCGCATCCAATTAATGTGTTGAGCGTAATCATGAGTGATTTGCTTCATACTATTGCCCGAAACAGGAGCGAAACCATCCTCATATCGATGGCCTATTTCCAAACACCTTTCATTGATAAACCAAATTAAATCGATGCACTTTTTAGCCTTAAAAACAAACTTAAAATTAAGTTTGTTTTCTTTGTAAGCACGTTCGGTATCAACAAGAAGGTCTAACCATGCCTTAGGCATGTAATACGATAGATTCATGCAGCAAAACTATACCTGAAAAGCTGTGCTGTGTTACCGTGTTTTCAACAGTTAAAAAAAGATTATAAATACAACATATTGTGCATATCATAACCTTCACAATTGGAATTAACCGATCTGTTTTCCTCTGACTAAGGGCAAAATGGGTTAATCACCAAAGTTAGTTCGGGCTTGTGGGGGGGGGAAAGGATTAAGAGTGCTTGCTACATCATTCTCATGAAGTTGCCTGAACTGGCTACCAGAATGAAAACGATTATAAAGGTTGCTGTCAACCCCAGCACAACTTTGGCAAAAACATGTTTTTTAGGCTTCGATTTAGGCAGAGCTCTTTCATCCTCACCTGTTGTGTCTATTGTGTTGCGTTCTTCACCCTTAAATACAAGAGATGTTCTTGATTGCGATTGACAAATGTGATGTGCGGTTGTTTGGTGGATACTTTTGGTCGTCTGTGTACTTGCAGCACGTCCTAAATTCACACAAGCAACAAGGATTGTCGTGAGCACAATAGTTAGCTTCATGTTAATCAATTTTGGTGTCCTGCGTATGAAATAATAGCTACTGCAACAACCACTGCAAAACCAACTAAAAGCCCCACAAGCACATTGCCAACTATTCTCAATCCTTTCTTTGCTGGTTTGGGAGCGGTCTCTTTGTTTGGCTTTTGAGTGTTTCCATCTTCTATTGAAGACGGTGGCAATGAAGCCCTTTCATCATTGGTTGCGAGTACAGTTGACTGCTGGGTGGTCTCAAAGGCACTCGTTGTTTCTGCCCCTACTGATGAAATGGTTGCAATCAGTACCCAAACTAAACATAAGATTGTCTTTTTCATAGCTCGAAACTACTAACAGTTATTAACATGCGATTACGGATTAGCGCAAATCAGAGTAGTGAGTTTTACGGATTAGCGCAATTGCGAAGCTCCCATACAAGCAAATCAATTATCACTTCGATTTTTTTCTGTTAACCCTTACTAAACATCAGACAGCCGAAGTTATAGTTTCAGTGGCGTTGTTACATCCGCTTATTACTATCTTCGTGATGTACAAGGAAACGAAATGTGTCGTTACGTTAAATATACCAACACAACCAGCCAACTCATGTACGTGGCCCAGGAGCATAGCATCTATGGATCTTCTAGGGTTGGTGTAGATAACCGTAAGGATACTTTGTATTTGGGTGCTGTATATACGACTACCTGGGGCGGGGTTGGCACATCACGCCGAGAGTTAGGCCTGAAATCCTTTGAACTCGCAAATCACCTCGGAAACGTCCTTGTAACCGTATCCGATAAACCCATTTATAAGGTCTCTAGTGGGACTATCTATTTCCAACCCGAAATAACCTCTACTTCAGATTATTATCCCTTCGGAGCACCAATCGCCGGACGTTCCGCCGCCTTCGGCAGTGAATATAGGTTCGGGTTTAATGGAAAGGAAATAGATGATGAAGTATCCGGGGAGGGGAATTCAATTGATTATGGAGCAAGGATTTATGATCCAAGGTTAGGAAGGTTTTTGAGTGTTGATCCGTTAACTTCTTCTTACCCTATGCTTACGCCATATCAATTTGCAAGTAATACACCTATTTGGGCAATTGACTTAGATGGATTAGAAGCCTTTATAGCAACAGAATCTATTGGCACTGGACACGCTTTTTTAGTTGTTAAGACAGCCAATGAACTTGTAGTATATACTTATGGTCGCTATGGCGATGTAGATTGGAATCAAACAAGTGGAGAAGGTGTTTTAATGCGATTATCAGGTGCAGATGCCGTTGATTATATAAACAGAGAAATGACAAGAATGGGTGCACAATTTTATGAGGTAGGCGATGTATCAGCAGATAATGTAAGAGGTCTTATTGATGCTGTTTATAATGCTGGCACAGCTTCTTCAGTAGATGGAGTAGATGGAAAAGTAATAGATGAATATAGTTTATTCAGTTCTAATTGTACAACACACTCTTGTGATTGGTTACAAGATGCTGGTACTGGAGTATTTAATGAAAGTACATTAGGGGTTGGTTATAAGGAAGATTTTGTAATTCCAAGTTCATTGCAAGACTACTTAAAAGCAGAGGATAAAGACGCAAGTAAAAAGCTATCTAATGGAAATGCAAAAATGCAACAGATAGTAATTAATGAAACAGCTAAACAAAAAATAAAAGGTGCTGGAAGTACAGCTAATACAAGTGGTTCAAGTGGTCGTTCAAGTGGTAGCTCAACAAATAGTTCAAGTTCAGGAAGCTCTTCGGGTAGAAATACAAGTAGTGGTTCAAGTAGTGGTTCAAGTAGTGGCTCGTCTTCTGGACCAGTTGGTTCGTCAAGTGGTAGTTCGTCTGGCAGTATTTCAGGAAATGGGCATTCAAGTAGTGGTTCGTCATTTAGTAATAGAAGAAGATAATTATGAAAAACTACTTGGTAATTGGAGTAATCATAATAGTAATGATAATTTATTTATTTCTATATTTAGGAATTGAATTAGACCTAAAAAATGTTATTGAAAGATTTGGAATAAAATCTAATCAGTTAATAGATACTTCATTTAAAATAAGGAAGTTCGCAACAATACAACTAATTCTATTCTTGATTTTATCATTAATTTGTATTTATTTTTCATTTAAAAAGAAATAACATGTAAGCCACACATTGATTGAGTGGCTTTTTTCTGTTCAGCCTTGCAAAGCAAGGAAAAAAAGGGGCAAAAAAATACAAGTGGCTTCGCCATACCATTTAATTTTCTTCTTCTTGTTTTCTATTTTTAGGGTACATTTTATCGGTTTTTAGTTGTTAAAATTGGCTCAAATAAAAAAGTTATTAACATTGCTATAAATCGGCTCAAATCCTTTATTTAAAGGGCTTTTCGATCCTTTTCCATTTTTCTTTAAAACCCTCAACTGATAAGCATTTTAGGGCAGTAGGCGAACCAAAAAAACAAACCAAAACCACCACGAAAAACGAAAACAAAAAACAAAAAATAAACCCAAATAAAGAACCCAAAAACAAAACCGAACCACCACCACTAAAAATAAAAATGCAGTCAAAAATAGTCCTTAAAATCCAAAATAAAAACAAAACTACTGCCAAAAGCAGACGAAAAAGGGGCAAAAAAGAAAAAGTAAAAAGGGGCAAAAAAATAATGAAGTGGCAAAGCCACACCACTAATAAAATAAAGTCCGTAAAACCTGCACCATACTTGACAAACAAACGACTATAAAACGAAAAATTACAGCTTTGCTGTAATTGGAATAATCGGACTAAGATTCACCTCTTCATCGGATAGAAATTGACCCCCATTATAAAGGCAAATCTATCAAATACAATACGGCGTTAAACATTGGTAACATTGGTTCTTACAATGGATTCCATTTCTGGGATAAAACCAACGGCAAAGGTTTCGCTGTTGGTGAAGACGGGTTGATTACCAAATTGGATCTTTCAGGAACGAATATAAAAGTTGAGAAATTAAGTCCTGCACAATCAGTTACTGCGGATTTCAACCAGGTATACTTCAGAAACCTGGATGATGGTATGATCGTTGGCGACAGTGGAGCAGTTTACATTGTTTCCAATGCTTCAGGGAATTTGTTGTGGTATCCGGTAACCGGCGCACCTTCATCAGACATTACCCATGTCTATTCAAATTCTGCCTCAGTAGGGGTTGTTACAATGGGAGGTAAAAAAACGCAAACGACAAACCCTTTTCGTCGCTACAAACTGACTATTCTTCACCGGAACTACTCACAACCCCAAATACCCAATATTACTAGTGTTTAACTCCCTATTATACATCATTGATTTGCCTATACTGAGGGGGTCAATTTCAGTCCGACGAAGAGGGGTATGTTTGTCCGATTATTCCAATAACCTGCAGTCACATTAATTTAACACTTTTTCCTTGCGCACCTTTATTTTTTTATTTATGCATAAAAACATGGTATCATGACTCCATTCAGTAGGTGTTTTAATAATTAGTAAACTGTCCGATAAACTTATCAAATCCAAATATTGGCAGGGTTCCATTACAGTATCTCCTTTAATGAATTTTAAATCGGGAACCAAAGAGATTGTTATTTCCGACCTATTTATATTTTCATTGAAAAAATATTTACCCCTCGTTGTGAAGATTGCGTCACCATTTGCGGTAATTTTAGAATACAACCCCTCTCTAAATGTAATTATTTCAACTCGATTATCAAGGTAAAATCTCCATTTCCCCTCAATTAAAGATTTGTCAATCTTTTTCCTATTGCAACTTAATATTACAATAGAAAACAAAAGAAAATTAATTACTTTTTTCATTTCTATATAGGTGTTTTTCGATCATTTTAATACTGCCCAGTTTTTGGACCAATTGGATACTGATGCCAAGTTAATATATTACAATGCATTTAAAGCAATCCAATTGATTTTAAAAAAAAAAAGGGCCAGCATCAAAGCCAGCCCTTTTCCATAAAACTCGAATAGTCATCCTGTATCCCTAGGATGAGATGGTCAATCAATCGAATATCAAGTAGTTCACCTGCTTCTTTGATCTTTTTGGTGAGCTTCAAATCTTCTTCCGAAGCATCCAGATTACCGCTGGGATGATTATGTGCGATAACAATCCCTGAAGCCAAAACTTTCAGTGCGGTTGCGAAGATGATGCGATGATCTACCACCGTTGCAGAGATGCCTCCTTTGAACGCTTTTAAGCCACCAATCACCCTGTTAGCCCTGTTCATGTACAAGACGACAAATTGCTCGTTCAAACCCAAGGAATTGGGCTCAAACAACTCTTTGAGTAGTCGATAAGCATCAGAAGAATTCCTGATTTGCGGGAGCGGTGTTTCCTTCGGTGAGTAACCGATAGAAAGTTCACGTAATTTTAGTAGTTGGTTTTCGTTCATACGTTAGAGAAGAGAAAAATCCCACAGCATAAGCCATGGGATAATTCTACACTTAAGGAAACTTGAGGAATCAGCAAAACGCTTGAAGCAAGGATGAAGCATTTACACCCCTGTCCAACAAACGATCGATGTAGGAGCTCTTATTTGCTCCCGTAAAGAGGTTGTAAAGCCTCCAAAGATTGATTTCACTCCCAGTTCGACTGAAGTTTGGATCATTGTAGTAGCCTTCAACCACTTGGTTGATTTGTGAGTCCCCAAATTCGAGCTTAGGTAGGTGCGCTTTTTCCTCCTTGGGCATGTACAGATACATTCTACAGCGACCAATGAACTCAGCAAACTGTTGTTCGGTTAGATTGATGTTTTGCCAACGCTCAAACTGGTCTAATGTAGCCTGAGGTTCAAACTCCCGTATCATTTGCTTCGTCCTTTGGGTGATTTCATCCACACTGAACACTTTTAAGTCGTCAACAATCCCATCTGTCCAAACACAAAGGTTACAACATACACGGTTTTTAAACCCAATGAACAGTTTGAACTTCTCCAAGGTCTTCTTCGAGTGCAGATTTTCAAGGTGGTAACTTTTCACCCCACCAATGGTAAGCGTGAGTTCGTCTTCTCCGATCATTCTCTTAACCGAAGGTATTTCGATGGCAAACATCATTCGCTCGTAGTATAAAGTCTCTTCGTGGGACTCTAACTCACTCGCTTTCTTGTGACGAGCTTCAGGAATCCTTCCTTTAACAGGGTGAGAAACACGGATTACAGGATCATTCATGTTGTAGAATGCGCTTACCCCCTCGATTACAGATTCAATGAATTCATGATGTGAGATAGCGGCTTCGTTATCCTTGGCAAAAACAGGAATTGTACAACCGTAGAGCAACTCATTCATTGAAATGGACAAAGTATTCGCTTCAATGAATACAGGGGCTGAAATGGCCTGTAAATCGCTCTCAATAGCCAAATAGCTAACGGGATTGTTATGATTGTCCATTTGTATACCTCCCTTCTTTCTGTAACTCGTTTTTACGCTTCAAAAACACATCGTAGTTCTCTTGCGTGTGATCAATTTTACCCCACAGTACAACCAGTTCTTCTAGGTGTTTGATTTCTGCGACCATTTCTTCCACCGAAGGAGCGGTAACTTCAAACCTTTGCTCCCTGATTGCCGTCTCCGTTGATTGCAATCTGACTCCATTACACCATTCGATGATCTTTTCACCTGTTTGTTGGGTGATTTTAAACGGTACACCAGAGGAAAACAGTTGAGTTCGGTCTTTTGAGCAAGTGGCGTTGTGGTTGATGTCAATGTCCATGACGATGGTGAATTCGTAGTCCATGCCATCTTTGGTTACAGACTTTAAGCCCACTTTCTCAGGGATCATTTTTCCGTTCTTGTCGCTTAGCACGTAATCCTGTTTGGTTCTGAAAGTGGCAATGATGTGACAATCGCTCTGAAGAATCTTCTGAACAAGTGCATTGTGCCTAGGGGTTACTTTACTCCAGTTGGTAAAAGAGTTTCCTATCATCCCTGCATGGATTTCTAGAATTCCACCTTCGCCATCCCATTCATGAGACAGTGAGTCGATAACAATAACCTTTACCCCAGATTCTTCGCAGAGTTCAATCGCTTGAATGTAGCTCTCAGGATTAAATGGCTTACCAATGGTTAGAACATTGTAGTTCCCCAAATGGGCATAGAGATCAGCAGAATGATTCTCTGTGTCGATGACGCAGATGTCACTCCATTGATTGGTGAGTCCATTTGCAAGTAGTAGTGATGAGAATGTCTTCCCACTGCCACTGCAACCTTGAATGGCCAGTTTGATTTTGGCTCTCTTTCGTTGTGCTTGTGTGATTTTCATAATTTTAAATGTTAGCAGAACGGAGAAGAGATGTATTCAGATAGCATGTTTTAGACCACGTTAACTTCAAAGATTATTTCAGCTACGGGGGAAGATCTAAATAGATTTAAGGGTGGGGGGATGGTAAACTAGGTACCCCCTTATTCGTGAGAATATGATGTTGTGCGTGTTGAAAATTGGGAAGGAAATCTGATTACCAAGAATCAATAAGATTCGTATATCTTTGAATTAACAAACAGCGTATTTCAAGAGGCTGCTTTTGATATCACGTTCTCAACATTGGTGAGCTATTCGGTGGACTTAGGGTTGTATAGATTTACAAACCCAGTAAAATCAAGGCTTTAGCAGTTAGGTTCGAATCCCTTCCTCTCTGCAAAACAAATTCAAAGCCCCGCTTCGCGGGGCTTTTTTTATGGGCAACAGCCTACGGACATTCAATTACATCAGATGGCAGATTACTGAATCATTATTGTAAA
>JACCDU010029050.1_pt1 | contig 10745 bp, 12 predicted proteins | sample 7446081 | NCBI WGS metagenome assembly JACCDU01 (sample SAMN15323447, study PRJNA562643) | freshwater metagenome | isolation source: river surface water | place: USA:Blue River Watershed | collected 2017-08-17
CCGCCGGCATCTCCGGCGCGATCCAGCACCTGGCGGGCATGAAGGACTCCAAGGTGATCGTGGCGATCAACAAGGATCCGGAGGCGCCGATCTTCAGCGTGGCCGACTACGGCCTGGAGGCGGACCTCTTCGCCTGCGTGCCCGAGTTGGTCCACGCCCTGTGAGGAGCCATCGATGACGCAAGTTGACCTGAAGCAGTGGATCGGCCGGACGGCCGAAATCGACGACCTGGCCAGTCCCGCGCCCATTCGCATGCTGGCCGCGACCCTGGATCGTGACGTCGAAGACTTCGCCCCGGGCGGTGTGGTGCCGCCGCTGGGCCATTGGATGTACTTCCTGCCCAGTGAGCGCCAGTCCGGGATCGGGGCTGACGGTCACCCCAAGCGGGGCGGGTTCCTGCCCCCGGTGGACCTGCCTCGGCGCATGTGGGCGGGCAGTCAGCTGGCTTTCCATCGCGACCTGCGGGTGGGCAGCACCATCCGCCGCGTCTCGCGCATCGTTGATGTCAACGAGAAGAGCGGCAGCACGGGTGCGCTGGTCTTCGTGAAGGTGGGACACGAGATCCACGACGAAGCCGGCCTGGCGATCAGCGAGTTCCACGACATCGTCTATCGGGAGGCTCCGGCGCCTGGCCAGGCGGCAGCGCCCGCCAAGCCGGCGCCGGTGGACGAACAGTTCTCCCGCACCATTCACCCGGACCCCGTGCTGCTGTTCCGGTACTCCGCGCTGACCTTCAACGGCCACCGCATCCACTACGACCAGCCCTACGTCACGGCGGTGGAAGGCTATCCCGGCCTGATCGTGCACGGCCCCCTGATCGCCACGCTCCTGCTGGACAACCTGCGGCAGGCCCATCCCGGTGCGCGCATCGCGGGGTATGAGTTCCGTGCCATGAGCCCCTTGTTCGACATCGCGCCGTTCACCGTCTGCGGCCGTGTGCAGGGTCAGGAGGCCACGCTGTGGGCGCGTTCGTCCACGGGCGCGCTGGCCATGCAGGCCAAGGCCACGCTGGCGTGAGAGGTGCAACCATGACCCAATTGCCCCTGTCTGGCATCACTGTCGTTTCCCTGGAACATGCAATTGCTGCGCCGTTCTGCACCCGCCAGTTGGCCGACCTGGGCGCGCGGGTCATCAAGGTCGAGCGGCCCGGGGTCGGTGACTTCGCGCGCGCCTATGACGAACGTGTGAAGGGCCTCGCCTCCCACTTCGTGTGGACCAACCGGTCCAAGGAAAGCCTCACCCTCGATGTCAAGCAGCCCGAGGCGGGCCAGGTGCTGCACCAGCTGCTGCAAAAGGCCGACGTGCTCGTGCAGAACCTCGCCCCCGGCGCGGCGGCGCGGCTGGGGCTGTCCTACGAGGCGCTGAGCCCGGTCAATCCCGGGCTGATCGTCTGCGACATCTCCGGCTACGGCGATGACCCGCAGGCGCCCGGTCCCTACCGCGACAAGAAGGCCTACGACCTGTTGATCCAGAGCGAGGCGGGCTTCCTGTCGGTCACGGGGTCGCCCGATGCGCCGGCCAAGGCGGGCTGCTCCATCGCGGACATTGCCGCCGGCATGTATGCCTACAGCAACATCCTGGCGGCTCTACTTGAGCGCCAGCGTACCGGCCGAGGCAAGCGCATCGACCTGTCGATGTTGGAAAGCATGGCGGAGTGGATGTCCTACCCCATGTACTACGCCTACGAGGGTGCGCCGCCGCCCGTGCGTGCCGGTGCCGCCCACGCCACCATCTATCCCTACGGCCCCTTCCCCGCGGGTGACGGCAAGTCGGTGATGCTGGGCCTGCAGAACGATCGGGAGTGGGGGGCGTTCTGCGACAAGGTGCTGGGGCAGCCTGGGCTGGCCCGGGACAAGCGATTCGCGTCCAACTCCCGCCGTGTGGCCAACCGTGATGCGCTGCGTGACTTGATCGTCGAGGCATTCCAGCCCCTGACGGCGCAGACCGTGATCGAGCGCCTGGAGCAGGCGCAGATCGCCAATGCCCGGATGAACGAGATGTCGGACCTGTGGGAGCACCAGCAACTGAAGGCCCGCGGCCGATGGGTCCAGGTGGACACTGCGGCCGGTCCGGTGCCTGCGATGCTGCCGCCTGGTGTCCAGGATCCGGCGCAGGCGCGGATGGACCCGGTGCCTGCGCTGGGCCAGCACACCGCAGCCATCCTGCGCGAACTGGGTTATGCCGATGGCGACCTGTCGCGGCTGCGAGAGGCCGGGGCCGTCTGAGCGGTGGGAAGATCGCGGCCATGACACTGAATGCCCAAGACTGGCTGTCCGCCGCAGGCCGGACGCACACCCTTCACCTGCCGGGCGCCGCGGGGACCATCGAGGTCCTGGTGGATGCGCCAGGCACGGCGCTGCCGCGCGGTGTCGCGCTGGTGGCACACCCGCAGCCGTTGCTGGGCGGCTCGGCACACCACAAGGTGCCGCACCTGCTGGCCCGTACGCTGCGTGAGATGGGCTGGCTGGCCGCACGCCCCAATTTCCGTGGCGTGGGACAGTCGGGCGGCACGCACGACGAAGGCCGGGGCGAGTGCGACGACCTGCACTCGGTGTCGCGGGCACTGCAAGCGGCCTTTGGCGGGCTCCCGCTGGCGCTCGTGGGTTTTTCCTTCGGTGCCTTTGTCCAGTCCCAGGTGGCGCACCGGTTGGCGCAGGAAGGGCATGCCCCCCAGGCCGTGATGCTGGCGGGCATGCCGGCAGGCGTCGTGGCCGGTGGGCGCGTGTACGACCCGGGCCCGGCCATCCCTCGCACGCTGGTCGTCCACGGTGAGCACGATGAGCGTGTGCCCCTCGCGTCAGTGCTCGACTGGGCGCGCCCCCAAGGGCAACCCGTGGTGGTGGTGCCCGGTGCCGACCACTTCTTCACCGGCCGGCTGCCCGCGCTTCGTGAGCTGATGCAGGTCCACCTGGCCGGGTCGGTGGGGAGCGCCCGGGCGACTTGAGCGACGAGCGGATCGGCCGCCGGACGTGGCCCGTCATGCCCAGGCTTGATCGATTCATCACAAATTTCTATTTTTCTAATTTGAATATCACAAATTAAGATTTCTCATCGCGCATGCGGGACGGAAAAGCGCCTCGTCGAGTGTCGATCAACAGATGAAATTCAGGAGACAAGTCATGAATCAAAGCCCCGTGTCCCGCCGGACCTTCGTTGCCGGCACTGCTGCCGGCCTGCTCGCGCCTTCCCTCGGCTGGGCGCAGGCACAGCCCCAGGCCCAAACCCAGGTATCTCCCGACCTGCCCAAGGGGCCCATCGTCCTGGTGGTTCCTTTCGCCGCAGGCGGCGCGACCGACGTCGTCAGCCGGCTGGTCGCCCGCAAGGTGACCGAGCGCACGGGTCGCATGATCGTCGTGGAGAACGTGGCCGGCGCCGGTGGCGCCGTGGGCGCGCAGCGTGTGGCGCGTAGCGCCAAGGATGGATCCGTCCTCCTGATGGGAACCGTGGCGACCCACGCGATCAACCCGCTGGCCAGCAATCCCGCGCCCTACGATCCCCAGCGCGATTTCACCCCGGTGTCGCTGCTGGCTACGGTGCCCAACGTGCTCGTCGTCGGCCCCAGCGTGAAGGCGCGCAACCTGCAGGAACTGATCGCGCTGCTCAAGTCCCAGCCGGGCAAGTTCAGCTACGGGTCGTCCGGCGTGGGAACGCCGCCCCACCTGTCCGGAGAGCTGTTCAAGTCCATGGCCGGCGTGGACATCACCCACGTTCCCTATCGGGGCGGCGGCCCGGCCATGGCCGACCTGGTGGCCGGCCATATTCCGCTGCTGTTCGATGTGCTGACCGGCGCGGCCAGCCACATCCGCAGCGGCGCCGCCCGCGCCATTGCGGTGACCACGGCCACCCGTTCGCCGTCCTTTCCGGACGTGCCCACGTTCGCCGAGGCCGGCCTGCCGGGATACGAGACCTACACCTGGAACGCCATCTTCGGCCCTGCGGGCATGCCGCCCGCGGTGGTGACGGCCCTGAGCCGGGAGTTTCAGCGCGTCGTGGCCGATCCCGAGGTGCAGGCCAAGCTCAAGGACATCAGCGCCAACCCCGTCGGCTCCCCGCCGGAGGCCCTGGCAGGCCAGGTCAAGGGCGAAATCGCCAAGTGGGGCCCGGTGATCAAGTCGATCGGCGGCCTCAAGTTCGATTGATACCCCGTCGCGTACCTGCATGGCCGTGAACCTCGACACTTTCCTGGAACAGGCATCGGCCGTGGTCGGCGCCAGCCGCGTCCTCACCGATCCGCGCGACACCGATGGCTACCAGCGAGACTGGCGTGACCGGTACCACGGCGCGGCATGTGCCGTGCTCCTTCCGGGGAGCACGGTCGAAGTCGCTGCCCTGGTCCGCGCGTGCAGCCAGCATGGCATTGCCATCGTTCCCCAGGGGGGAAACACCGGGCTGACCGGCGGCGCCATCGCGGACGTCCAGCGCCCCTCGGTGCTCGTCAATCTCTCCCGGATGAACCGGGTCCGGGAAGTGGATTCCGCCAACAACTCCCTGGTGGCCGAGGCCGGCTGCATCCTGGAGCATGTCCGCGCTGCGGCGCAGGAGCATGACCGGCTGTTCCCCATGCTCCTGGGCAGCGTGGGCAGTTGCGAGATCGGCGGCCTGGTGTCGACCAATGCGGGTGGAACCGGCGTCCTGCGTTACGGGAACATGCGCGAGCTGGTGATGGGGCTGGAGGTGGTGCTCCCCGACGGCCAGGTCTGGGACGGCCTGCGCGCATTGCGCAAGGACAATACGGGCTATGACCTGAAGCAACTGTTCGTCGGCGCCGAAGGGACCCTGGGCCTCGTGACGGCCGCCGTACTCAAGCTGTTCCCCAGGCCGACCGCCAGTGCCACCGCCATGGTCTCCCTCGATTCCGTGCAGCACGCCGTCGACCTGCTGAACTTCCTGCAGGCGCGCATCGGCCAGCGCATCGAGGCGTTCGAGATCATGTCGCATCGCCAGGTGGAGATCGTCCTGCAGCATGGTCCGCAACTGGTGCAACCCATGTCGGGCAACAGCCCCTGGTACGTCCTGATCGAAGTGGCGGACAGCGCGGAAGGATGGAGCCCGGGGTCGGCACTGGAGGGGGCGCTGGAGGCCTCTCTGGAGCGCGAGCTGATCACTGATGCCGTCGTGGCGACCGACCTGGGCAAGGCCGAGCGCATCTGGGCGCTTCGCCACAACATCTCCGAATCGAACAAGCGCGCGGGCTTCACGGTGTCCAACGACACCTCGGTGCCGATCTCACGGTTGCCGCAGTTCATCGACCGGGTGAACCGGCGGATCGCGCAGGAGGTGGCGGGTGCCGATGTCTGCCATGCAGGGCACATCGGCGACGGAAACATCCATGTCATCGTGGTGCTGTCCCGGGCGGTCCACACCACGCCGCAAGCCTGCGAGGCCGCCGCGGCGGCAGCCAACCTCATCGTGCACGAGGAAAGCGTGGCGCTGGGCGGCAGCATCAGCGCCGAGCACGGCATCGGCCGCATGCACGTGGGCCGCCTGGAGCGTTTCAAGCCCGCGCTGGACCTGTCGCTGATGCGCGCCATCAAGCAGGCGCTGGATCCCCAGGGTCTGATGAATCCGGGGAAGATCCTGCGCGAGCAGCCGGTCGCCTAAGCCAGCCGGCCTCAGGGACTGGCGTCAGTGACCGGCATCCGCTGCCAGCCACCGGGCGGCTGGCCAGGCTCCCCGGCTGACCGCCAGGTGGATGCACTCCTCGAGCAGGGGAGCAACGCACCGCACGGGGGCGGGGATGTGGCGGTTCGCCGGCATGGCGAGGACGACCTTGCGCTGGATCGCGGGATCGGCCAGGGGCGCCGCCGAGAGGACGCCTCGTTCGACATCATCCACCACGGCGATCGACGGCAGTACCGTGACCCCCAGCCCTGCGAGGACGAGGGACTTCTGGACGTTCATCGCGTTGGTCTCGGCGACGACATGAAGCGTCTCGCCGCTGAGGGCGGCAGCCTGCTCCACCAGCGTTCTCAAGCCATGGGGCGCCGTGGCCAGGACGACCGGCTGCCTGGCAAGCCAGGAAAACGGAACGGGCTTCCTGGCTCGCAGCTTGTAGGAAGGCAGACCCACCACCCAGAGGCTTTCCTCCAGCAGCGGCTTGACCTGGCGCGTGGGCGTGGGCTTGGGGTCGTAGAGGAGGGCGATGTCGACCTCGCCAGACTCCAGCCACTGCTGCAGGTAGCCGTCATACCCCACTGAAATGCGGACGCGGATGCCTGGGAAATGGGCGGCCACGGATTGCAGGAGTGCCGCGGAAAGAAGGTCGGACGTGCTCGGGAGCAGGCCCACCGTGACGATGCCGCCGACCGGCCCCTGGCTGGGCTTGACCTCCGCGCGGGCGCGGTCCACCTCCGTCATGATGCGCCGCGCATATTCGATCATGGACTTGCCGGCGTCCGTCAGCTCCATCCCGTGGCGCCCACGTTCGAACAACAGCGTGCCCAGGTCTTCCTCCAGCAAGCGCAATTGTCGTGATACAGCCGGCTGGACGATGTTCAGGAGGCTGGCTGCCTTGGTGACGTTGCCGGTCTCGGCGACCGTGATGAGCGCGCGCAGTTGTTTGAGATCCATGGATGCCTCGGCGTGATGGGAGGAATCAACAAATTGTATTGGTTATTCAATTCAATAGCTTTTTAGAATTTGTCGGTCCAAACAAGGAGTTCCCGCATGAACAAGACCCCCTTTGCCCTCGCCGCCTGCGCGCTCCTGGTGGCCTCTGTGGCCCAGGCGCAGCCTCGTGACACCCTGCAGAAGATCAAGGAAACGGGCGTCATCGAGATCGGTTCCCGTGACGCCTCGGTCCCGTTCTCCTACATGAACGGCGGCAGCGAACCGATCGGCTTCACGGCCGACCTGTGCAAGCGCGTCGTCGATGCGGTGAAGGCCAGGCTTGCCATGCCCCAGCTGACGGTTCGCTACACCGTCGTGACGCCGACCAACCGTATTCCGCTGCTGCAAAACGGCACCATCGACCTGGAGTGCGGAACGACCACCAATACCAAGGCTCGCCAGGAACAGGTGGCTTTCGCGCCGAGCCACTTCGTGGCGGGTGTCGGCGCGGCGGTCAAGAAGTCCGGCAAGATCGAATCGTTTGCCGACCTCGATGGAAAGACCGTGGCCACCACCGCGGGAAGCACGTCGATCCAGCTGCTGCGGGCTTACCGTCGCAACGAGAAGGCCGACATCAAGGAGGTCAGCGGCAAGGACACCTCCGATGCGTTCCTGATGTTCAGCAGCGATCGGGCCCAGGCCCTGATCCTCGACGACGTCCAGCTGGCAGGCCTGATCGCGACGTCCCAGGCGCCTGGCGACTACAAGATCCTGGGTGAGCGCCTGCGGGACGAGCCCTATGGCATCGCTTATCGCAAGGACGATCCGAAGTTCAAGGAGCTGGTGGACCAGACGCTGGTGACCATCTACAAGTCGGGCGCGATCAACGAGATCTATGCCAAGTGGTTCACCCGGCCGATCCCGCCCAAGGGCGTGAACCTCAATTTCCCGATGACGGATGCGATCCGGGAAATCTACAAGAACCCCAACGCCAACGGCGTCTGAGTGCGGTCTTCCTGCTACCGGGCGCCCTGATGGAGTCTTCGTTTCTCTTTGTACCCGGCGATCGGCCTGAGCGCTTCGCCAAGGCCCTGGCCAGCGGGGCCCATGCGGTGATCGTCGACCTGGAGGATGCCGTCGCTCCCCAGGACAAGGATGCGGCCCGCCAGGCCGTGGCGCAGTGGTTGCAGCCAGGGCACCCGGTCTGGCTTCGCATCAACAGCGCGGAAACGCCCTGGTTCGAGGCGGATTGCGGCATCCTGGACCGTCCCGGCATCGCGGGGGTGATCCTTCCCAAGGCCGAGCGTGCCGAGGACCTCGCGCGGGTCCACCGGTGCGCGGGTGGGGCGCCGGTCCATGCCTTGATCGAGACGGCGGCGGGCTTCAGCGAGGTGACGCAACTGGCGAAGGTCCCCGGTGTCCAGCGCCTCGTGTTCGGTTCGATCGACTTCCAGGTCGACCTGGGCATCGACGGGGAGGGGGAGGAGCTCCTCATGTTCCGGTCGCAGCTGGTGCTGGCTTCCCGCCTGGCGGGCTTGTTGCCGCCTGTGGACGGGGTCAGCCTGGCGATTGACGATGCCCAGGCGCTGGAGGCGCAGACCCAACGCAGCCGGCGCATGGGGTTTGGGGCCAAGCTGTGCATCCATCCTCGGCAGGTCGAGGTGGTCAATCGCGCCTTCCAGCCTTCGCCGCAGGAGGTCGACTGGGCCCATCGCGTCCAGGCGGCCTGTGCGGCGTCCAAGGGGGCAGCGGTGGCCGTGGACGGGAAGATGGTGGATCGCCCCATCCTGTTGAAGGCGCAGGCGATCCTGGCGCGCGCTTGATCCATCGAGCTTGCGGAATTCCATCGGCGCTGCCTCGTGGAATCCCGGCTCATAGGGCTTCAAGCTTCAACTTGAATCGTCGTCCAACCAGACAATGTGGCCATGACCGGCCTCGTTGAGGCTGGCCACAAGCCCCGCAGCCACGTCCTGCGGTAGCGTGAATGTCATTTCCACGTTCGCTGAGTGCTGCACGTCACCGAGCCTGGCGCCCGCCAGTTCCAGCTCCCGGCGCACCAGTCCTTCCAGGGCATACGGGAAGGTGCAGCGCAAGGCCGCCTGCTTGACGATGGCAAGCTTCTGCGCCCCCGCACGGTTTCCCATGGGCTGAACGAACCCGATGAAGAGGCTCTTCTTCATCAGCAGTTCCCTGGCGGCGGGCCGGGCGAGGCTCAGGGGCATGGGACCTGCCACGGTCGCGGCGATCGGGCCTTGCGATGGGCGCAAGCGCCCCCAGATTCCCAGCAACCCCACCCATTCCGGACAAGGAGGTGATCCATGAGCCGTCCCATCGACGATCTGATGCACGAGCACGAAGCCATCCGGTTCGCGCTGCAGATCCTGGAGAATTTCGAACGTCGAATCGCCTCAGGCCAAGCGGTGGAGACCGACGACTTGGCCGCCTTCCTGGGGTTCCTGAAGGAGTTTGCGGACAAGTGCCATCACGGCAAGGAAGAAGGCATCCTCTTTCCCGCCCTGGTGGCGGCCGGTGTCCCGCAACAGGGCGGGCCGGTGGATGTCATGCTGGATGAACACGTCCAGGGACGACGCTGGATCGCCCAGATGGAAGCGAGCCTTTCACCCCGGCTGGATCTGGACGGTTTCGCCAAGGCGGCCCGCGGCTATCGCGAAATGCTGCTGGCCCATATCCAGAAGGAAAACGAGGTGCTCTTTCCGATGGCGGAGCGGGTCCTGCCGCCCGAGGAACTGGAGCTCATCTTCGCGCGGTTCGAGGCGCATGAGGCGCAAGTCATCGGGGCTGGGCGGCATGACCAACTGCACGCCTTGCTGAAGGGACTTCGGGCGAAGTACATGCCGGCGGCATGACTGTGGAAGGCCTGCTGGAGGCTGAGAGTGGCCTATTGCGAACGCCGTGGAAATCGGATGTCTGCGAGGCAGGTTGGCCAGGACCCCTCGCCCAGCGACCGACCGCTCCCGCTGCGATGCGGCCATCCGGAGAAACAGGCCTAGCATTCGTTGACGGTCATCTGCGGGTTTTGCCGTCATTTGCGATCATGTGATCCCGCGAGGGATGGGAGCCAGAGGGGGACTGGGTAGGCGACTTACAGGCCTAAACCTTGTACAGCCGGACTTTAGAAAGTCACCCCTGAATACTGGGCCATCATGGGGGTGTGGCCCTGGGCGAGGAGGTCGCTGGGGGTGGGAGGGGTGGTGTCGGGCATTGGTGTGGGGCGGCCTCAGTGGCGGCTGTAACCTGCAATGCTAACGGGGTTACAGGCGGTCGAGGGACTTGACGTATCTCGATTGAGATGCATAATCCGGGGTCAAGGAGGGTCCACCCATGCCCAATACCAGCATGATCCACGTCCGTGTCGATGACGACGTCAAGTCGCAGGCCAGCGATGCGCTCGCTGCCATGGGGCTGTCCGTCTCGGATGCCGTGCGCATCTTCCTCAAGCGCGTGGTGAACGACCAGGCTTTCCCGCTGGAACTGAAAGTGCCCAACGCCGCCACCCGCGCCGCCATGCAGGAGGCGCGCGCCTTGGCCAAAGCCAAGGCAGCCCGGTACCAGTCGGCGGACGACCTGATCGATGACCTCGAAAAAGCCCGCAAGCAGTAAGCGGGCGGCGCTGCCCCGGGCCTGCGACTTCACCAAGGCCTTCGCCAAGGATTGGGAGCGGTTGTCCCGGTCAGGCCGGTATGACCTTCATCGCCTCAAGGAGGCGATGCTGCTGCTCGTGGCCAACGATGCACCCCTGGGGCCCGAGTGGCTCGATCACCCGCTCAAGGGAGATTGGGCCGATCACCGTGAATGCCATATCGGTGGTGACTTCCTGCTGATCTATCGGCTGGACGGCAGCACCATCATCTTTGTCAGGGCGGGGACACACAGCGATTTGTTTGAGGAGTGAGAGACGGGCAGAAGCCCTGGTTTTCGTACGGCGAATACCTGGTGTTTGACCCTGGTTCGATCTACTCGATGGCCTTGCCCATGTCCTCGACGACTTTCTTCGCATCGCCGAAGACCATCATGGTCTTGTCCATGTAGAACAATTCGTTGTCCAGGCCCGCGTAACCCGCGGCCATGCTGCGCTTGTTCACGATCACCGTCTTGGCCTTGTAGGCCTCCAGGATGGGCATGCCGTAGATCGGGCTGCCCTTTTGCAGCGCCGCCGGGTTCACCACGTCGTTGGC
>JACCDU010691829.1_pt1 | contig 10739 bp, 8 predicted proteins | sample 7446081 | NCBI WGS metagenome assembly JACCDU01 (sample SAMN15323447, study PRJNA562643) | freshwater metagenome | isolation source: river surface water | place: USA:Blue River Watershed | collected 2017-08-17
CCGGCCATCGGCGTGCCCGCCAGCCGCGAGTTCCCCTTCACCCTGGATCTGCGGTGAGCGATGCCCATCACTTGGCGCTCGGGCTTTGAGGTGACAATCGGACCATGTCCGATGTCCCGGTTTCGCCCCTCACCGCCGACGAGCCGCCCGAGCCGCCCATGAGCTGGCTGCGCACGCACGCCCAGAGCGCACCCGAGGGCCATTGGGACGAGTTGCGCAACCGCCTGAGCGCCGCAGCCGAGCCGGCCCATCCGCCCGGCCTGCTCTGGTCGGACTTCGTGGCGCGCCTCGGCCCGGAGGGGCTGGCGGGCCTGAACCAGCGCATGGCCAGCCTGCGCCGCCAGGTGCACGACAACGGCATCACCTACAACGTCTACGCCCAGACCGAGCAAGCGCAGCGGCCCTGGGCGCTGGACCTGTTCCCGCTCATGATCGGCGCCGAGGCCTGGCTGCAGATCGAGCGCGGCGTGCGCCAGCGCATGGCGCTGCTCGAACACATCATGGCCGACGCCTATGGCCCGCAAAGCCTGGTGGCGCGCGGCCTGCTGCCCGCCGCGCTGGTGCAGGGGCACCCCGGTTACCTGCACCCCATGCACGGCGCCCAGCCCGTGGGGGGGCATTACCTGAGCCTGGCCGCCTTTGACCTGGCCCGCGGACCCGACGGCCTGTGGTGGCTGATGTCGCAACGCACCCAGGCGCCTTCGGGTCTGGGCTACCTGCTGGAAAACCGGCTGATCGTCTCGCGCCTGTTTCCGGATGCCTTTGAATCCCTGCCGGTGCAGCGTCTGGCCGCCACCTACCAGGCCCTGGTCGATGGGCTCAAGGCGCGTTGCCCCGTGGCGGACGGTGAGGTGCCACACATCGCCCTGCTCACCCCTGGCCCTTACAACGAAACCTATTTCGAACACGCCTACCTCGCGCGCTACCTCGGCCTCACCCTGGTGCAGGCCGAAGACCTCACGGTACGCCACGAAAAGCTCTACCTCAAGACCCTGCAGGGCCTGCAGCGGGTGCACGGCCTGCTCAAGCGGGTGGACGACACCTGGCTGGACCCGCTGGAGCTGCGCGCCGACTCGGCCCTGGGCGTGCCCGGCTTGCTGCAGGCGGTGCGCAGCGGCCAGGTGCTGCTGGCCAACACGCCCGGCTCTGGCTTTCTCGAATCGAACGCGCTGCTCGGCTTCATGCCCGCGCTGGCGCAAGACATCCTGGGCGAAGAACTGGTCCTGCCCGCCATCCCCAGCTGGTGGTGTGGCGAAGCCGCCGCCCTGCCCGAGGCGCTGCAGCAGCTGGCCGACGGCGTGGTCAAACCCACCTACCCGAGCGAAGGGGTGCGCCGGGGCTTCGAGCCGCGACTGGGCCGCCAGATGGCGCCGCGCGAGTGCGACGAGTGGGCGGGCCGCATCCTGCGCGAACCCGAAGCCCACACGGTGCAGTCCTGGCTGCCGCTCTCGCACCTGCCGGTGTGGGACGATGCGGCCCCGCCCGAGGCCGCCTTGCAAAGCCGCCCGGTCATCCTGCGGGTGTTTGCCGTGACCGATGCCCAGGGCCAGTGGCAGGTGCTGCCCGGCGGTCTGGCCCGGCTGGGCACCCGCGAAGGGATTGCCTCCATGCAGCGGGGCGGCAGCAGCGCCGATGTGTGGGTGCAGGCGCCCTCGCGCGAAGCGGTGAACCCGGTCAGCCTGCTGGGCAAGACGGTGACCGCGACGCCGCGCCAGCGCCTGGTGACCAGCCGCGCCGCCGAAAACCTGTTCTGGATGGGGCGCTACAGCGAGCGCACCGAAAACACCCTGCGCCTGGCGCGGCTGAGCCTGGATGTGCTCGGCAGCGAAGACCAGAGCAGCCAGCGCCTGCTGGGCTGGCTCAGTCGCATGGCGCAGCGCCATGGCCTGGTGCAAGCCGAAGTGCCGACCGCACAGCAGTCGCTGCGCGTGTTTGAACGCGCCCTGGTCTCGGGCCTGTGGGACACCGCCCAGACCACCAGCGTGGGCTACAACCTGCGCGCCCTGCGGCGCGCCGCCAATGCGGTGCACGAGCGCCTCTCGCCAGAGCATGCGCAGATGCTGCAAGAGACCGAATCGCAATTCTTTGACCTCTGGCACCGCAGCGAGCAGACCCAGCCAGGCCGCGTGCCGCCCACACCCGCCGCACGCCGCAGCCTGCAGCAAACCAGCCAGCGCCTGGCCGCGCTCACGGGCTTTCAGACCGACCGCATGAGCCGCGACGATGGCTGGCGCCTCTTGTCGATGGGCCGCCACATCGAACGGCTGGATTTTCTGGCGGGCGCGCTGGCCCTGGCCATCGAAGGCCGCTTGCTCAAGGAACAGGCCGGCTTTGACGCCGTGCTCCACCTCTTTGACAGCACCATCAGCTTTCATGCGCAGTACCAGCAAAGCCGCACACCGCAGGCCCTGGTGGAACTGCTGGTCACCCACCCCGACAACCCGCGCGCACTGGCCTGGGTGGCGCAGACCCTGCGTGCGCGGCTGCGCCGCATCGAACACCTGGCCGACGGCGCCACACGCCCACTGGCCGCGCTGCTGCCGCCCACGCCCACCGACCCGGCCCCCCTGTGGCCGACCGACAGCGCCAACCCCGAAGCCCTGCTGGCCCTGCTCACGCAGTACCGCCAGAGCGCCCGTGCGGTGGCCGAAGGGCTCTCGGCCCTGTTCTTCACCCACAGCGGCCCGGCCGCGCACAGCGTGAGTGTCTGAACCATGCGCCTGAGCGTCCAGCACGACACCGTCTACGACTACCGGTCGGCCGTCGAGACCGCCCAACACACCGCTCATTTGCAGCCGCGCCAGACGGCCCTGCAAAGCATGCTGGGCTTTGCACTGCAAGTCAGCCCCACGCCGGAAGGGCTGCGCCACGGGCAAGACGCCTTTGGCAACCCCCAGGCCTGGTGGACCCTGGTGCAGCCCCACACCCAGCTGCGCGTGGTGGCCCGCAGCACCGTCCAGACGTCCCCACCGCTGAACCTGCAAGGCAGCCAGCCCTGGGAGGCCGTGCGCGAGCACTTTCGCTACCGCAGTGGCCAGCCCGGCGATGCGCAAACCTGCTTTGTCTTCGGCTCGCACCACGCGCCCTTGCACGAGCAGTTTGCGGTGTATGCCCGCGCCAGCTTCACAACTGGCCGCCCGCTGCAGGATGCCGCCATCGCGCTGATGCGCCAGATCCACCAGGACTTCAGCTACGCCAGCCAGAGCACCGACGTGCACACCCCGGCGCTGGACGCCCTGCAAGCACGGCGAGGCGTGTGCCAGGACTTTGCCCACATCCTGATCGCCGGCCTGCGCTCGCTGGGCCTGGCGGCGCGCTACGTCAGCGGCTACCTGCTCACCCATCCGCCCGAAGGCCAGCCGCGCCTGATTGGCGCCGATGCCTCGCACGCCTGGGCCTCGGTCTACCTGCCCGAGCTGGCCAGCAGCCCCTGCGGCGGCTGGCTGGATCTGGACCCGACCAACGACCGCTGGGGCTTTGGCGCGCCCGGCGAGGACCATGTGGTGGTGGCCTGGGGGCGCGACTTTGCCGACGTATCGCCCCTGCGCGGGGTGCTGCAAGGCGGGCAGTCGCACAGCCTGCAGGTGGCGGTGAGCGTGAGCCCTGCACCGGAAGGCGCCGCATGAGCTGGACCGCGCGCCTGAGCCTGGACTACACCCAGCAAGACCAGCGCTGCGTGGCCCGCTTTGCCCACGAAGGGCCGCTGCGCATCCTGCAAAGCCTCTACCCCGAGGGTGCGGCCATCTGCCACAACGTGCTGGTGCACCCGCCCAGCGGCCTGGTGGGCGGCGACATGCTGGACATGCAGGTCACGGTGGGCCCTGGCGCACACGGCCTGGTGACCACGCCCGGCGCCACGCGCTTTTACAGAAGCGAGGCAGGCCTGGCCACGCAGCAGCTGCACGCCCGCCTGCAAGACGGTGCGCGACTGGAATGGCTGCCGCTCGAAGCCCTGGCCTACAGCGGCTGCGACGCGCTCAACCTGGCCCGCTTCAGCCTCGCGCCCACCGCCGAACTCATGGCCTGGGACCTGACGGCCCTGGGCCTGCCCAATGCGCAGCAACCCTTTGTGGCCGGGCGCTTTGAGCAACATCTGGAAATCGAAGGCGTGTGGCTCGAGCGTGGCAGGGTGGACGCGCAGGACGAGCGCCTGATGAACGGCCCCCTGGGCCTGGCCGGCCAGCGCTGCATGGCCACACTGCTGTTTGCCGCCGGCAGCGCCATCGCGCCCGAACGCGCCGAAGCGGCACTCGAAGCCGCACGCGCTGCGCTGGACACCAGCCCCCTGCGCCTGCAAGCCGGAGCCACCCAGCCCCACCCCCAAGTCATCGTGCTGCGCGTGCTGGCCCCGGTGGTGGAACCGGCCATGCAGCTGCTGCGGCCGGTGTGGGCGGCTTGGCGGCAGGCGCTGTGGGGTTTGCCGGGGACGCCGTTGCGTTTGTGGAATATCTAGGCTGGGATGAATGCCTGCTGCTGGCCCCAAACGGCTGGACAGCCCGTCTTCCGTCTGAAAATTTTCGGCACACCAACCGTCTGTCGGGCGCATTTGCGCAACAACGCGATATCCCCTACTGTGCGGCCGGAAATCTGACTTGGATCCGAGCGCTGGGATGTATTCTGAGGGCGAGCCTTCAGCATGCCAACCACAGCCATGACTGCGCGGAGACAAAACGATGGGTACAGGCGTCACCACTCCTGAGGGAATTGGGATTGTTTTGCCGCCTGGTGCCGACATCAGGCGCATCGAATACCAGGCCACCCGATTCCTGTCGCGACTGGGCAGCTTGGGGTGGTGCAGATTTGAAACGCTTGAAACGGCCACCGGTCAAGTCATGCGCTTGCGCCTTCGCAAGTCGCTGTTTGCCAAATTTTCGCCCGGCTTTGACACCCTGGCCTTGCGCCAACGGCTGCTCAAGTCCGCCGCACGGCCAGACGAAGAGGCACTCATGCGCGAGATCTGGGTCGCCATGCTCAGCGCCCCAGTCCGGATCGATTTTGCCGATCTGGACGAGCTTGATTCGCATCTTCGCATCCGTTGCAACATCGTCCGCGCAGCCGAAAAAACCGCGCTGGCATTCAAGACGCATGCGGCAGAAAGGCCTGCTGATTTCTGGCATGACGAACCCGATGAGGGGTTTTTGCTCAAACCCGAAGCCTGTCTGGTCAATGCCTTGATCGCCGCCACGCAGCCTGAGCGCACAGGGCGCTTGTACGATTTTTCCTGCTACCGGGCCACCGAATACGTCATTCTTTTGGGTTTGGCCCAGGAGGCCAGGTCCACAGCGCCTGACTTGTATGCCCGTCTGGAGGCCTTGGCCCGAAAAAAATGCGTCAAGTCTGGCCTGTTTCACGAGGTTTTTTTGATCGAATACGGCACCTCCGATGCGCCCATCCCCATGCGCTACTACATCCCAGGCGATCGAGTTTGGTTCAAGAACCCGGACGAACACTCCTCCAATGCCCCCGGTTACGAAGGCTCATGGGTGATTTACATGGGTGGAGGTCGCTTCAGCAATTTCTGGAAGCGAGATGCCCCTTTCTCCATGGAGGCCAAGGCCATGGAGGTCTACCACTGGCGACATGGTGTTTTCATCGACCCCAATGCAAGCATGCAAATGAACGAACTGGCGGTTGAGGCAGAAGTGGCGCGCACACGCAGCGACCCCATCAAGCGACAAAAGATTTTGAAATTGATGAATCGCTACCGCGACCCGATGGGCATCTACGGCGACGGGGGATGCATCGACGCCAGTCGGGAGTACCCCCGTCAGCTCAGCAGCATTGTTCTGCCGTGAAAAATTTCAGGCCTGTACGAGTTCGCCCGTGTAGGCGGCGCTTGAGCGCTCGCCATTTCAAATCGCCACCCACTGCTTGACGTTCTTCGCCTTCATCTCACTGCCCGGGCCGCTGGCGATCACCTCGCCGCGCTCCATCACCAGGTAGTCGTCGGCCAGTTCTTCGGCAAAGTCGTAGTACTGCTCGCACAGCAGGATGGCCATGCGCTGGCCTTGCAGGCCCACATCGGCCAGTTGGCGAATCACGCGGCCGATGTCCTTGATGATGCTGGGCTGGATGCCTTCGGTGGGTTCGTCCAGGATCAAGAGGCGCGGCTTGGCCGCCAGCGCCCGGGCAATGGCCAGCTGTTGCTGTTGCCCGCCTGAAAGGTCGCCGCCCCGGCGGTGCAGCATCTGCTTGAGCACCGGGAAGAGCTGGAACAACTCGGGCGGGATGGGTGTGCCGCCCGCTTGCGTGGCCAGGCCCATGCGCAGGTTGTCTTCGACCGTGAGGCGGGCAAAAATTTCGCGGCCCTGCGGAACGTAGCCAATGCCCGCCGCCGCGCGCTCATAGGGCTTGGCTTGGCTAATGTCGTGCCCGGCCAAGCTGACGCTGCCGCTTTGGATAGGCACCAGGCCCATCAGGCATTTGAGCAGCGTGGTCTTGCCCACGCCGTTGCGGCCCAGCAGCACCGTCACGCGGCCGGTGGCGGCGCCCAGGCTCACATCGCGTAGGATGTGGGAGCCGCCGTAGTACTGGTGGATGTTTTTGACTTCCAGCATGTGCGTGTTGTCTTTCAAATTCATCGCGGCGGGTCGCCGCTCCTACAGGGGGTCAGCGACCGAGATACACCTCGATCACCCGCTCGTCGGCCTGCACCTGGTCGAGCGTGCCCTGGGCCAGCACCGCACCGTCGCACAGCACGGTGACGGTGCCGCCCAGGTTGCGGATGAAGCCCATGTCGTGCTCCACCACCATCAGCGAGTGTTGGCTCTTGAGGCTCAAAAACAGCTCGGCGGTGCGCTCGGTCTCGTGGTCGGTCATGCCGGCCACCGGTTCGTCCAGCAAGAGCAGCTTGGGGTCTTGCATGAGCAGCATGCCGATCTCCAGCCACTGCTTTTGCCCGTGGCTGAGCACGCCGGCCAGGGCGCCCACCTGCTCGGCCAGGTGGATGGTGTGCAGCACCTCGGCCAGGCGATCGCTCTGGGCCGAATCGAGCCGGAAGAACATCGAGGCCCTGACGCCCTTGTGGGTCTTGAGCGCGAGTTCCAGGTTCTCAAACACCGTGAGCTGCTCGAACACCGTGGGCTTCTGGAATTTGCGGCCGATGCCCAGCTGGGCGATCTCGGGCTCGTTGTGGCGCAGCAGGTCGATGGTGCTGCCAAAGTAAACCGTACCCGAGTCGGGCCGGGTCTTGCCGGTGATGATGTCCATCATGGTGGTCTTGCCCGCACCATTGGGCCCGATGATGCAGCGCAGCTCGCCGGGCGCGATGTCCAGCGAGAGCTGGTTGATGGCCTTGAAGCCGTCAAAGCTCACGCTCACGTCCTCCAGGTAGAGGATGCGGCCATGGCTCAGGTCCACTTCCTTGCGGTCTTGCAGCACGCGGCCGTAGCCCGCGCTGCGCCCGCCCGATTCGGTGGCGCTGGCCTGCTCTTGCGCATGCTGCCGAACGCGCTCGGCGCCGCGCTTCATGAGGTCGGGCGTCATGCCGCACCCCCTTTGCGCTTGAATCTGTCGAACAGGCCCAGCGCCCTGCCCGGCTTGCGCAGCAAGCCGACCACCCCATGGGGCAGGTACAAGGTCACCCCAATGAACAGGGCGCCCAAAAAATACAGCCAGAACTCGGGCGCGGTCACCGTCAGCCAGCTCTTGGCACCGTTGACCAGGAAGGCGCCCACGATCGGCCCCACCAGCGAAGCCCGGCCCCCCACCGCCGCCCAGACGGCGATCTCGATGGAGTTGGCGGCGCTCATCTCGCCCGGGTTGATGATGCCCACCTGCGGCACATACAAGGCCCCCGCAACACCGCACATCACCGCCGAGATGACCCAGATGCTCAGCTTGTAGGGCAGCGGCGAGTAGCCCGAGAACATGACGCGGCTTTCCGCATCACGGATGGCCTGTAAGACACGGCCGTATTTGCTGCTGACCAGCCAGCGGGCCAGCAGAAAGAAACCCAGCAGGGTCAGGCCCGTGAGCACGAACAAGACCATGCGCATTTCCGGGGTGGCGATCGGCAGGCCCAGGATGCGCTTGAAGTCGGTGAAGCCGTTGTTGCCGCCAAAACCGGTCTCGTTGCGGAAGAACAGCAGCATGGCGGCAAAGGTCATGGCCTGGGTGATGATGGAGAAATACACCCCCTTGATGCGCGAGCGGAAGGCAAAGTAGCCAAACACGCCAGCGATCACGCCCGGCACCAGCACCACCAGCAGCAGCGTGGCGACAAAACTGTCGGACAAGGCCCAATGCCAGGGCAACGCTTTCCAGTCCAGAAAGACCATGAAGTCGGGCAAGTCGCTCTGGTACTGGCCATCGCGGCCAATCTGGCGCATCAGGTACATGCCCATGACGTAGCCACCCAGCGCAAAGAACAGGCCATGGCCCAGCGAAAGGATGCCGGTGTAGCCCCAGATCAGGTCCATGGCCAGTGCGCAGATGGCGTAGCACATGATCTTGCCGACCAGAGCCACCGCGTAGTCGCTCAGGTGCAGCGGGCTGTGCGCCGGCACCCACAGGTTGAGCACCGGGGCCAGCACCCCCACGGCGAGCAGGCACACGAGGAAGGCCGTCCAGGCCTTGCGCGTGAGCAAGGCGGGCGCGGCAGGAAGGGTCACGGGGCTCATGCTTCTGCGCTCCTGCCCTTGAGGGCAAAGATGCCCTGGGGCCGCTTCTGGATGAACACGATGATGAAGACCAGCACCGCGATCTTGGCCAGCACCGCGCCGGTCCAGCCCTCCAGCAGCTTGTTCACCAGGCCCAGGCCCAGCGCGGCATACACGGTGCCCGCGAGCTGGCCCACGCCGCCCAGCACCACCACCATGAAGGCGTCGACGATGTAGCTCTGGCCCAGGTCGGGGCCGACGTTGCCGATCTGGCTGAGCGCGCAACCGGCCAGCCCGGCGATGCCCGAGCCGAGCGCAAAGGCGTAGGTGTCGATGCGGGCGGTGTGGATGCCCATGCACGAGGCCATGGGGCGGTTTTGCGTGACGCCGCGCACGAACAGGCCCAGCCGGGTTTTGGCGATCAAGAGCGCCATGCCCAGCAGCACGGCCGCGGCAAAGCCGATGATGAGCACCCGGTTCCAGGGCAGTTGCAGATTGGGCAGCACGGCGATCGAGCCGCTCATCCACGAGGGGTTTTCCACGCCCACGTTCTGCGCGCCAAACAGGCTGCGCACCGCCTGCATCAGGATCAGGCTGATGCCCCAGGTGGCCAGCAGGGTCTCGAGCGGGCGGCCATACAAATGCTGCAGGATGCTGCGCTCGAGCAGCGCCCCCACCAGGGCCGAGGTGGCAAAGGCCACCGGCAGGGCCGCCAGCAGGTACCAGTCAAAAGCGCCAGGCAGGTGGTTGCGAAACGCCACCTGCACCACATAGGTGGCGTAGGCGCCGATCATCATGAGTTCGCCGTGGGCCATGTTGATCACGCCCATCAGGCCGTAGGTGATGGCCAGGCCCAGCGCCACCAGCAGCAGGATGGAACCCAGGCTGGCGCCCGTGAACAGCTGGCCCAGGCGTTCACCCCAGCGCAGGCTGTCTTGCACTTGGCGCACGGCGGCCTTGAGCGCCGACTGCACGGCGGCATCGGTTTCGGCGCTCAGTTGCTGGTTGAGCAGCAAGAGCACCTCGGGCAAGCGGCTCTCAGCCAGCGCGCGGGCCGCCTGCAGGCGCTCGCCAGGGGCCTCGCTGCCCAGCATCACGGCCGCACGGGCCTGGCGCAGCAGGGCCAGCACGGCCGGGTCTTGTTCGGCCGCCAGGGCTTTTTCGAGCACGGGTTTGCGGCTGGCATCGGGCTCCTTGAGCAGGGCCAGCGCGGCCTGCTGGCGCAGTCGGACATCGCTGCTGAACAGTTTGAGGGCGGCGAGCGCGGTGTCGATCTCGCCGCGCAAGCGGTTGTTGAGCATCACGTCTTCGGCGTCGGCCGGGATGTCTCTGGCTTGCCCCGTCACGGGATCGAAACCCTGGCCGTCCCTGACCACCAACACCTGGCCCGCAGCGACCTTGACGGCATCGTCGGCCAGGGCCTGCAGATAGGCGGCCGTTTTGTCATCGCCCTGCGCCACCGCTTTGGCCAGCGCCGCGATGCGGGCATCGCTTTCACCGACGGCCATGGCCAGCGCCTCATCGGCTGTCAGCGCATGGGCTGCACAGGCCAGCGTCATGCCCACCAGCACCACCCATCTTGTGATCCATCGTCTCATCGTGTTGTCCGCATGTGTTCAAACGAGTAGGAGCGGCTTCCGGCCGCGACGTGGGCGGCGTTGCAATGCTGTCACCTGATCGCGGTCAGAGACCGCTCCTACATGGACAAGAAAATTACTTCTTCACAGGCTCATCGGGCTTCTTGTCGTTGCCTTCGATGAAGGGGCTCCAGGGCTTGGCCTTGACGGGGCCCGGCGTCTTCCAGACCACGTTGAACTGGCCGTCGGCCTTGATCTCGCCAATGAACACCGACTTGTGCAGGTGGTGGTTCTTCTCGTCCATCTTGCTGGTGATGCCCGAGGGCGCCTTGAAGGTCTGGCCGGCCATGGCGGCGATCACCTTGTCCACATCGGTGGTCTTGGCCTTCTCGACGGCCTGCTTCCACATGTTGATGCCGATGTAGGTGGCTTCCATCGGGTCATTGGTCAGGGGCTTGTCCTTGTGGCCGGGGATGTTCTTGGCCTTGGCGTAGGCGGCCCACTTCTTGGTGAACTCGTCGTTGGCCGGGTTCTTGATGCTCATGAAGTAGTTCCAGGCGGC